>QWCK01004055.1_pt1 | contig 14974 bp, 15 predicted proteins | sample 1972571 | NCBI WGS metagenome assembly QWCK01 (sample SAMN09866710, study PRJNA288562) | Human gut metagenome isolate term2_stool, whole genome shotgun sequencing... | isolation source: gut | host: Homo sapiens | place: USA: California
CAGGCAGGACCGGATGGAGCTTCACCAGCAAATCTTTTTCCACCACGGCATCCGGGTAATTGACCTCGCACAACATGAAACGATCAAGCCACGCGAGATTCATTCTGCCTGTTCCCTGATAGAGCCCCGTATCGTCTCCGCCTCCGTTGGTATTGCCCGTGCAGGCGATGCGGAACATTTCATGCGGATGAATGACTTCCCCACCGTTTTCCGGCAGACACAACGGCGCACCTTCCAGAACACCGTTGAGACCTACAGCAACCTCTGGTGAGAACAAATCCACTTCATTTATCAAGAAAAGACCTCCATAACGCATAGCCAAAGACAACGGGCCATATTCATACCGCATGGTTCCGTTATGCAGGGAAATGTGACCGCACAAGTCCGCAAACTCCAGACGCGCATGTCCCGTCACCTCAAGCACCGGATAGTTCAAGCGTGCGGCAAGCTGCTTGATAAGACTCGTCTTTCCCGAACCCGTAGGGCCATAGAGGTAAAGCGGATCAAGTTTGTTCATGAACCAGACGGCGGCATCTCGTGCCGATTCATGAAAGCTGTAATGTGGGTCAATGGCGGGGGTATACAGGCAAGGATTCTGGAATCCCCATATGGTATTGCCAGTCGGTACACCGCTGAAAACAAGCCCGGCATCCATTTCGACGGGCGTGAGGGCTTCCAGTTCCTGAATGGTCTGTGATTCCATGACAATGCTCCTTTCAAAAGGTTTAAAAACAGAAAATCCCGGCCTTTCCGAAGAGAAGCCGGGATGTTTCCATGATTCATGCTGTGTGCTGTTTTTCTTAACAAGTCCAAGGATTAATGATGGGAACTCCCATTGGTTCAAAATCCTTACAATTTCTGGTCACAACAGACATTTTGTGGGTAAGAGCAGTTGCAGCAATAAGCGCATCTCGATCTGAACGAGGATCGGGGACATGCAATTCCGCGCAACGCATGGCAACATCCATGTCCACGTTCAGTATTCTTCCAGAGAAGGCGGGAATAACCTTTTTTATAAACCATTCCTGCAAAATATTGCCTTGAACCAAATCTCTGCGCTGTACGGAGAGAATACCCATTCGGATTTCCAAAACGGAAATAACCGACAGATACATGCACTGAGGTTCTATATTTCTGGCCCATTCGATGACACGCGGTTCAGCCCTGTGAGCCTTTCTCAATTCAGAAATAACATTAGTATCAACAAGATACATCATGATAAATCCACATTCGCAAATAAGGTCTTCTGTAAGGGGGTCGGCTCAAAATCAATCTCCGCGCTCTCTGGGCATCCTAACATGTCCGCCATATTGCGGTGCGTTGCTGTGATTTTTTGATATTCTTCTATAGTAAGGAGCACATGGGCCAAACGTCCTCTGTCTGTAATAAACACAGGGCCTTGCATAGCTAGGCGTTTGGCTTTTCCGGCATCCTGATTGAACTCTCGGCTCGACATGGTGGTCATGGGACACCTCCTTTTGTAGAAACATATCTACATGCTGTTCGAGTTGTCAATCCCTTTTTACAACACCTCACAAGGACAGGGCATAGAGTCTCTCAAAGGGTTCCCCCTGTTTCTCGCATCGAGCTAAAAGCGTCTGGGCATTCTGTTCTCCCAGTAACGTTTCGAGTTCCTTATTCAGCCGTTTTCGATCCAGCGTTACCCTCCCGTTCTGTGGAATCACCCGAAACGTGTATTTTCCCGTGTTGATCCATTCTCCCCTCACCGTATGGGAAAGCTGGTAGGCTACTTTCAAACGGGATTCCAGTTCTTCGAACTCCTCTTCAAGGGCTTTTTTCTGTGCTTTCATATTGATAAGCTGTGCGAGGGTATCCTCCCATTCAGGATGCGAGGAGCCTTTAAAGCGCGGGCAGTCTTCTTTCCAGAAACACGACGGACACAGGGGAGCTAGGCCCTGCTCCGTTTGAACCGCATTCAGATTCACTTTGTTTTCCCTGAGATCGTGCATGGTTTCCCAGAATTCGGAAGCCATATCCAGACACCGGGCAATATCCGTATCTTCAGGAAGAAACGGGCCAAAGGCTTTAGCATCCACATGGACAGGCAGAGAATCCATCCCTGTATGTCGCAAACTGAAGCATCAGGAAGGGATACATCAAGGTATTCGTTACAGATTTCAGGGAATGTCCTGTGGTGGAGGACTTCCCCGGTGTCCAGTACCAAGTTGAAAACCGGATGGTTCCAGTAGGCTTTGAGCAATGCCGTCTGCCCGCCGATCTGCATGGCGTAGCTCTCGGAAAGCGTTGTCGGCAGCCTTGCGGTGGATTTGGCCTCCAGAATCCGTACAGTTGGATGTGGCTGACCAGTCACCAGCGTGAAATCCAGATGTGCCTTGATGGGGACGTCTCCGTACATGATTTCGATTTCAAGCTGAAACAGAGGAGACAAGCCATATCCGACGAGAGCTTGATGGACACCCGTCTCAAACCAATGACCTCTGTGAAAGAGTATCCGGCGCTTGAGAGCTTCGTCAGTGCTCCTGTATTCAGGTGTGAAGAGCTTGGCAGCCAGTGCCGCCCGTGGGCAGTCCAGCATTTGGGCAATATCCGATAGCCCGACATATTGGGAGCGGTCGCCAAGCTGAATGGCTGTGCGCTGTTCGGCACTGCGTTCCAATCCGCAGCAGAGGATTCCAAGCAGCCCTTCCGCTCCCGTATTTCTATTCGTTCCGTCCATTCGTTTCCTCCTGTGATAAGAGCCAAAATGGAAAGGGCCGCCCCATCAAGGACGGCCCTTTCCGCTATGCGGCATACTTCCACCAGATTTTTCGTTGGGGGTTCCAGTGAAACCCCGCCGCCGAGAGCTGTTCCTTTTTCTCCGCCGTGCTTCCCGTGGCGAGAATGCACTCCCGACCGTCCTGTGCCGGTACGATTTGGTATGAAATTCCATCCAGATGAGGCAATTTTGAAAGTCCACCTGAGGCTCGATTTAAGGCGGGTGAAATCTTTTTTGCTTGTCCTGAATCATCCTGAGTCGTTTTGCCTCTCTGTGGGGCGGTTACGGCGTTTTTCTGCCTCTGAGGACGGTTGGGCTTGTCTGAAGCGAACTCACCGTCCGTATCCTCCTCCGTAACGATGCCGAGCATGGCGGAAAGCGCATACCTGCGCGTATAGGTCATGCTGATGCCCACGCCCTGCGGATCGACCTTGGGCAGGGAAACTACCGCAAGGCTCGACTGCCATTGTCCCGATTCCGCATGGGTAAGTTTCGTGACCAACCCGAGATATCCCGGTTCGGCAGGAACAGGATACTGGCAGAGCCAGATACCATTCGAGAGTAGCGCATCACGGCATGAGTCCATGACGCTGTTCAAGGTGGCGTACTTGCTCTTGGTGAACGGATTGTCGGCATCCTTGGTTGCGGGTTGAAGCTGGCGTTGAACGTTGATGAGGGCCTTGGCGAGTTCTCCCACTTCCTGTGACGTGTATTCAGACATGGTACTCTCCTTTAAAAAGAGAAAGGCCCCATCCGAAACAGGATGAGGCTTCAAAAAAAGGTTCTTTCAAAGGAGTAATATACATTTATATTTAAATGAATAATATAAAAATGAAAAGAGTTAATTTCATAATGTCTTTTTCATAAATATATAAAAAATAATATCTTCTATGAATGGATAGCTCCAGCGTCTAGTGAGTCGGTTCCAATTTCTCTACTGTACCTAGCATCATTGGCCAGTTGATGTCATAATTCCATTTAAGTATATTTAAAAAGAAATACAATTTTTAAATAAAAAATAAAGTTCCTTACTGTCATTCAGATAAGGAACTTTATTTATTTTTATATGTATCGAAATTATTCTGATAAAGGATCGTTTCCAAATCTGTTCAATCCATCTGTTTCTTTTTTTCAGAAAAGAATAATAAGTATAATTGCTCCAACAATAGGAATCAATGCTAATAATAAAAACCATGCTGACTTGTCAATATCGTGCAAACGCCTTGATGAAGCAGTAAAACATGGTATTCCCAATACGATATAACAAATTCCCAAAATTATATCAGATGCTGTTTCAGAAAGCACACCCTCAATCATGGCGCATAATAATGATGTCAAGATAAAAAATAAATAAAAATACCAATATTCAGAACGGGAGGCTCTCCCAGACATTGTAAGATATTTTTGAGTCATACATTTTTTAATAGCTGTAGGAAAATTCATTTTAAATTCCTTTCTAAGGTTTTATTTACATATTCATTGACCAAGCGCATAATCTCATCAGTTGATAATTATACAAAATGTTAAATAATTATATCTCCTTTCAAAAAAACACAGAAATTATCGGCAATTGTGGGGGCGAATATCACGGCAAGACGCAAACTGAAGGGCTGGACCCAGGCTGAATTTGCGGAAAAAATGGGTATGGGGCCAGACTCGCTTTCGCGCATTGAAAGAGGAACGGTAGCTCCTCGGTTCCCCAGATTGGAAGAAATGGCTCGACTTTTGGAATGCAGCCCGGCAGACCTCTTCCGGTCGCCAGATGAGATTTTGCAGGAAATTTCAGGCAAGACCCAGGAGAAGGCTCAAGCTGTTCCCTTGGAGCCAAAGGAAGAAGTCATACGTCTTGCGGAAAAGATAATTCTTTTAATGCAATTAGAACGATAGGAAATAAAGGCTGTCCAGCACGAGTTGCTGGCAGCTTTTTTTGGGGGGGGGAGATATTTTCGGATTTGAGCAGGCGGTGTAGACAGCACTCCAACAGGTAAAAGTGTGTCGGGGAGAATGCCTGTTGCTCCTGGCAAAACCATATGTTCGAATTTTCGATTGACTGAAATCAGAGGGGAAATATGGTAACACGGCTCCCGGCTATCAAGGTGACGCGAAAGAGCGGCAAAGAATGCTTTCAAGGGATGGAAGGTGAACGCACCCTCAAGGATTTTTGGGCCTGGGCCTTTTCGGATTTGGTCAGCAATACGGAGCGCGGCAAGCTGGCGGAATACATCGTCGCGACGGCGATGGGCTGTGATGGAGGAACCAGTCCCACATGGGGAAGTTTTGATCTCCTTTCGCCTGAGGGCATCAAAATCGAGGTCAAGGCGTCGGCCTATATCCAGTCATGGGAGCAAAAAAGTTTTTCCAGAATAGAATTCAGTATTGCCGAAAGCCTGTACTGGGATGGCGTTGCCTATGCCAAGGAGAAAAAGCGTCAGGCCGATGTTTATGTGTTTTGCGTACTCAAGCATAAGGAGCAGGATACCATCAATCCGCTCGACTTGGAGCAATGGGATTTCTATCCCGTCTCCACAGATAGCCTAAATAAGGCGGTGAAAGGGCAAAAAACGATTTGCCTGGCACGGGTTGCCGAATTGTGCGGCAAGGGGCCATGCACATATCAGATGTTGAAGGGGGCTGTAATGGAATGCGGTAAGGGCAGCCCCCATGACGCATACGAAAAGTAGCTATTATTGCAGCAAGATAGTGTGAATAACATCCCAAAATGATGAATATTCCCTTATCGAAAATCCCAATTATGACTTTACGGGAAGTTGTTCTGTTCCCCAGAGGAAGCATACTGCTTTTTGTAGGCCGTGAGTTTACCCGCCAGAAAATAGGACGAGAATAAGCTTTCATGATTGAAAGACTTTCATGGTGCCCCAGCGTGATCCCGCTGCATGGGGATGCGTTGCTTCAAGATAACAATTGGGAGTATAAGAACATGCCGGAAACGGCACCTGGGATAACTACGCGTTGAAGAAGTCAGCTTCTTCGTTAGGGAAAGAATCGAGCGGCACTTGCCCGCCTCACGGGGCAGCAGGTGGGAAGCATAACCAGACAGGAAGATTTCATGAGCAATACCAAAGAGATTGAACGGGCTGAGCTGCACAAGACCATCTGGCGCATTGCCAATGACTTGCGGGGCAGCGTGGATGGCTGGGATTTCAAGAGCTATGTGCTGGGGATGCTATTTTATCGGTTTTTGTCTGAGAATCTGACCAGTTATCTGAATGCCGAGGAAGCGCGGGCCGGGAATGAAGATTTCAACTACGCGCTGTTGGGTGACAAGGATGCGGAATACGGGCGCGAAGAGGTCGTGCGTGAAAAGGGGTTCTATATCCTGCCTTCCGAGTTGTTCAACAATGTACGGTTCAAGGCCCGGCAGGATGACAATCTCAATGAAACCCTGAGCCGTGTTTTTGCCAACATTGAAGGTTCCGCAATCGGTACGGACAGCGAAGACGACTTCAAGGGGTTGTTCGCGGAGGTGGACGTCAACAGCAACAAGCTGGGAGCGGTCGTCAAGAAGCGTAATGAAAAGCTGGTGATGCTGTTGGAAGCCATCGGCGATCTGCCCTTGGGGAACGGCGGGGATTTCGGGGGCAATACCATTGACCTGTTTGGTGATGCCTATGAATACCTCATGCAGATGTACGCCTCCACTGCCGGGAAGTCCGGTGGGGAGTTTTACACACCTCAGGAAGTTTCCGAACTGCTGGCGCGCATCACCGTGCTGGGCAAGACTGAGATCAATAAAGTATACGACCCCGCCTGCGGTTCCGGTTCTCTGCTGCTGAAATTTGCCAAGGTGTTGGGCAAGGACAATGTGCGGCAGGGCTTTTTCGGTCAGGAAATCAATCTGACCACCTACAACCTGTGCCGCATCAACATGTTTCTGCACGACATCAATTTTGAGAAGTTCGACATCGCCCACGGGGACACGCTGACCGATCCGGCACACTGGGATGATGAACCGTTTGAGGCCATTGTCTCCAACCCTCCGTATTCCATCAGATGGGAAGGCGACGCCAATCCATTGTTGATCAATGATCCGCGCTTTGCCCCCGCCGGTGTGCTTGCTCCCAAGAGCAAGGCGGACTTGGCCTTTACCATGCACATCCTTTCATGGCTGGCAGTGGACGGCACGGCGGCCATCGTCGAATTTCCCGGCGTGCTGTACCGTGGAGGAGCGGAACAGAAAATCCGGCAGTATCTGATTGACAACAACTACGTTGATGCGGTTATCCAGCTGCCGCCTGACTTGTTCTTTGGAACAACCATTGCCACCTGCGTCATCATTCTGAAGAAATCCAAAAGCGACAATGCTGTGTTGTTTATTGACGCTTCCGCTGAATTTGTCCGCAATGGCAACAAGAACAAGCTGACCGCTGACAATCAGCAGAGGATTCTTGATGCCTATGCCGAGCGCAAGGACATTGAGCATTTTGTCCGGCTTGTGGATGCCGAAGAAATTGCCGGAAACGGCTACAACATTGCGGTTTCTTCCTACGTTGCCCAAAAGGACGAGCGTGAAGCCGTGGATATTGTGCGGCTGAATGCGGAAATTGCCGGAATTGTCGAGCGTCAAGCCGCTTTGAGAACGCAGATTGACGCCATCGTTGCCGAGCTGGAGGGCTAGCATGAGCAAGATTGATGAGCTGATTGCCAAGCTGTGCCCGAATGGGGTGGAGTATAAAAAATTGGGTCAACTAGGTGAATTCATAAGGGGAAGCGGACTTCAAAAAAAAGATATTACAGACTTCGATAATGGATTTGGAGCCATACATTATGGACAGATATATACATACTACAGTATTCATACTAACAAGACAAAATCATTTGTAGCCTCAGCCCATTCAAAAAACCTGAAAAAAGCGAAATCTGGCAATCTTGTAATTGCAACTACAAGTGAAAATGATACTGATGTTTGCAAAGCGGTTGCTTGGCTTGGTAAAAAAGATATTGCTGTCAGCAGCGATGCCTGTATATACAGACATTCTCTTGAACCTAAATATGTTGCGTATTTTTTTCAGTCAGAACAATTTCAACTGCAAAAACTTGGCAATATTACAGGTACAAAAGTAAGAAGAGTTTCTCCTTCATGTATGGCTAAATTTCTTATCCCCGTCCCTCCCCTTGAAATTCAGCGCGAGATCGTGAAGGTGCTGGATACCTTCACCAAGCTGGAGGCTGAACTGGAGGCTGAACTGGAGGCACGGCGGCGGCAGTATCACTACTACCGTGACCAATTGCTCAATTTTGAGGGCCGGGATGATGTGCAGTGGATGACGTTGGGGGAAGTGACGAAAATAAACACAGGACAGAAGCCGTCTAATATCCTTGAGGTTGCAACAGACTTTGAATACATTAATGCTGGGACTTCTAGATCGGGGTACTGCGTGGCAAGTAATTGCGAAGGCGATACCGTTACAACTCCATCACGAGGTCAAGGCGGTATTGGATATGTCGGATATCAAAAAAAACCATTTTGGTTGGGTCCGTTGTGCTATAAGCTGCAATCATTAGATAATGATATTTTGATTAATAAATATCTTTTCTATGTTCTTCAATCAAAAAATGAATTGTTATTAGGGTTGAAAAAAGAAGGTGGAGTGCCCGCTGTTAATAAGTCTGACATTATTAAATTGGAAATCCCCGTCCCTCCTCTTGAAGAGCAAACCCGCATCGTCACCATCCTCGACAAGTTCGATGCGCTGGTCAACGACCTTTCCTGCGGTCTGCCTGCGGAGATCGCCGCTCGCCGCAAGCAGTATGCGTATTACCGTGACCGCCTGCTGACCTTCAAGGAGGCGCAATGAGTCAATCCCGCCCTATCACGCACTGCGAGCCTCTTGCCCTGTTTGAAGAGAGTACGGTTGTTGCCGAATTCGTGCGGGAACGTGACGACGACAACGCCTATCAGAGTGAGGCCGCGCTGGAAAAGGCCTTCATCAAACAGTTGCAGGCGCAGGCTTACGAATACCTTCCCATTACTTCCGAGGCGGAGCTTGTCGCCAACCTTCGCCGCCAGTTGGAAAAGCTCAACGGCATGACTTTTTCCGATGCGGAATGGGAAACCTTTTTCAGTACCTGCATTGCAGGAAACAATGACGGCATCATAGAAAAGACAACCCGCATTCAGGAAGACCATATCCAAATCCTCAAGCGTGACGACGGCTCGGCCAAAAACATCTATCTGATCGACAAGCAACGCATTCACAACAACAGCCTGCAAGTCGTCAATCAATATGAAGCGGTGGGGAACTACGCCAACCGCTATGATGTGACCGTGCTGGTCAATGGCCTGCCGCTGGTGCATATCGAGCTGAAACGGCGTGGGGTGGACATTCGCGAGGCATTCAACCAGATCAACCGTTATCAGCGGGACAGCTTTTGGGCGGGCTGCGGCCTGTTCGAGTATGTGCAGCTGTTCATCATCAGCAACGGCACGCTGACCAAATATTACAGCAATACCGTTCGGAGCGGGCACCTTGCCGAACAGCAGGGCAAAAAATCCCGACAGAAAAATTCCAACAGCTTTGCTTTTACCAGCTGGTGGGCCGACGCCCGAAACCAGCCCATTACGGACCTGATCGACTTCACCAAGACGTTTTTCGCCAAGCATACCCTCCTCAGTATCCTCACCCGCTACTGCGTGTTCGATGTGGATCGCAAGCTGCTGGTCATGCGGCCTTATCAGATTGTTGCTACGGAACAGATTCTGCAACGCATCATTACCAGCACCAACGCCAGACGGGTGGGCACACCGGCGGCGGGCGGCTACATCTGGCATACCACGGGCAGCGGCAAAACCCTCACCAGTTTCAAAACCGCTCAGTTGGCGCGAGACCTGCCCGCCATCGACAAAGTGCTGTTTGTGGTCGACCGTAAGGATTTGGATTACCAGACCATGAAGGAGTATGAACGCTTTGAGAAGGGCGCGGCAAATTCCAACACGTCCACCGCCATCCTCAAAAAGCAGCTGGAAAACCCTAATGCCCGCATCATCATTACAACCATACAAAAACTCTCAAACTTTATAGGCAAAAATCCAAAGCATCCTATTTATGACGCCCATGTCGTCATCATTTTTGACGAATGCCACCGAAGTCAGTTCGGTGACATGCATGGGGACATCACGAACGCCTTCAAACGCTACCATCTGTTCGGATTTACCGGGACACCTATATTCTCGGAAAACGCTCCCGGAGGCAGCAAGGCACTCCTCTGTACAACGGAAAAGGCCTTTGGCGACAAACTCCACACCTACACCATCGTCGATGCGATCAATGATAAGAATGTCCTGCCGTTCCGTGTGGATTACATCAACACCATCAAGGCGTCGGAACATATCCGGGACAAACAGGTTTCGTCCATTGATACGGAACAGGCTTTGCTTGCTCCCGCGCGCATTACGCAGATTGTGGCGTATATCCGAGAACATTTCGATCAAAAGACCAGACGAACCACGTTCTACAGTCATAAAGGCAAACGGCTGTCCGGTTTCAATTCCTTGTTTGCCACCACCTCCATTGAGGCCGCCAAACGCTATTACCTTGAATTTTCCAATCAGCAGAAAAACCTACCTCCCGCCCGACGTCTCAAGGTTGGGTTGATCTACAGCTTTGCCGCCAACGAAGAGGCCGCGGACGGAGCACTGAATGAAGAAGAATGCAGCGCCGAAGGGCTGGACGCCAGCTCCCGTGACTTTCTGGAAAACGTCATCAAAGACTATAACCAGATGTTCAGTACCAATTTCGACACCTCGGCAGACAAATTTCAAAACTATTACAAAGACCTGTCACTCAGGCTGAAAAACCGTGAACTGGATATGGTGATCGTCGTCAACATGTTCCTGACGGGGTTCGACGCCACTACCCTCAACACCCTCTGGGTAGATAAAAACCTGCGTGCCCACGGTCTGATTCAGGCTTTTTCGCGTACCAACCGCATCCTGAATTCCGTCAAGACCTACGGCAACATCGTTTCATTCCGCAACCTCGAACAGGAAACCAACGACGCTCTGGCTCTTTTTGGAAACAAGGACGCCAAGAATATCGCTCTGCTGAAATCCTATACCGAGTATTACACGGAATATAAAAAGCAGGTGGAGGACATGCTGTCCTTCTTCCCGCTTGATACGCCCATCACGGGAGAAACCGCCCAGAAGGACTTTATCCGGCTCTTTGGCTCCATCCTGCGGCTGAAAAATATTCTTATCGCCTTTGACGACTTTACAGAAAACAATATTCTCAGCGGAAAGACCTTTCAGGATTATCAAAGCCAGTATCTCAACCTACATGCGGAATTTCGCCGTAAAGCCGAAGCGGAAAGGGAAGCCATCAACGACGATGTGGTTTTTGAAATCGAACTTATCAAACAAGTTGAAATCAATGTTGATTACATCCTGATGCTGGTAGAGGCCTACCTCAAGAAGAAGGGTTCCGAAGAGGGTACGGAAATCCGCTCGAGCATCGCACGGGCTGTGAACTCCAGTCCCAGCCTGCGCAACAAGAAAGACCTCATCGAACAGTTTGTGGATTCCGTTTCCATAACGGAAAAAATCGATGAAGCGTGGCTTGCCTACATTAAGACCAAGAAAGAAGAAGAGCTTGAGCGTATCATTGCCGAGGAAAAACTCAATCCTGCCGAGACGGAAACTTTTGTTGCCAACGCGTTCCGCGACGGAGCCATCCCAGCTACCGGAACCGCCATCACAAAGATACTTCCGCCTGTTTCACGGTTCAACAAAAACAATAACCACGCTGCAAAGAAGCAAAGCGTACTGGACAAGCTCCGTGCCTTCTTTGAACGATTTTTCGGATTGAGCTGATATGTAATAAATTTTGTCAGTAACATTCATTTTTCAATGGATCACTGAAGGCCTGGCTCCCATTATGGGGGTAGGCCTTCTTTTTGGCCCCCAATAAATCCGCCAAATTTTTATCATATAATATGCCCAGTTTACCATAATCTTTCACGATAAGGACATGCGCACAATGGAAATAGTCTCACATTTTTTTACATTCATTCTAGGTCTGATTGTATTACTAAAAAAGAATAAACAAGTATAAAGAAGAATAGAGATAATAACAAATAAGAATAAAAAAGAAATATAACAACAAATATAGACAAATAATAAATAAAGAAGAAATAACAAAAGAAAAAGATAAAAAGAAAGAATAAGAAAACATTAATCTCACACCACACAGGTGTGAGAGAAATAAAAGCATAGCTCATCATGATCCACCACAGGTGGAGAGATGAAAAGATCAAGATCACATAAAGATCACATTTCTTTTTTACATATGCTCATGAGAATATGAAATTAAACAAAAGGAGTTCTCATGATGACAAAAGTTACATTTGAAGATGTTTTTGATGGATTGCAAATCCTTCCTTCAAGAGACGACACTGAAGGTAAATTCATCGACATCTTGGAGAAGCAAAAGGAACTCATGGAATTTGCGATAGCAAACCATAGCAAAGTCATGCAAATTCGTTTTGATCTTCATTACCCTTCTGATGGCTTTATTCTTCCTTCCTCTGATGACATATCTGTTTTTAGTTATAACCTTTCACGAAGGTTAAAGCGAATGGTCATAGCAACTCATAGAGTTGATCCTCTCTATCTTTGGGTCAGAGAGATTCATGACTCTTCTTTTTCCCATTACCATTTTCTTCTTTGGATCAATGCAAATGCCATAAAGAACAAATTCACTGTTTTTGATATGGCAAATAAGATTTGGAAAAACACTTTAAAGACAAATGAAGAAGGTCTTGTTCATTATTGTTTGAACAAAAAAAGAGATCCTGAATATGACAATGGAATTACCCTTGATAGAAACAAAGAAGACTTCTCCATGAAAAGAGATGTGGCGTTTCGTTCTGGAAGCTATCTTTCCAAAACATTCAGCAAAGATGCTCTTGATAAATATGCATGGCGATATGGATATTCAAGACTTCCTAGAGGCTAAAAAAGGAGAAAACTCATGTTTGGAGATGAAATATTCTTGGATCAATTGCGTAAGGAACTGCCTCCAGTTTTTACAAGAGAATTTGCCTCTGAAAAAATTGGAAGAATCTTTTCTGCAAAAAGCATGTCGAATGCTGATGCTCTTGGAATTGGTCCTTCTGTGAAAGTCAAGATTGGCAAGAAAGTGGGATATGAAAGAGATTCGTTCCTTCAATGGCTACGAGGAAAAATGAAACATGATGCTCCTCATGTAAAAAAAGAAAACACTTTCCATTATATGCCTAGCTCAACACCATTCAGAATGTTTTGACTTTGATTAGATGAATGGTGCTATTTTTTCAACACTTTTACAGGAAAAGGAGTTTTCCATGCTTAAGATTTCCGATGCAATCAATGTCCATGTTCTTCAACTTCCCAATGATAAAAACGGTAGAACTGCAATTGTGTCTGCAAATATTATTATGACAGATGGAAGAGTCATAAGTGATGTTTGTTCCGAATCTCCTCGTTCTCCTTTTGAAAACGAAGATACTCTTGAAATCGCTAAAAACAGGGTTATGAACTCCATTAAACAAAAAGCCGAACCCTATATCAAAAACCATCGAAACATATCTCAAGATGGCTCTCAGGATGATAAAAGTAGATTCAAGGGAGGAGGAGACAAGCCTGCCAGCCGGAGTCAACTTTCCCTCATTCGCAACAAGGCTCAGGAACGGGGGAAAAATCCAGAGGAGCTTGCTGCTTCCCGCTTTGGCAAACGCCTACAAGACCTCAAGGGATGGGAGGCTGATAGCCTCATCAAAGAACTCCTTACAAAAACACGCTAGTCCGACAGAAGGGTATCCGAATACCATCGGATACCCTTTTTCTCAACTATCTGCTAAATGCACTCATCTGGCTTATATTCTTACAGAAACGGAATGCAAACGTGAAATGCAAGCCTCCCTTTACCATTACTCCTGTCATCCTTCGACTCGTGAGTGAAATCAGCGAGCTTGTTGGTCATGTTCAAGCCCTTTCGGGTTCGACCTCCTCTCTCCTGCGTAGGGAAAACCGGATTCGGACCATCCATGCCTCGTTAGTCATTGAAAACAACACGCTCACTCTGGAGCAGGTCACAGCGGTCCTGAACGGAAAACATGTGTTGGGTCAACCTTGTGAAATTCAAGAAGTTCGTAATGCGTTCATTGCATATGAACATCTGGAAACATGGAACCCTTCCTCGCAAAGCGACATTCTTGCGGCCCATGCCATGCTGATAGCTGGACTTGTGGAGCATTCGGGACAGTTTCGGACTGGAGGCGTTGGTGTCTTTCAAGGTAGCCGTGTAGTGCATATGGCACGTCCAGCTCACTTGGTTCATGAGCACATGGCCAACCTCTTGACGTGGCTCGCAGCATCCGATGATCATCCTTTGGTGACAAACTGTGGCAAACGCTCATACTGAGCCGCTGGAAACCGCTTTTTGCATTTTTGCCGGTCGAAACCGTTATCCGTGGGCGTCAGGAAGGATACTATGCAGCTCTAGCTCAGGCAGACAGCGCGGGTGAATCCACTCCGTTTGTGGAGTTCCTGCTAGACGCTTTGCATGTGGCTTTGAACGAAGTCGTTTCCTCGGATGTGGAACACACCGATCCAGATACCGACCCAGATACCGATCCAGTTCAAAAGCTTCTCTACGTATTTCGGGAAAAACCTGAACAGGGAATCGCAGACCCCATGAAAGCACTAGGACTCAGTCATAAACCCACGTTTCGCCGAAACTACCTGAATCCGGCCCTTTCCCAAGGATATCTAGAACGTACCATCCCTGACAAACCAAACAGTCCGGCACAAAAATATCGACTAACGGGAAAAGGTCGCCAGTTGATACACTGAGCCCCTTTCCATTTTGTGCGGTCTAAATCTGTTCGGAGTGTCCAAAATACATCTGCCGCAGGAGAAGAATTTCTTCGCACAACGCACCGCACGCACAGGCGTTTGTTCGCTGCCGAATGATATCAAACTCCTCGACATCGGTATCCTCAGCCATTGGTGCGGGACACACTGTAGGAACGAGGAAAAAGAACGAATCAGATCCATCTGGCTTTCGGAAAGATAAAGCAGGGTACGCATGGAACATCTCCATGCCCTGCTTTCCTTCAGCTTTATAGCGCCTCACAAATACCCCCCTGGCGGCGCTCCAGAGGGAGGCTTCGTTTTTGCGGTATGGCGGCGTTCCGGTTTCTTCACCTGTGGATACTCAGTCTCACCCCTCCCCCTCA
>QWCK01004065.1_pt1 | contig 14948 bp, 15 predicted proteins | sample 1972571 | NCBI WGS metagenome assembly QWCK01 (sample SAMN09866710, study PRJNA288562) | Human gut metagenome isolate term2_stool, whole genome shotgun sequencing... | isolation source: gut | host: Homo sapiens | place: USA: California
CGCATTAACCCTTCATCGCCAAAATGTTTGTAATTATTCACCCATTTCAGAATTTGTGAATTTTCGACATGGTACTTTGATTCTAAGGCACGGTAACTTGTCTTCCCGGACAAGTATTCCTCGACAATTTCCTTCTTCAATTCATAACTGTATTTTGCCATTAAAAGACCCCCAAAGGTTGGATTTCTTGGTCCAACTTTTGGGGGTCAGTACAAGTAGAGGGAGCTACTTTTTTGTTAGAAAACTTTAAGCCATTCGTCCACGGCGCGCTTATCGCTTTTCTTCTTCACTTGATGGTGATTGGCTGCATCTAAAATATCGAAATAAGCCCAGTGATCGGGACGCACGTCGATGAAGCTGTCCATCTTTTCCATATTTTGCGCTTCTCTGAAGCTCGTAGCTTTCGTGTTGCGTCCCACGGCGCGGTTCAGCATGGCTACGGCCTCGGCCCGCGTAACCCGGCGATTCGGGTGGAACTTCCCGTCACTGTAACCGGAGATCCAGCCACTGTTATAGGCCCGTCCTATGGAACAGCTCGCCCAGTGGCCGTAGCTGTCTTTAAAGGGATGGCTCGTGGATCTGCTTGCAGGCGTCAAACGACAGAGCATGCTCGCAAATTCCGCCCGGGTCATGCCGCGGTTCGGGCAGAACCTGTCGTCCGGGTAGCCTCGCAAAATACCTTTTCGACTCACGTGATCCACGGCGGCTGTGTACCAGCCGTTTGAACAGTCGCGGAAGCCGCTTCTTTTTATTCCTTTGAAACGGATCTTACCTGTCTCGAGTCGGGCCACCATCATAGCCACTTCTCCTCGGCTCACAACGGCATTGGGATTCATGTAATGACGATGGCCGGAAATATAGGCACGGCGCTCGACACTCGCTAAGGTTTCCGCCGGTGCCTTAAACTCGCCGTTGCGATCGTCTTTTGCAATGATCACATCTCCGATGCGAACGGTGCGCGTCAGCGTAATTTGGAAGTGTCCGTTTTCATCACTTGCGCCCTCTCCGATAACGAGGGATTTTTCGTCGTAGATGGTGACATTGGAATTGGGCGCACTGAAACCTGTAACCACTCGAGTTCCCGTAAGGATAGGATCCATAAAGACGCCGTGAGGCGTTTCTTTTACCACGGAAACTTCTCGAGAAATAGTAATCTCAGGAGGCTTTACCTCGTTTTCAAAACTTACATTTTCTGTATTTGTTGCCAAAACAGGCGTCGTCCAAAGCAATAGGCAAGCTATTGCCGCACTTAACCTTTTCATAACCCCTCCTTATACCTCTTCTTCAATAACCGTATATCCTTCCAAATCGGGAGTTTCTACCTGCTCCTCTTGAGGCTTTTTCCATTGGCGATACCGGGCGATCTCTTCGGATAATCTGGAGATTACGTAAACCAGGACGCCGAGATCATCGCCAAAACCGATGCCGAAGATAAAATCGGGAATAATGTCCATGGGATTCACGAGATACAAAAGTCCGGCTACGATCATAAGCGCATTCTTTTTACCGAGCCCCTTGTAACGGCCTTGAACCGTGTCCTTCACCATATTTATGAGAAGGACGGCCTCCGATTGCACTTCGGAAAAATTCTTCTTGCCCCTTAGAAGGGAGAAACTGTCCTTGGCCAATCGTTCCATCCGCTTAGGATCGGATATGATCCTCTGCGCCCGATGAGATTTACTGTTCAGTATGGATTCCCACATAGTAACCTCCTAATGGATCCAGCTGCTGTCGTAGGGATCTTTACGCCACATATTGAGGCGATCCCGCTCTTCTTCGGTGAGTTTTCCGCTCTCCACCGCCACATCGGCAAGTTCCGGGAAATTGGCGAGGGAGATGTGCTTAAAGCCCGAATCTTTAAAATTATCTTCGGCAACTTTTAAATCGTAGCTGAAGATGGAGACGATGCCGAGGACCTCCAGCCCTTCCTCTTCACAGGCCTTGGCGGCGTCGATGGAGCTTCCTCCCGTGGAAAAGAGGTCTTCGATGACGACAACCTTCTCACCCTTTTTAAAGGCTCCTTCGATGCGCTTGTTCTTGCCGTGATCTTTCGCCTTCCCGCGGATAAAGCCGCTCGGTTTATTTAAAATCCATGATACATAAGACGCGTGGGGAATCCCCGCCGTCGCCGTGCCGAGAATCCCCTCTGCTTCGGGGAAATGTTTTTCCACAAGTTCGGCAAGACCCTCTTCAATGGTCTTACGCTCTTCGGGATAGGAGAGAATCAGGCGATTGTCGCAGTAAATCGGGCTCTTGATTCCCGATGCCCAAGTATAGGGTTCATTAGGCGACAAGCTGACGGCGCCGATCTTAAGTAAAATATCGCAAACAGATTTCATTCATTACCTCCTAAAAATTCACCTCGAATGACGCGGTAAGCGCTTAAGGGATCGTCGGCCTTTGTAATGGGCCGTCCCACGACGATAAAGTCTACGCCGATTTTCCGCGCATCCTCCGGCGTTACCACTCTCTTTTGATCCCCCGCGCTCGCTCCTTTCGGTCGAATACCCGGGCAAACCAAGGGGAAGGAGGAGTCGATGGTCTTCCGCAAATACTCCCCTTCCATTGCCGAGGATACGATGCCGTCACATCCGGCGGAAAGAGCCATCTTCGCAAGGCCCTCCACAGTCTCTTCCACACTTCTGCCCTCGCCGAGGAGCGCCTCTTTACGCCCTTCGTCTGAGAATGATGTAAGCACCGTTACACCCAAAAGAACGGGAGGATGCTCCATATCTTTTATCGCCTCTTTTGCACGGGCGAACATTTCCCGACCACCTGAAGCGTGAAGCGTCAGCATGTCGACGCCTAAGCCCTTGAGGGAATTCACGGCGCCTGCTACCGTATTGGGAATATCATGGAGTTTTAAATCTAAAAAGACCCGATACCCTTCCGCCTTCAGTTTCTTTACAAATTCCGGACCGGCGGCGTAAAAAAGTTCCATCCCCACTTTAACGAAAGGCTTTTCATCTAAGGATTTAAAGCCTTCTAAAAACGCCCACGCCTTTTTCTCCGAGGGAAAATCCAGGGCGATAATAAGATCAGATTTCATGCAACGCTCCTTTTTAATCTTTGTTTCTTTTCATTAAGTATATACCGAAACCTCTCATGGGTAAAACCGTAAAAAGTTAAGTAAAAGAAAAGACGCCCCGAAGGGCGCCGTCAGATGTCACTATAAATTAAGGTCGAAATCGTCTCCGAAAGACGATCCGCGAGCTGTTATGGTCGGGGCAGCTAGGCTTATTGGAAATATTGATCCAAAAAGCCGCCTACCGTCTTCATATACTCATCATTTTTTCTATAGGGGTAAGTGGCGTGTTTGTAACCGGTTACCGTCTCCATTTCCTTTTGATCGTGGCTTACGGCAGAAAATAACTCTTTCGCCATAGAAGGGGGCGTCAGCTTGTCGTCATTTGAGTTTGTAATTAAGACAGGTTTCGAAACCTTTTTCATAGCACGAACGCCGTCCATATCCTTGAAAGACACGCCGATCTTAAGCTTTGAATAAAGACTTCCCGCCGCCGATAAATACTCCACGGAAATATTCTGACTCTCGGCAATGGACGCCATTTCATTCTCTATCATAACGCCCCCGTCGGAGACCGGCGAATCCAGGATAAGGCAATCGATCGACGAATCGTCTTCTCCCGCCGCAAGAACGGCCGTAAGAGCTCCCATGGATTCGCCCCATAAGGCGACCTTACCGCCTTTGTAGGCGGGAGCAATATAATTTAAGACCGCCAAAGCATCTCGGGATTCCAAAACCCCGAAAGTATTATATTCTTTTTGATTTTCTCCGGAGTTTCGTTGGTCATAGGCAATTATATCGAAGCCTTTTTCCAAAAAGCCTTCCATTAGAGGAGCCAGTGTCTCCTTGGTTCCGCCCATGCCGTGAATCATACATACAATATTTTGATTGCCCTCGCTTTTTACAAGAAGGGCCGGGATAGCATCGGACTCGCCGGAATCTTTAACGAGAACTTCTTTCACAGCATATTTCTTTTCAAGTTCATGAATCTGACGCTCAAAACCCTTTGCGTTTTTGAGCGTTTCCTCTCTGCTCACCGCATTGGAAAAGCCGCCGAATACCTGTCCCCCGATATAGAAAGAAAAACCTGTAAAGGCAAGCAAAACGACGATGAGTACGATGATGACAGCTCTTAATACCTTATTCATAGTCACCTTTTTATTTAAATTTTTCCACCTTGTCGCCGATGGCTTCTAAACCGTCATTTTTATAAAATTCGATACTGCTTCGATCCGCCGCTTCCGCCAGTTTCGGATCGATGGGCAGGCCGCCTAAATAGGGAATGCCTTTCTCCTCGGCGATGGCTTTCGTCTTGCTTTCGCCGAAAATATCGTAACGCACCCCGGTGTCCGGCGCGATAAAGTACTGCATGTTTTCCACAATGCCCACTACGGGAATGCCCATCATCTTCGCCATTTTAAGGGCCTTTTCTACGATCATAGCCACTAAATCCTGAGGCGAGGTGACGATGATAATCCCGTCGATGGACATGGTTTGGAATACGGTAAGGGCCACATCCCCGGTTCCCGGCGGCATATCCACGAAGAGATAATCCTTTTCTCCCCAATAAACATCGCTCCAGAAAGTGGTGAGCATATTTCCCACAACAGGCGCCCGCCAAAGCACCGGATCTGTGGGGGAATCCAGAATCAGATTCACACTCATCACATCGATGCCCGTGGAGGTCTTAATGGGGCGAATGCCCTTTTCCGTTTGAAAGACCTGCTCGTCGGCGCCGAAAATCTTCGGGATGGAGGGGCCTAAAATATCCGCATCCAGTACGCCGACGCTGTGGCCCCGGCGACCCATTTCAGAAGCCATAAGCCCGGTCACCATGGATTTCCCCACGCCGCCCTTACCGCTCAACACGGCGATGGTGTGTTTGATCTTTGAATGTTCGTTTAAAGGTTTTTTAAGTGATTGTTTTTTCTCCATAATACTTCCTAACTAATCTATGAGTGCATAACCTTATCCATAACGGAGTTGATCTTTTGATCCAGATTGCCCTTCTTGTCTCGTCGATCGTCGATTTTAACCACCGAATAGACACGGTCGGCGCCGGATTCAAAGACAGCTTCCTGCATTTTCCGCACACATGCGAAGAGCTCGTCGATGTCCCCTTCCAAGACGGTGCCCATGGGATTTAATCGAATTTCAACATTATCATTATCCTTTACAGCATCATAAGCTGCCGCCACATAGGGGCTGCAGGAAGTGGTTTCCGTTCCGATGGGAATAAGTGTAAGTTCTACAACGGCCATACTAACCTCCAAAAATTTCTCGCGACGAACTGTCACGCTGATGTTTTCGCGTTTAAAATCGTGCTCTATTACTTCTCCAAAAAACCGATTATATCCTTCATAACATATTCCGTGGCCTCCTCGTGGAGAAGGTCGTGTTTCATATAGGAGAATACTCGGTTTTCGTAATCCTTATACCCTAAATTATAAAAAGTCTTTGCCGTATCCGTAAGACCTTCCACGCCGCCGGTCAGGGGATCTTCCGATCCATTTAAAGCGAGTACCTTGAGACCCGGGTTTTTCACTTTGTAGCGCCAAGTATCTTTTAATCGGCTCGCCGCTTCCCAGATGGCCATGGCGCCGCCGTTTAAATAATGGGTAACGAGCTTTTTATCCCTCTTAAAGGAATCTAAAAACTCCGGACTGTTGCTGATGGTATCAAGAGCCGCCTTGGTCTTTGAATCCATCATGGTCACCAATGCGCCTCTCCTCTTGCCATTTGTAAAAAAGCGCTCGATATTGCCGAAGGCCAAACCGATTTTTGCCGAGGGCGGATAGCAGACGACGCCCGTTAAAATTAATTTATCGATCATATCGTCATGATCCATAATATAATTTCTGGCGATTAAAGAGCCGAAAGAATGGCCGAAAAGGGCAAGGGGAAGGCCGGGAAAGCGGCGTTTAAAATACACGGTCAGAGTATATTGATCCAGGAGCAAATCGTCGATGGAAGAAATATAAGCCCTGGGGTGATCCGCCGATACGGAATCGCCGTGGCCCCGATTATCCGAAAGAAAAACCGTGTAGCCTTCCTTCGCCAAGGTTTCGGCGAAATCCAAATAATAGCCTCTGTGTTCCTGTGCGCCGTGAATAATTTGCACGAGGCCTTTCGGGTTTTCCGCCTTTATTATCGTAAAGGCCAGGGGAAGACCTTCTACAATCGAGGGGTAAATCCCCTCTTCCCGATGGTCGCTTACGCTCAAAAGTAGGGCTTCGTCATTCATGCCCTCTTCTATCCAGTGATAATAGGCCTTATCCGTGCGCACCTTGTCCATTCGGCGCGCCAATTGAGGGAGGACAGCTCCTGCTGCCAGGGCGCCCTTTAACCATTGTTTATTCTTTCGTCCCACAACTGCCTCTCTTTCTACTGTTTAAAAGTTGTCGTCTTCGTAAAATGCCTTCATGGCGCTATAAAAATCCTCTACATCCCGTACGTGGACCACTTCTCTGAGGGAGTGCATGGCCCATGTGGCAATGCCCACGTCGATGGCTTCGATATCTACATGGCGCACACTCAAAGGCCCGATGGTGGAGCCGCCTCTTTGCCCGTGGGGATTGGCGAAGTATTGCACCTTGAGATTTTGTTTTTTCATCAGAGATTTAAAGCGAGCGCTGCTATGGCCTTGGGTGGCGTAGCTTCTCGCGGCGCCGGTCTTAATGGCTACGCCTTCTCCGAGCTTCGGCGACGCCGAGGGATTGGAGCGATCCAAATAATTCGGGTGATAGGCGTGGGCCATGTCCGCGCTCATTAAGAAACTACGGGAAAGGGCGCGGTAAAAAGCCTCTTCCCCGGCGGGCAGAGTGATTCTCTTTAATACATTGGCAAAAAAACTGCTGTCTCCGCCGCTTTTCGTCAAGCTGCCCACTTCTTCGTTGTCTGTAATATAGAGCATAATGGTCGCCTTGGACTTCTCCGCTTCCATGAGGGCGCAGAAAGCCGGATAGGCCGTGGCGAGGTTATCCAATCGGGGAGCGGAAAGCCATTCCCTCTCTTTGCCCACGGTCTCCGATTTTTCCGCGGCGTAAAAATAAAGATCGTAATCTAAAATAGCGTCCTCTTTCACGCCGGCCACATGAGCCAGTTCCCTTAAAAATCCTCTGTCCTTAAAGCTTTCGCCGCCGAGAGGCACGAGATCCTTCCCCGGCTCGTAGACGTGACCCGTGTTCACCTCTCTATTAAGATGGGGCGCCAGATTGGGGATCGTCGCCAGAGCATATCCGAAATCCACCGGAATGCTCCTCACTCCCTTATCTTCCACGAGAACACGCCCCGCCAGGGAAAGGGGGCGATCCAACCAGGTGGAGCGAATAATGGCGCCGTAAGGTTCCACATCGAAGCGCACGCCGCCGTCGAAATCGTGTACGCCGCCCGGGAGGAGCTTCAAGAGCGGGCTGTCCGTGTGGCTCAACACTGCCTTAAAGGCCATCTCGTCCTCTTTCAAACTGCCTAAGCGAAAAAGCAGGATGCCGCCGTCGTCGACGACCATACTGTATCTTTTCCCCTCTTCCAAGTTCCATGCATCCTCGGGATTTAAAGGCTTAAAATCTTCCGCCTCTTCTATAAAATGACGTGCCACCTGATAAGAAGTGGGGCTTTTGTCGATAAAATCCATGAATTTTTGAATATCCATATGCTCTCCTTTCTCTTCTTTCATTGTATAGCAAAAAATTCGGCGATTCCACGATATTTCCCGCACACTCCCCTTTTTCAGGGTATAATCTAATGTATATAAAGGAGGATTTTATTTAAATGGAAATTGCCGATCTCGTACCGGAACTGATACTCATCGTCGCCCTTACCGTCGTGCACGGTTTTTTTGCATCGGCGGAAATCGCCATGGTGTCTTTGAATCGTCAACGCATCGAGGATATGGCCGAAGAGGGAGACAAGCGCGCCGCCACTCTTTTAAAGCTGACGGAAGACCAGACCCGCTTCCTCTCTTCCCTTCGCGTGGGAATGACTTTGGCGGGATTTTTCTCCGCAGGTCTTGCGGCGAGAAGTTTGAGCGCCCTTTTGGCCTATCACATTGCATCTCTCGGCGTCCCCTACGCCGGCACCATCGCCTTTATTTTAATCCTCTTCATTCTCTCTTACCTTACTTTGGTCTTCGGAGAATTGGTACCCAAGCGCGTGGCCCTTCAACACACTGAAAAGACGGCGCTGAAATCCGCAAAATTTATCGCCTTCTTTTATAAGCTCGCCTCCCCCTTTATTCGCTTCCTCGCCTTTTCCACTACCCTCGTCTTAAAGGCCACGGGAAAATATTCCGAAGACGTGGAGAAGAACATCAGCGAGGAAGAAATAAAGAGCTACCTCCGCGTAGGCCATCAACACGGCGTCATCAACGAGAGCGGCGAGGTTATGATGGTCAATATTATGGCCTTCGACGACAAACTCGCCTATGAAATCATGACCCCTCGCACTTCCCTCTACATGATCGACTACGACGACTTCGATAAAAACATGATCCGGGATATGCTGGAATCGGGCTATTCCCGAGTGCCCGTCTACCGGGACGGACCGGATAATATTGTGGGTACGATCTACATTAAGGACCTTTTCGTGGAATACGCCAAGCAGGATTACAAAACCATCGACATCAACAAGGTCATGAAGAAGCCTTACTTCGTGCCGGAGACGAAAAACATCGACCGCCTGCTTCAGGAACTCCAAAACACAAAGAATTACCTGGCCATTTTAATCGATGAATACGGCGGCCTGGCCGGCATGGTCACCATCGAAGACATCGTCGAAGAAATCGTCGGCGAAATCGAGGACGAATATGACGACGATATGCCCCCCATTTTGAAAGTAAATAATTCCACTTATGTCGCCGACGGCATGATGGAACTGGATACTATTAACGAGGAGCTGGATATCGAGCTGGAAAGCGAAAACCACGAAACTATTTCCGGCCTTACCATCGAGCTTCTAGGCTTTATTCCCGAGCCGGAAGACACGAAAAAACACAGCGTCCTTTACAGAAATTCCATTCGCCTCACCACCCTCGCCGTTTCCGACAAGCGCATTTCCCGCGTGGAAATCAAGCTTTTGGAAGAAGAGGAAGAACAGGCCTAAACTTTTAAGCGGCTTTCGGGCCGCTCATTTTATAAGGAGACACATTTGAAACGACTATTTTTACTTGCCCTCGCTTTCCTCATCGCCCTTCCTCTCCCCGCCTTTGCAAGTCCGGCGGGAGAGGACGAGAAGATCGAGCACTTCGTTAAAAATCGCATCGTGGAGGGGGACGGTACAGGTCTTGCTTTAGATCGCCCCATTACCCGAGGGGAGCTGGCCAAGGTGATCGTCAGTCTGGAAGATCGACGGGAAGATGCCTCGGCTATGAAATATAAAAAGAGCCCCTACGCCGACGTAAAGGAAAACCACTGGGCCAACGGGTTTATTAACGCCCTCTCTCTGGCGGACAAGGACAAACTTCCCCTACTGGCGGGCTATGAAGACGGGAGCTTTCGTCCGGACAGGCTGGTAAGTTATGGCGAGGTGGCAAAAATCGCCGACCTTATGGCGGCGCCCGCTACGGGCTCGGAAGACATCGCCTCCATTCCCTGGCCCTTAGGCTGGATGGAACTGGCGGGATCCTCCGGGTTTTCCGTCGCATCTTTTCCGGAGAATACACCTGCCCTCCGCCGCCACGTCTTTACCACCCTCTATGACGCCCGAGAGATGTCGGACCCCGAGAGGAAAATAAAGTACACGCCCTCACCGAAGGAATTGTATCTACAGCAGATGAAGGGATTTAATGAGGGATCTACTTTCGACAAGGCTCTTTACCGGGAAGAGATCCTTCACCTGATAAACGATGTGCGGATAAAAAACAATCTCAAGCCTCTGCAGTACATGGTCTCCCTGGAGCGGGGCACAAAAATTCGCGCCGAGGAACTGGCGAAACACGGCGACATTCGCATAAAAGGCCACCGCCACAAGCGAACAGACGGCGCGCCCTTTTACACCGCCTTCGATTATCTTCCCTTCGATCCCCGTCCTCATCTCGGAGAAAACCTCTTAATGTACGGCTTGCCCTATGGCGATGAGAAGAACGCATCCTATCTCGCCGACCCCAAATTTCTCGCCGAAGAATCCTTCCGCCTATGGATGGCGAGCCCGAGCCACCGCGCCAATATTCTCGATCCGGAGAATCGCTTCATCGCCTGCGGAAATTACGCGGATAAAACATACGGCGACAAAGATTATCCGAACACGGGCATTCTCGTCGTCGCCATGAGCTTTTATAAATAAACGCAGAATCCCCCTCTCCATGTAGGAAAGGGGGATTTCTTATTTTTCTATTTCGTTTCCAAAGGATGGATGAACAGACCGCTTCTCGGTTTCGGTTCAAACCAAGTGGATTTCGGCGGCATGACCTTACCTGCATCGGCCACGGCCATTAAATCCTCAAGGGAAGTGGGGAACATGGAAAAGGCCACGGCCATGTCCTCATTCACCCTTCGCTCAAGTTCCTTTAAACCGCGGACACCGCCGACAAAGTCGATGCGCTCGTCGCTTCTCGGGTCGCCGATGCCCAAAACGGGCGCCAGGAGATAATCCTGTAAAATGGAAACGTCCAAGCCGTCGATAACATCGTCGATAGGTTCGCCCTTGTAGCGGAGGCGATACCATTTGCCGTCGACAAACATGCCGAACTCGCCTTTTTCACGGGGATGGACTTCGGCTTTTTCTTCTTCTACCGAAAAGTTGTCGCCGATTTTTTCGAGAAATTCCTCTAAGGTGAGGCCGTTTAAATCGGCCACCACTCGATTGTAATCGTAAACCTTTAATTCTTCCGCCGGATAGACGATGGCCATAAAGTAATTGTAGGGGGTTTCGTCGTTCCCGGGGCCGTAGGCTTTTCGGCGCATTTCGCCGACGCGCACCGCCGATGCGGAGCGGTGATGTCCGTCGGCGATGTAAAGGGCATCCAGGGATTTAAAGTTTTCCACGATCTCGCCAATGACAGACCCATCGTCGATCGTCCACAGGCGGTGGGTCGTGTCGTCGTCTGTGGTAAAGGCGAGGGGCTCTTCTTTCGTCGCCTCGTCGATTAAGGCGTCGATTGCCTTTTGATTGCGATAGGTTAAAAAGATGGGGCCGGTTTGGGCGTCCAACGTGTCGATATGGTCCACGCGATTTTCTTCTTTTTCCCTCCGGGTCTTTTCGTGTTTTTTAATCTTATCGTCGAGATAATCGTCCACGGAAGCGAGGCACATTAAACCCCGCTGTCTGTGTCCGTCTCGCTCCAATTCGTAGACGTAAAGGCAAGGGGCCTCTTCTCTGTAAAAAAGGCCTTCTTCTTGCATCCGATCGAAATGTTGCTTCCCGATTTTATTAACCGAACCTTCCACTTCTCCTTCAACAGTGGCTTCCGGAAGATCCACTTGAAGGAAGGATTTCGGATGGCGGCGAATTTCTTCCCGCGCTTCGGCTACGGAAAAGACATCGTAGGGAAGGGCGGCTACTTCTTTTGCGTACTCATTTTTTGGCCGAACGGCTCGAAATGCTCTGATTTTTACCATAATACACCTTATATAAAGCGAACCCGCACCACGCCGTCGATGGCGAGGATTTTTTCGCGAAGTTCTTCGTTGACAGGAGAGTCTACGTCGATCATGGTGCACGCCCATTCCGTGCGGTGGCGGTTCAAAAGATTGGCGATGTTAATATGTTCTTCCGCAAGCACCGCCGTAATTTGACCGATCATATTGGGAATGTTGCGGTGATTGACCGTCACCCGCGCCACGCTCTTGCAGGTGCCCATGTTGCTGTCGGGAAAGTTGACGGAGTAGCGAATGTTGCCGTTGGTAAGGTAATCTACCGCTTGGCGCACGACCATCTTCGCCGAATTTTCTTCACTCTCCGGCGTGGAGGCGCCTAAGTGAGGAATGTTAATGGTGTTGGGAAGGGTGACGGACTCGAGATCGGGGAAATCCACTACGTATTTCGCTACTTTTCCCGATTCCAAATAGTTTCTAAGCACTTTCAAATCCACGAGGCCGCCTCTGGCAATGTTAATAAGGCGCACGCCGTCTTTTGCCACGGAAAGGAGTTCTTCCCCTACGAAATTTTTCGTATCCGGCGTGTAGGGAATGTGGATCGTAATATAATCGCCCACTTTAAAGAGCTCTTTCGCCTCTTCCACTACATTGACGCGAGTGTCCAGGTGAAGGGCGTTCCCGATGGAGAGGAAGGGGTCGTATCCATAAACTTCCATGCCCATATCGATGCCCATTTTCGCCACTCTGCGTCCGGTAGCCCCGAGGCCGATAATCCCCAGGGTTTTCCCCATAAGTTCCGGCCCTGAAAAACGCTTTTTATTGCTTTCCACGGCCTTTGCAATATCGTCTTTTCCGTAATTGCGCACCCAGTCGATGCCGCCTAAAATATCCCTGGAGGCCAAAAGGAGAGCCGTCAGTGCCAGCTCCTTCACCCCGTTGGCATTGGCCCCCGGCGCCTTGCTCACCACGATGCCAAGTTCCGAGCAGCGATCCACGGGAATATTGTTGACCCCCGCGCCGGCTCTTCCGATAAAGCGCACGTTTTTCGTAAATTCGTAATCGTGAAGATCGGCGCTTCTTACGAGAATCGCATCGGGGTCTTCAATATCGGGTCCGGCGATAAAATTATCCGGCAAAAGCTTAAGCCCTTCTTCGGAAATATTATTAATGGTTTTTATTTTATAGGTTTTCTTTTGATCGGTAATAAAGTCAGCCATTGTTTCGTTCAAACTCCTTCATATAATCCACAAGTCGCTTAACACCCTCAAGTTCCATGGCGTTGTAAAGACTTGCCCGCATGCCGCCGACGCTTCGGTGGCCTTTAATATTGACGATGCCTTTTTCCTTGGCGCCTTTTACAAAATCCGCATCCAATTCCTTCGATCCCGTAACGAAGACCACATTCGTAAGGGAGCGATCGCAGCCAGGAATATTATTTTTAAAGAGCACGCTGTTGTCGATGGTGTCGTACAAAAGTTTCGCCTTTTCCTTGTTTCGCGCTTCCATGGCGGAAACGCCGCCCATACGTTTCACCCAATCCAAAACCAAGCCGCAAATGTAAATATTGTAGCAAGGGGGCGTGTTGAACATGGAATCCTTTTCAATATGGGTTCTGTAATCGAGCATGGTGGGGAGTTCCCCTTCTTTTGTGGCGAGGAGCTCTTTATTTAAAACGACGACGGTCACGCCGCTGGCGCCGAGATTTTTTTGTGCGCCGGCAAAAATAAGGCCGGGTTTATTAAAATCGTAGGATTCCGTCAAAATATTCGACGACATATCGCAGACCAAGGTGGCGTCTACTGATGCTAATTTTTCAGGGGCGAGGCGTGTGCCGTAAATCGTATTGTTAACGCAGGTGTAAATGTATTTGTCCGTAGGCTTCATCTTGTCGGCGGAAATTTCCGAAAAATAAGAAAAGCCGTCTTCTTCCGAAGACGACATGACATTTACCTTTCGCAGCTTCGCAGCTTCTTGATAGGCTTTTTTCGCCCAGGAGCCGGAGATTACGTAGGATGCTGAATCTTCTTCAGAGAGTAAATTTAAGGGAATCATTGTGAATTGCAAAGAACCGCCGCCTTGTAAAAATAAGACGTCGTGGTTTTCGTCCAATGAAAGAAGAGATCGAAGGGAAGCCTTAGCATCCGCTTGGATCGCGCCGTATTCTGAACTTCGATGGCTCATTTCCATTACGGACATGCCGCTACCGTTAAAGTTCATCATGTCTTTAGATGCTTTTTCCAAAACCTCGACGGGGAGCGTCGACGGCCCTGCAGAAAAATTAAAAACTCTTTCCATGGTAACCTCCTGATTAAAAAATATTTTCTTGCTTTACCGTTCTAAATTACGAATGGTATTTCATCATTATACGCCTGATTTTAGAATCTTACAATCACCTCGCGGAAATATATTTGTAGAAACTCATCGATTTTTTCCAAATAAAAACTCCCGCAAAGCTTGCGAGAGTTCGTCTTCTTTATTCTATTGTCGCTATTTTTTCCAGAAGCACCAATTCCACGCCGGCAATGCCGTTAAACGCAGTGTCCGCAATGCCTACCTCCCGGTAGCCCAGGGTCTTATACATCCTCCGGGCGCGAACATTTTTTGCATTGGTATCCAACCGCAAATAGGGCTTCTCCTTTTCTGTTGTCTTTTGCTTGGGAACTTAATAAAAGAGGACTTATGCTCTAAGGCATAAATCCTCTTAACTAAATTTACCGGTTCAAAGACTTTAATATTTCTTCCTATCAATTATTTAACTTCCATGATTCTGCCTTAGCCTTTGCATTTATAAGGTCAGAATAAAGTCCATTATTTTTAATCAGTTCTTCATGATTTCCACGTTCTACTATTTCTCCTGCTTTTAAGACTAAAATCTGATCTGCATTTCTTATTGTCTTTAGTCTGTGGGCAATCATGATGACTGTTTTATTTTTTGTAAGTTGTTCTATTGCTTCTTTAAGTTTATCTTCATTTTCCGGATCTATATTTGCAGTTGCCTCATCAAAGATTATGATGCCTGCGTCTTTTAGCATGGCTCTTGCTATAGATATTCTTTGTTTTTCTCCCCCAGATAGACTTGCTCCACCTTCCCCAATGATAGTGTCATATCCATCCGGTAAAGCTTCTATAAATTCATGGCATCTTGCTTTTTTGGCAGCCTGAACTACTTCTTCATGGCTTGCATCTTGTTTACCAAATTTTATATTGTTTTCAATTGTATCTTCAAAGAGATAAACGTCTTGAAACACCATGGAAATTGAATTCATAAGATTTTCTATCTTATAATCCTTAATATTCTTTCCTCCGATTAAAATTTCTCCAGAGTTTACATCCCAAAATCTCGCTATTAGATTACAAAATGTTGTCTTACCGGATCCACTCGGTCCTACAAT
>QWCK01004067.1_pt1 | contig 14945 bp, 11 predicted proteins | sample 1972571 | NCBI WGS metagenome assembly QWCK01 (sample SAMN09866710, study PRJNA288562) | Human gut metagenome isolate term2_stool, whole genome shotgun sequencing... | isolation source: gut | host: Homo sapiens | place: USA: California
CGGCTCTGAATATCTTCCGCGGCGTAGACCGCCGTGGACGCAAAGATCAGCAATAGGGCCAAAAGGGTGCACATTCTGCGTTTCATAAAATCCCTCCTTACATCTATTATAATCCATGATCGTTGATGACGCCGTTACGTTTTCATAACAGTTTTCCTTATTTTCCGCAGAAAAAGAAAAAAACCCCGCGCTGCGAGGTTTCTCTCTAATCATTTAATGCATCGGCGATGCGCGAAAGGGCATCTTCCGCGGAAAGTTTTTCCACGTCGCCTGCGCGGCGCTTGAATTCCACCACGCTTTCTGCGGCATCTTTTCCCACGGTGAGCTGAAGGGAAATGCCCAAAAGGTCGCGGTCTTTAAATTTCACCCCGGCACGCTCGTTGCGGTCGTCGAGAAGGGTGGCGATGCCTTTTTCTTCAAGAGCGCGGTATAGTTTTTCCGCCAATTCCGTTTGCTCTTCTTTTTTCCCATTGGCCACGGTGATGGCCACGTCGTAGGGCCCCAAGTGAAGGGGGAAGTTCGGCCCGTTCTCGTCCCGATGGTTTTCCAAAACAGCCGCCAGGTGGCGCCGGAATTGTGCACGACAGCAACTAATTTCGTTAAGCAGGTATGAACTTCGTAGTTTATGCTGACCACTAAAGGTGACACGATCACGGAAAAGTCGCCCTGGTTATGAAGCATAGCTAGAGGCAAATAATCCTTACTCTGCGCCTTGCCGCCCACATAGGCAAGATCGGTCCAAAGTGGAAGTGACTGTCCCTGGCGCGTCGGCCAAAATGATCAACTTGCCCGAAAGCTGAAGCGTTTACCGATACACGTCGATAAAGAGAAGCCCAATGATCAGGGCCAGGTTATACCGGACATGACAGTGGCCAGGATACTCATCCTTAGCATCCACTAGAGCCATTCAGTAAGCGGCAATCATGGCAAGAGAGGCAAAGAGTGCATACTCGCATGCCGCCTAAAAAGCAGTCGATCACGTCCACCTAGTGAGGGTGCCGCCTTAATCAAAGCAATAAACGCGACAATACTCGCTAAAATCACCACAAACAAGTCCCGCCTGGGCAAAGTCATAGGTAGGACACCGAGGATACACCGAAAATCGCCGAAACAAAACGTAGCATCATTCTGGTAATCCTTCAACCTTCGAAAAACTCACATCACAAGATTATTCATTTGGGACACCTCGATAGAGCGGGCTCTCAGCGAATAGCGAGAAGGGTGATTGTCAGCATAGAGAACAGAACAGGTGCGGTCTTTTTTCTATTTCTCTTGTTTTCTAATGCCAATTCGCAGTTGCCCACACTATTAGATTAGGAAAGTAATGACGTTATCTTCCCTGCCCACTACGGTTAATTAAATACATTTTCTACACTCTTACTCTTATACGTATGCGCATTGGCATTTTTCGTAATTTTTCAGGCGTACGCTGCAATAAAAAAGGTCCCAAGAAATAAACAATCTGCTCTTCGCCTCGTGTCTTCAACCGGCTTCATTGTTTCTTTTTTATTCATGGCGCGACAATCACAAGTTCATTACTAAAGTACTTTTTATTTTAGTTCGCCAGTTAGTTCAAAACGCATTCTCTTTTTTTCTTCCGATTTTCAAAAACTTCTAATTATAGTTACCTTAGTGCCATGAGTCGATGGACCTAAATACTTTACAGTTAATGTATACCTTTAGGCGGACTTTTAATACACATGAGCTAATGCAAAGTGAAATCACGCAAATTAAATTAAGTTGCAAGAATTTTTGATCGCATGGTCTATAACTATAAACTTTTCTATTTCTCTATTTTTTAGACTAGTTGTTAAATATTATCGGGTTCCGTGACCGGATTATTTATTTCACCTTCGTCTGTCACATTATTCGCACCTTCCACAGCTAAAATAAAATCATCCTTAGGAACAAATCCGATAGCCCCTTGATAAGACAACTCCAAATAGTCCTCGTAAGCTTCAATAAGCTCCACGGTTTCCCCCGCTTGTGCCTTGTACAGCACTTGTGCACCAGGCTCTGTCTTTTGACGAATTGACAGTTCGCCTTTTAAAACATACCCACCGCTTTTAAAATCTCTGGGATCTACTTCTTCCTGCTCCGTATCCGATTCATTTTCATCTAATGAATTAAAAACCGAATCCACGGGCCGTGTTCTCTTCGATACATAAACCTCTTCTTTATTTTGACAAGCAACTAGGCTAATTATGAAGAGAAATATCAAGCTGATTGTCCAAATTTTCTTTTCCATGTTTCTACCTACTTCCAAAATTGGTACCATTTCTTTTTGCTTCTAGAGATCTCTTTTTCAAAGTTACCGTAACTATAATTAATAATCTCATTCTCTAATATCATTTGAGGTCTGGTCTCTGTCATTTCTTTTAATCTCTCTGTACCCACAAGATCTTCTATTACTCCCAAATCATTTTTGACTTTGGGAGATCGCGCAACTGCATTGTGAGCATCTGTCCCCAGGATTTGAATCCAATCATTTTCCAATAATTTTCTAGCTGTAGCGCCTACTACCCCTTTGTTGGTTATACTTGGAATATTCATCTGTGCGAGACAGCCTAATTCTAGAAAATCTAAAAGAAAAAACGGGTTTTCCTGTACGTAAATATAGCGCTCAGGATGCGCAATTATTGGGGTGTATCCCTCCAATTGAAGATTGTAAATTAATTCTCTGGCAAAAATAGGTCTTTGTCTAAATGGGAACTCTATAAGCAAATATCTAGATCCATTTAAACTATATAACCGACAAGCTCTCAAATCAGTCAATGTCATTTCATCCAAATTGATTTCATTTCCCGGGTACAGAGGAAAATTGATACTTCTGACATAGAGCGCTTCTCGTAAAGTTTCAAGACCGTTATCTACTTCCCCTCTATTTACAACATAGCGTCCACGATGAAAGTGGGATGTAGTAATTGCCCCTCGGTATCCGGCATCAATAAAGAGATCTACCATCCTTAAAGATTCATCCAAAGATTCGGGCCCATCGTCGACATTGGGGAGTACATGGCAATGAATATCTAACATTCCTAACTTAATAATACCTCCCATATCCATACTGCTTAGACTTCATAGGTACTTTATTTAAAACAACACCGATAACGTTGCCACCAACCTGTTCAATAGACCGCAATGCAGAAGATAACTCTGCCTTCTTGGTCTGTCCATGATTTACTACAAAGACTATCCCATCAACCTTCGTAGCTAAAATAGAAGTGTCAGAAACCACATTTGAAGGCGCGGTATCAATGAGAATGAGATCATAATTGCCTTTTAAGCTGTCCAACAGATTTTGCATTGATCTGGACCCTAAAAGCTCAGATGGATTGGGTGGAATAGGACCGGATAAAAGATAGTGAAGGTTCTTCAATTTGCTATCTTTTAACAGAACTTGATCTAAAGTCAAGCTACCCGTCAAAAGATTCGTAATTCCCTGAGAATTATTGCAATCAATTAATTTTCCTACTGTCGGATTACGAAGATCGCAGTCAATAACCAAAACCCGTTCCCCCATTAATGCAAAAGATCGAGCCAGCTCTACCGTGATCGTTGATTTACCTTCAGAGGGATTGGATGACGTCACAACTAAAGATTGTAACTTTCTATCTACCTCAGAAAACTTTATGTTCGTACGAAGCGAACGAATAGACTCATCATAAGCTGAAGTATTGGAATAGTATGATTTTCTACCCATGGAGTGCTTCTCCTTTCTTTCCTTTTTTCATCAGAGGTATACTTGCTAATACAGGGAGACCAAAGTCACGAAGTACAGTTTCTGATGTCTTAATTGTGGTATCCAGAAATCCTTTCATAAATGTAATAAGTAGACCAATGAATAAGCCTATGAAAAAACCTATTGCAGTATTTCTTAAAATTTTTGGTGAGACCGGTTTATCAGGATCTCTCGCGCCATCCAGAATTTGAACGTTGTCTACTTGCATGATTCTTTGTATGGATTCTTTAAAAACTTCTGAGGTTTCGTTTGCAATGTCTTTAGCTCTTTCCGGAATTGTATCCACTACTGTCAAAGAGATGATCTGAGTATCATTAACAGGCTCTATGGATACCTTTTTTGAAAACTCTTCGTAACTCATATTCAAGTCCAATCGATCAATTACGCGTTCTCCTATACCACGTGATTTAACAATTTCAGAATAAGTAGAAACCAAGGCACGGTTAGCTTGAACTTTGTTATAATCTACTTCTGATTGATCGGGATGCTGGACTTGCGCTTGGTTGGATGTTCCAACAATCATCGAGGCTGAAGCCTTATATTTAGGAGTTATTACAAACGTTGATACTAAGTAACTAGTCAATGCTACAATTAGAGCACTAAAAAGAATCAGCAGTAAATTTTCTCTTAATAACTCTAATACATCTATCAAAGTTATTTCTTCATTGTTTTTCACTTTCATTTCACCTCAACATTTCAAAATAAAAGCTTCTTGCTCTCATCAGACACTTGATCACGACATTCACTGTTCATCGGCTTAATAAGAATAGCTAACATTATCCAAAAAGTGAAACTTTGAAGATATGATTCGCTAACCAATAGCGGAACTAACCCGATAGATACCCAGAGTAAAGCTAAGTCATAAGATTCTCCTTCTTTTAAAAATCCTTTTATGACACATGCCAATAATGACAAAATTAGCATTATGCCTAGCAGAACACCATAATCAGCGAGTATTTCCAGAAAAATATTATGCGCATATAAAGCCGATGAATTCATAACTCTTCTATCACCGGCGATTCCAATTCCCAGAATAGGATGTAGCTTTATCTGTTCTATTATTGTACGATAAATCACATCACGACCGCTAGCATGGTTTAGGTCTGTTAACAATAAAGTTATTGTCCTACTTGATATTCCAAATAATTTATATCCATAGTAATTAATGAGTTTTAAAAAATCCTTAATACTAAAGGCCAAAATTACAGATCCCAGAATTAATAGAACCTTATGCAATAATCCATGCAATGATTTAGTTGGCATCTTAACCATTTTGCCGATGCAAAAAAAGACAAAACACATGATAGCGCCTCTAGAACCCATGAATAAAATAACCATTAATATTACCAAGATGCGTATGATGTCTGTGATAGTATTTTGCTTTATAAAACGATTCGTAAAGACCAAGAGCGGAAACAATAAATAATAAGATAAGCCCAGACTATACTCTTGCCCATCCAAACTCCCATTCAGCATAAAAAAACTTAAGACTAAACATAGAATAAATACTATGTTTGCGATCTTTTCCATTATAACATTCATATTTTTATAATCGTTTATACTATACGTGTATATAAATGACGGAATACATGCAAAGAAAAATGGGAACACTAAATCAATAACGTAACTGCTGTTTTCCGGATAAATAATTAGCGTAAATAGAAAAACAATAATACAAACCGGATAGAGCAATAGGAACGCTCGGGCGCTTCTCCTCCATGCGTACCTTATATTCTTTAAGTACAAAAATCCTTGCATCCCTATTGCTGCAATTTTGATTAAGTCACTAATTTCACCCGTTCTATTATTTGTTATAGCCCGAATCAAAAACTGCGCCACCAATATTACATAACAAAATAGTATTGTAAAACTCAGTTTGCGGTCAACTACTTCATCATAATCATCATTCGCGAATATCCTCCACATTATTTCACCTCTTCACACTTGTATTATCTAATTTCTATGATTAGCACATAATATTACAGACTCCAGTAAATATATTTTTTTGAATTGAACCTAATCCCACTAAATATTCCTTTTACGTCGCATATTATATTAAACTCATTCGATTGTTTAAACAGGGGAGCCAGAACTTCGGGTGAATAGTTTTTAAATTCGTTATGGCCCACGGCGAAAATTAAACAATCCGCATCAAATATATCCTTAAATTCAATAAGATTTAATCCATAATATTTTTCCACATCATCTTGATCGGCCCACGGATCAACTATTAATGGATCAATACCATACTCCCTTAATCTCAGTATTATATCTTCAACTTTACTATTTCGAATGTCATTGCAGTTTTCCTTGAACGTTATGCCAAAAATAACGACTTTCGAGTTCTTTGGTGCCAATCCGGCCAATATAAGTTTTTTGATTGCCACATCCGCTACAAATTCACCCATTCCATCGTTAATTTTTCTTCCCGACAAAATAATTTGACTATGGTACCCAAGTCTTTCTGCTTGATAAATGAAGTAATAAGGATCAACACCTATGCAATGGCCTCCAACTAAACCCGGTGTAAAGCCAAGAGCATTCCATTTAGTATTCATTCCCTTTACAACCTCATTCGTATCAATATCCATTCTGTCGAAGACCATCGCCAGCTCATTCATAAATGCTATATTGATATCTCTTTGGCTATTCTCCACTACTTTTATAGCTTCAGCTACTCTGATCGAGGATACAGGAAAGGTACCTGCTTCTATTACGATTTCATAAGTTTCCTTAATTTCCGATAACGCCTCGTGATCCATCCCAGAAACGATCTTTACAATATTGTTTAATCGATGTACTTTATCGCCTGGGTTAATACGTTCCGGTGAGTAGCCTACCTTGAAATCCTCACCACAAACAAGATTAGACTCTTTTTCAAGGATCGGGATGCATATGTCCTCAGTCACTCCGGGATATACTGTTGATTCAAAAACAACGATTGAACCTTTTTGTAGATTTTTCCCCAAATCTTTGCAAGCGGATGTTACAGGTTGTAAGTTTGGAGTATGATCCTGATTGATAGGTGTAGGCACTGCTACTATAAAAAAGGAAGCCTTCTTCAAATCCTCTTTCTCGCTAGTAAACTGGATCGAAAGATTCTCAGTATTAAACCTACCTACCTCATTTGTAGGGTCTATCCCTTCACAAAACATATTTATTTTAGAAGAATTGTTATCATATGCGATTACTTTGACTCCTTTCGTTGCAAACGCGTAGGCGATTGGAAATCCGACGTAGCCCAGTCCTACTACGCACAAACTTTTTGATTTATCTAATAAATCATCATGAATAGACATTTTCTCTATACCTCACCTTTCTTCTATAAAATATTTTTTTATGCAGTCCAAAAAATAAATTGATAATAGTTCGCCACACCGAGTCAATCTTCCGCAAGTGACACACTTCTCTAAACAGTAGATAGTGGTACTTTATCAGCTTGATTTTGGATACGTTTGAAAGTGAGCCCTCCCTTCTACAATAAACCGAAAGCACCTTAGGATATCTATATGCTACCGCATTATCTAGTATTTTTATCCACATGGCGTAGTCATTATTTTTTTTAATATAAGGAATTTGCACTAATCCAATTTTTTCTCTATCATAGATTACAGTAATTGTTGAAAAATAGCAGTATCTCATTATCTCTTTTTTGGAAACGATGTTCGGGCCGTAATATGCGAATGAACTCAAAATTCCATCTTCGCTTTTTTCAATATAATCGGTAAAGGTAAAAATATAGTTGTTTCTTACTGTAAATTCCAGTTGATCAGATAATTTATTTTCTAACCACATATCATCACTATCTAAAAATGCTATCCATTTTCCTTCTGCTAATCTTAATCCTCTATTTCTAGATAATGCTGCCCCCATATTCTTATTATTTTTATAGTACCTGATACGCGGATCATGAAATGATTTAACAATTCGTCCAGTCTCGTCAAGGGAGCAATCATCAATGATAATTAACTCCCAATCCCGGTAACTTTGCTTTAATACTGAGTTGATGGAATTTCTAATCTGTTCACCCGTATTATATGACGGCATGATAATCGAAACTTTTCCTAATCCGAAAGTGCTCGCACCTCTAATACCATAACGGAAGTCTTCCAACAGAGCACACGCTTTATCCATACAGCTCTTATAATATTCATAGGAAACCTTATTTTTCTTTAGCAAATAATCTCCATAATCTAAATCTAGTGCTGTTTCTTTGCTTGCTTCTTTATTGAAAAAAGCTTTATTTAATGTTTTGATCATTATTTTTAAGTCGTTGATAAAACATATATTTTCAATGTATTCCAAATCTAGAGCGAATTTTTCTTCCCATGTAATACTGTTTCTTCCACTAATTTGAGCTAAACCCGTGAGCCCCGGTAAAACATTCTGGCGACGCCTATCGCTCTCATTCATGAAAACAACGTCACGCACCAAAAATGGCCTTGGGCCTACCAGACTCATCTCTCCATTTAATATATTGAATATCTCTGGTAATTCATCTAAACTTGTCGCTCTAAGAATCTTTCCAAATTTAGTAATGCGTTTATCGTCAGGAAGCAATTCTCCTGCCTCGTTCTTTGTATCAGTCATTGTACGAAACTTAAGAATCTCAAATATTTCGCCATCCTTCCCGGGCCTTTCCTGCCTGAAAAGAACCGGACTTCCTATACTTATTTTTACCAGAGCATATACAATGACATAAACCCACCAGAAAAGAAGTATAAATACGATGCTGAAAAAAATATCTAAACATCTTTTCCCTTTACTCTGATAAAAAGTTTCGCTTTTACTACCCAACATTCACCTCTAATCAAAACATTCCTTTACTACGTCTATAATCACATCTTGATCTTCTGAAGTCATCTTAATGTCGCTTGGTAAACAAAGCCCGCGTACAAATATGTCTCTTCCAACATCTAATGGATGATGATCTGTTGTACTGAAGAAAGTCTCTTCAGTGAAATCATCAGTTTCTAAACATACATTACCATTGCGATTGATGAATGGTGCGGATCGGAAAATCGGTTGCATGTGCATTGGTTTCCAAATGGGTCTACCTTCAGCATTTATCGATTGAATTGCCTCCAATATCTCACCTGGGGAGGATTTTCCGTGCTCTGGCAAATATTTAGCTTCCTTATCCGACATTGTTACCCTGCACATTGATTCTGGTTTTATCATCATACATGAAAGCCAAAAATTAGGTTCCGAATTTCGTTCATCGAAGGGGTTCATCGTTACCGGTAACCCCTTAAATCCTTCCTTATACTTTTCATAAATACATTTCTTTTTTCTAATATGTTCATCTAAATACGGCAGTTGTCCTCGGACAATACCAGCTATAACATTAGACATACGATAATTGTATCCTATTTCTTCATGTTGATACCAAATGGCTTTTTCTCTTGCCTGAGTTGACCATTTTCGAATCCTTTCTGCCGATTCTTTAGACTCCGTCAAAAACATACCGCCTGACGAACCAGTGATAATTTTATTGCCATTGAAAGAAATTGCAGCATGTTCTCCGAAAGTTCCCGTCTCTTGACCCTTATAACGAGCACCTAACGATTCAGCAGCGTCCTCAATAAGTACCGCACCCTTCGACTTACAAATTGCTTGTATTTCATCTAATTTTGCTGGCGTCCCATATAAATGCACTAAAAGAACGTGTTTAACATCCGGGTAGAGCTCAAATGCTTTTTCAAGTGCCTCGGGATCCATATTCCAAGTCTCATACTCAGAATCTATGAAAATTGGCTTCCCCCCTTGATATAAGATAGGATTGGCGCTAGCCACGAACGTCATATCCGAACAAAAAACTGGGGTATTTTCCTTTATCCCAGCTAGCTTAACTGCCATATGTATGGAAGCTGTTCCTGAAGCCAATGCGACTGCATACGCACAACCAAGACGGGCCGCAACTTCTTTCTCAACTTCATCTATGTTTTTTCCTACAGTAGACATCCAATTGGTTTCATATGCTTCTTTCATGTAGTGCATACTATCAGGATAAATGGTGGGACTTGCCAGCCAAATTTTTTTATCGAATTCTTTCCTCTTGACGTTCTTGTCAAACATGGATATACCTCCCTATTCTTTACTTCCAGTAATATATGTAGAAACCAAACTATTAATGCTTGTGCGGACATCCAAATGCTCCATATCATCAGCATTAATGATTGATTCTAGGTTTCGGTAAAATTCTCTCCTGTCAAAAAGCAAGGGCCTCCCAATCAATATGGCATCATGTCGGGTTTTTTGCAAAAATTCTTCATCCATCAGTTTTTCCTCGTATAATTTCTCTCCAGGCCGTAGTCCTGTAAAAATTATATCTATATCAATGTTCGGCTCCAGTCCCGATAATCTTATTAATTCCTGAGCGAGATCTAAAATTTTTACCGGTTCGCCCATGTCTAGAACGAAAATCTCACCACCTTTGGCTATTGCACCAGCTTGAAGAACTAATTTAACTGCTTCAGGGATGGTCATGAAAAAACGTGTAACCTCCGGGTGAGTAACGGTTACCGGTCCACCTTCTTCAATTTGTTTTTTAAAAAGAGGTATAACGGAGCCATTACTTCCTAAGACATTTCCAAAGCGCACTGCAACAAACTCAGTCTCCACACTTTTTATATCCTTTAATAATTTATTAGGTTGAACAGTCTCAATTCTCTCTCCATTCAATACACAAATCTTAGGAAGTATCTCATATTCTTCACCCAGACGCACCTGATTAAGGCTTTGAATGATTTTTTCGCATGCTCTCTTGCTAGCTCCCATTACAGAAGTTGGATTGACTGCTTTATCCGTTGAAATAAGAATAAAGCGCTGAACCCCATAAATCAGAGATAGTAATCCTAATATGTAGGTCCCTTTCACATTATTCTTAACAGCCTCCATTGGACTCTCTTCCATTAACGGGACATGCTTATGAGCTGCTGCATGGAAAACCAGATCAGGATGGTAAGTCTCAAAAATTTGTTTCATACGATTATAGTCACGTACAGATCCTATCAAAGTTTTAAAATTTAAATCTACGTACTTCCTTTTTAATTCTTGTTCGATTTCGTAAGCATTGTTTTCATAAATGTCAAAAATAAGCAGAAGTTTCGGTCCATACTGTGCGAGTTGGCGGCATAATTCACTCCCTATAGATCCACCTGCACCTGTCACAAAAATTATTTTATCAGCCACATATTCATAAGACTCATTATCAAACAGGTTAATGGGTTCACGCCCCAATAAATCCTCTATCTGAATTTTTTTCATGTTTGAGACGGAGATCCTACCAGATACCAATTGATAAAGACCGGGTAGAACTTGGACTTGGCAATGTGTCTGGTTGCAAATATTTAAAATATTGATCCGATCAATCGGTTTAGCCGATGGCATGGCCACCAATATCTGATCAATGTTTTTGTCAATTGCTATCCTCTTTATTTCATCACGTCCTCCTAAAATAGGAGTCGAATTGATGAATCGACCCAGCTTATTTTTATCGTCATCTATATAACAGACAACCTTTAGATTTGATTCTCCCGCTTGGTTGGATTGTAATATGTCATCATGGATCACTTTTCCTGCTGAACCAGCCCCCACGATCATTACTCGACTTTCTTCTAGATTTCCACTCGTGTCGTTGATCTTATTTTTTAAAAATATTCTTCTTGAAAAGCGTAAAATTAGTGTAAAAACATACTGGCAAAGTGAACCAACAAAAAAGTAAGATATTGGCATTCTCCCGAAAAAAATAGAAATTCCTATAATATGCACTAAAATAGATAGAAAGCAAGCCTGAGTTATTTTCAACAAATCCCTGTATGAGACATACTCCCAAACGACACGATACATGTCATAAAAAGAATATATCAATACGGTGATCACGGAAATAGGGATCATGAAATCTTTATATGCAATTAAGTATCTTAATGGAATCATCGAGAATTTCATGTCGAAACGTAAATAGAGAGCCAAAAAAAACGAAAAAATCAAGATGACTGAATCGCCTATCATCCAGAATAAAGTATATTTATTAATTTTTAAATTTGATATAAGTAGATCTCTTTTCATTAAAACGCATCCTTTCGTCTTGGCACATATTCATTTAACTTTTTCGATATCTGATTTACATGTTCTTTATCAGGAACGTACATGTACAATCTACTATTTGGCATCGCATAAGAGGGCAAACCCAATTCACCATGCCCATTTAAAACGCAAGATTCTACATCCCAGTCTCTATTATCTATTATTTGACCTTCAATCAAGTTAGAAATTCTGTCTCTAGGTAAATTCGTTTCGACATATTTTCCCATCAAGTCTACATATTCATTAGCCCTAAGGATCATAGATGGCTGAATTGCTTTTCTTATTATTGCCTTAATTACTTTTTGTTGATTCCGTCCTCGTTGAATGTCACCATCCTTAAAAGAATGACGTTCCCTTGAAAACGTTAGAGCGCGATCTCCATTTAAATGTATAACGCCTTTATTGAAATGCTTACCTTCAGACCAAAATTCTTGATCATTATCTATATCTATGCCTCCCATCAAATCGACCAATCGAATTAGTGAATTGAAGTTAACTTTCACAAAATAGTCTATGTTCACATTAAAAAGTTTTCCTACTGACTGTACCGTTGTCTCTGGACCGTAAATACCCGAATGAGTCAATTTATCCATTTGATTCTCTCCCTCTCCGGTGATCGCCAGATAGGTATCACGCGGAATGGAAACCATAAACATTTTCTTTTGCTTCGGTTGGATTGCTAAAATTATATCCACATCTGATAAAGTATCATTCTTTATATCATCTCTATTATCATGACCGGTAACGTATAGGAAAAAGGGGGTCTCACTTTCTAATGAGCTACTTGTTCTATTTTCGGGAGTTGTGTTAATTTTATCTAACATTGAAACAATACGGTAGCTTGTGCATAAACCAAATACAGAAGCTCCAATAACAAGACTAGATATACCAACCAAAATAATGAAATTCAATTGCTTCTGATTCGTTTTAAACTTAAGTAGTAAAACCCCACATAAAAATATATAAAGGCAAAATACACCTATTAAAACCGGTAAAACCGTTCCAGGAATAAACTTGTTTAATGCCATGTAGCCCAATAAAAACAAATTTAACAAAACGCTCGTAATGAATAAAAGCACTACTAATTTTAATTTCATTAGCACACACTCCACTTCACTCTTCCAAAACAAACACAACTAGGTAATGTTAACGCGACACTACAGACCTCATTCCGAAGCACATTACCCAGAACGCTGATATAAGTAAAATAATCTCTATCGCATAGCCGGCATTCTATCAAGAACTTAAATATTCACTATATACGCTAATTTTTAAGTTCATTATGAATTTATCGTATTTATTATGTTTTTAATCATAATGATTCTGTAACTTCAAACGGTATAAGATCGCCAGATAAATTTCTTAATTCTCATGCGATTCGCCATATATTTTTCAATCGCTTCTAATCTTACCCTAACGTTTTCCCACGCATTCATGGGTGACGACATAATGTATGTCTAAAACAAACATGCCTGTGCTCCTATTCATAGAATATTAAAGAGTTATCCCGAATATTATTAAATTACTTTCAACCATCTATGACCGATAAATGAGTGCATCAATTGTTTGAGAAAATTTTAGAACGTATGAATTCGATTGGGACGCTCAACGCCTCAGTCTACCCGAGATATTCTGAATAGGAAAGAGAACCGTATCACCTTCTGCGATTCTCTTCCTAATTAGTGCAACAGGAACAACTCTTTGCCTCCATCTAATTCCATGCGCAATGCCACTGTGGCGTGGCTTCGATGCGAAGAAGGGCATCTTCCGCGGGGAGTTTTTCCATGTCGCCATCGCGGCGCTTGAATTCCACCACGCCTTCAGCGGCGTCTTTTCCCACGGTGAGCTGCAGGGGAATGCCCAAAAGGTCGCGGTCTTTAAATTTCACGCCGGCCCGCTCGTTGCGGTCGTCGAGAAGAACGCCGATGCCTGCATCACGAAGGGCATCGTATAATTCTTCGGCCAATTGCATTTGCTCTTCTTTTTTCCCATTGGCCACGGTGATGGCCACGTCGTAGGGCCCCAGGTGAAGGGGGAAGTTCGGCCCGTTTTCGTCACGATGGTTTTCCAATACCGCCGCCAGAAGGGCACCGGTGCGCCAGGTGGCGCCGCCTGTAATATAGGGGGCTTCCTTGCCTTCGTCGTTTAAAAAGCCCACGTTCATGGCTTCGGAAAAGGCCGCGGTCGGCTTTTTGATCCGCGCCACTTCAAAAGCCTCGCGGAAAGTGTAGGGTTCGCCCGCCGGAGAAACGTCGCCTTCCGCGACGTCGAGAAGGTCGTCGGCGATTTCGCCTTCGAAATCCCTGCCGTAGTTGACGTTTTTCGTGTGGTAGTTTTCTTTGTTGGCGCCCACCACCATATTGTCGATTCCGGTGACGGAGCGGTCCACAATGATCCGCGCCTTTTCCCCGAGGCCTACGGGCCCGGTGAAGCCGGGGAAGGTGCCCAGCTCGAGAATCGTCTCTTCATCGAGCATGTCGATTTGATGGGCGCTGACACCTAAGTATTTTTCAAGCTTCTTTTGATTCAGCTCCCGGTCCCCGGGCACAAAAACAAAGACCGGTTCGCCGTCGACGCGCAGGTCCACGGCTTTGGTGCAGCGGGCGGGCTCGATCCCCAACATATCGCTTAAATCTTTTATGGTGCGGGCATCGGGGGTGTAGACATCTTCCGCTTCTTTCGGTGCTTCGCCTTCAGGCACCCGGTAGCGAATGGGGGCCTCCTCCGCCATGTAAGCCGACTTGCCATCCAGGGCAAGGATGTCTTTGTAGCCCTCCGCCAAAGCGTAGTACACCACCGCCTCCGGTGAATCTACGGCGCAGTAATCGATCCCCAGATCCTTTAAGAGGTTTTCGGCGCGCTTTTTTTCCTCGCGGAAAAAGGCCTCGGCTTCGTCCCTATCGCTGTCGAAGCGCATGCCGTCCATAACAAAATAGGCGCGGGCATCGGCAAGGCCTGCCGCGGGCTTTTGTACGTCTTTGTAGCGCATGGCTTTTTCGTAGAGAAAGAGGGGCAGCTGCTTGTAGCTTTTTAATTCGCCGCTTGCGAGGCCCAAAAAGGCTTCCTCCGATTCCGGGGAAAGGGCGGCCTGTCGATTGGTGCGATCCGCCACCTT
>QWCK01004068.1_pt1 | contig 14936 bp, 21 predicted proteins | sample 1972571 | NCBI WGS metagenome assembly QWCK01 (sample SAMN09866710, study PRJNA288562) | Human gut metagenome isolate term2_stool, whole genome shotgun sequencing... | isolation source: gut | host: Homo sapiens | place: USA: California
AAGGGAAAGAAACCTTAAATCAATTCGTCTTGATTGCATAGAGGGAAATGATATTCCACAGAAAATGTATATGTCGTTTGGATTTAAGTATGTGGATAAGGTTGAAATCACATATGTTGATATTGGAGTACCGAGGAAGTTCCTCTTATATGAGTTTGTACTCTAATCAAGACATAATAACAGTTATATCTTGAACATTGTACAAACAAATTCCAGTTTGTATGTGCCTGAATAAATGAACAGTAATTACCAGCTGGAAGCCAGTGCAAATTGTGCTTCCGGTTTTTAGTTGCCGGAATTTCCGGCAATGAACCACAACTACACATGAAGTTGGCAAGACAGATGCCGATTACTTTAGACCGATTGCTTTTCGAGAAGAAAGGCGTCGGTCATTTTTTATGCCATGAGAAGGAGGAAGGCAAATGGCAAGACGATCAAGATATCTGCATTATGACGAACAGGTGGATGCTCTGATGAAGCGCGGCAATCCCTCGCAGATTCCGGCGGACAGGAACCACACCCGCGGATCCGTGATAGAGAAACTGAAAATGCTGGGAGCAGCGGAGCCACATAAGAATGCGGGAAAAGCAGACCCAAAGGGAGGCAGCAATGGATAAGGAAGAACTTGTTTTTACGACAATTGAGGATCTGATCCGATATCTTGGCGAATGCGGAGAGGATGTACAGATCCACATGGAAATTGAGGTAGAAGGGGAAAGGAGGGCACCTGATGCCGCGGAAGAAGGAGACAGCCGGTCAGTATTCCATGGATGATTACCGACTGAAGCAGGTGGATATCCGGTTGAAACTGATGGAGGGGCCATCCTACTACAGCCAGACGCCGCTCACAAGTCCGGAAGGCGCAGCGGCAGTCATGCGGGATGTGCTGAAGGAGCTTGACCGGGAGTGGGTGTGCGTTGTCAATATGGACAATCACTTAAAGCCCGTGAACTTTAACATCGTCTCCATCGGCAGCATCAATCAGTCGTTTGCGCCGATCCAGAACATTTTGAAGAGCGGCATTCTATCGAACTGCAACAACATCATGCTGATGCACAACCATCCCTCCGGCGATAATGAACCGAGCCGGGAGGACCTGCAGCTCACAAAGCGCCTGGTCGAGGCGGCAAAACTCATGGATATGAATGTTGTCGATCATGTGGTGATCGGCGGACAGAATGGGAATGTCTACAGCATGCGTGAGCATGATCCGGACATGTTTACGAGTAAGGATATCGATCTGGATTACATTCACCGGATGATGACAAAAGAACCCAGTGGAAATTATGCGGCTGGAGAGCGCATGGAGCGGGCAGAAGAGGGAAGAGGTCAATATTCGGCAGGGCGGAACTATGATCCCAAGGCTGCCGCTGAGGCGCGCAGAAATGAGATGAAGGAGATCATCAGGAAGCTCGAGGAAGGTGTCGCCGGAATTTTCTCCAATGAGAAATATCAGAAGTTCCTCGATACGATGGCAAAGTTCCCGCAGTATTCCATCAATAACAGCCTCCTCATCCTGATGCAGAAGCCGGACGCATCGCTAGTCCAGTCCTATACCGGCTGGAAGAAGATGGGGCGGTTCGTAAAGCGTGGGGAAAAAGGAATCCGGATCCTCGCACCGACGCCATTTACGATTGACCGGGACCAGGAACGAATGGATGCGGATGGAAAGCCAGTCCTTGACCAGGATGGGGAGCCGGTGAGGGAAACGGTACAGATTCGTATGATGGCGTTCAAGCCGGTCAGCACTTTTGACATCTCGCAGACGGAAGGAGAGCCGGTTCAAAGTCTTGGCGTGGATGAGCTGAAAGGTAGCGTCGATCAGTATGCAGCGTTCTTTTCGGCGATGAAGGAAGCAAGCCCTGTTCCTGTCGGCTTTGAGAAGATCAAGGGCGGCGCAAAAGGATATTTTCACACGACAGAAAATCGGATTGCCATCAAGGAAGGCATGGACGAGATCCAGAACGTAAAAACGCTGGTACACGAGATGCGCACGCCAAGCTCCACAACATGACCGCACAGAAGAAGCGGGAGGATGGGGGACAAACCAAAAGCAGCAAGGAGGTGAAAGCGGAATCGGTCGCCTATACGGTCTGCCAGCACTACGGGATCGACACGTCCGATTACAGCTTCGGCTATATCGCGGGCTGGTCCGGCGGGAAGGGGATGCCGGAGCTCAAAGCATCCCTTGACACGATCCGGACTGCTTCATCGGAGCTGATTTCCCGCATCGATGAGAAACTGCAGGAGATCTCAAGAGAGCAGAATCGGGTTACACTTTCCGATCAGATCGACAGGCTTGCTGCAGACCTCGATCAGTACGCCCTTGACCGCGACCCGTATGGATATCAGGACGCTGTAGAAAATCGGGAGGATGGTATTGGGCAGATCCGGGAGCAGCTGGAGAAGGGAGAGCTTTCCGGAATCCGGGAGAGTATCCGGCAGGATCTTGTGGAAACGGCAGGGTCAGAAGACGCGCTTCGTGAGACTGCTGAGACGCTTCTATCCAGGCTGGATGCACTCCAGAAGGAGCTTGATGAGGGAAGAGAAAACATCGCCGATGAAAAAACAAATCTGAACCCGGAGATGTCGGAAAAGGCATCAGGAGAGGCTGCGTCTTGCAGAGAGGCACAAAAAGAAGAGGGAAAGGCAGTGCAGAAGGCTGGCAGGATGGCAGGGCAGCATGGCAAAACCTCCATCCTCCAGAAACTCTCTGAGGAGAAGGAGAGAATGGAGAAGAAGCCGGATCAGAGCAGAAGCTCCAGGGGAAAGGACCGGGGGCGCTGATCCGATACGTACGAATACAGGAAAGAAGGGGACGTCGGGATATCTGGCGTCTTTTTTATTAGGAGGGAGGAACCAATGGGACATAGACTTGTGATTGCCGAGAAACCTTCTGTGGCGCAGTCCATTGCGAAGGTGATTGGCGCTGATAAGAGACAGGACGGATATCTCGAAGGAAACGGGTATCTCGTCAGCTGGTGTGTCGGGCATCTGGTGGAGCTTTGCGAGCCACAGGATTATGACCTGAAGTATGACAAATGGAAGAAGGAAGACCTTCCGATTCTCCCGGATCCGTTCCGCTATCAGGTTTCGGCGGAGACAAAAAAGCAGTTCCAGAAGCTAAAGGAACTCATGGAAATGGATGATGTAGAGGAGCTGATTGAGGCGACAGACGCAGGACGAGAGGGAGAACTGATCTTCCGCCTGGTTTATCAGGAGGCGCATTGCAGGAAGCCATTTCAGAGACTCTGGATTTCCTCGATGGAGGACAACGCGATCCACGAGGGCTTCCGAAATCTGAAACCTTCATCGGCGTATGATGCGCTCTATGAGGCGGCACTCTGCCGGGAGCGGGCAGACTGGCTTGTCGGCATTAATGGAGCTAGCATATCAGCGGTGGGATTCCGAACCTGCTGGATGAACTGGAGGATCTGAACCTGACAGACCGGGAAGGAAATCCGCCGGATGCGGTGGACAACCCCGATGATGTGAGGAAATATTCCCTGAAGATTCGCTGGCGATCCGGGCAGGTGGATGAGCTGGACGGAACCTATGACAAGTTGAGCCTGCCTGAGGATTTCCCGGAGCTGGTAGAGAAGGTGCGGGATTTCATCAGCTTTTACGGGCTGGGTGAATTCTTCGATGAGGATGCCTATAGCCGTAAAAAGCGCCGCGAGTCGGAGCTTATTTTCTGCAAGGTGATCTTCCAAGATGCGGAGAAGGAGTACACCTACCTCGCAGATGAGGCTATCTATGAGAAGGGAGATTTTGCCTGGGCTCCGGCCGGAAAGGACAACGAGGAGAAGATCGTCCGGGTGACGGACGTGGAGTATCTGCAGCCAAAGGAGGCTTCCTTCCCGGTGGAGAAGACCAAGAAATTGATCCGAAAACTGACACCGGAGGAATATGAGAGGTATGTCGAGGAAGGGGAGGATGACTGATGAGTCGGTTATTCTCTTGCCTTTTGGATTGTTAAGACTTTAAGGAAGGTTATATGCCTGCTGATTATCAGAAGAAAATTGAGGATGCTTCTACACTGGACGAACTTTTTACTCTGTGGCGCGGGAAAGAACCGGAATCATTTGAATATACCTACGGCAAGAGAAGCATTCAGGTAAATATAGACCATGGGAAGAATGTTTTTATTGCGGATGGAATCGTGAATCCGGAGGTATGGAACAGCGGCGATAAGAAGCGGATCCTCTTTATCATGAAGGAAGCCTACGGATCAGACTGGGATAACAGGGCCCTTGCAAGTTGGCTTAGGATGTATCATCCGACGCTGCCCATGTGGAGGAGAGTTGCCCGCTGGACCTATGGAATCCAGCATACCGACGCGAACGAGATCGCAAGATATAAAGCAAACCTAACAGATGAGCAGCACGCAGAATCACTGGAGCAGATTGCTATTCTTAACTTGAAGAAGAGCAATGGTGACAGCGCCTCGGATTATGGAGAAATCGATGCATACGCCAGGGAGGACCGCCTCGAGATATTGAAGGAATTTTCTCTGATTGATCCGGACATCGTGATCTGCGGTTCGACGTTTGGGACAATGCTCACAACGGTTTTACAGAAGCCGCCGTTAAACGACAGCACTGGAAACGACAACTGGTATTACTTCATGAACGTCGCCAGGAAAGAGCGGCTTTTCATCGATTACTACCATCCGGCGAATCACTGGTCGGATCTGATGAACTATTACGGACTGATGGGCATTTACCAACAGGCCTTGAAAGAAAAGCAGCCGGTGGTTCGGAACGGCCGGCAGGCTACAGTTGGTTACCAGCCGAATGTATGGAAGAATTGGGAGTAAACGAATGGTCAGAGAAATCATGAGGGATGTCTTCTTCCTCGCACAGAAATCGGAGCCGGCGACGGAAGCTGATCTTCAGGTCGCGCGTGATCTTTTGGATACGCTGGAAGCGCATGCAAACGAGTGCGTTGGAATGGCGGCCAATATGATCGGAGTGAAGAAGCAGATTATCGCCGTCAATATGGGCCTTGTCAACGTAGCTATGCTGAATCCAGCCATTCGTAAGAAGACCAGGCCATTCGAAACGGAAGAGGGCTGCCTTTCTCTTACTGGAACCCGGAAGACAAAGCGGTTTCGTGAAATTGAACTGGAATACCAGGATCTGGACATGAAGAAGCATGTTCAGAGATTTACTGGCTGGACCGCGCAGATCATCCAGCATGAGTGCGATCATCTGGAGGGGATTATCATATGACAACAGAACGCCTCATCTTCAGAGCCTGGGAGGAAATGACGCCGCTGATCATTGGCGGAAATCTGGTTGTTGAAATTTCGCGATCATCGAAACTGGAGATCGATTTGTAAAGATTGGCTGTTCAAACTTTTTAAATGACTCGGCGATGATATGAAGGCTTATATCAATGAAATGAAAAAGAAAATTACCCCATATGTCCACAGAGCACTCCTTGGCCGAGAGTACGTCAATGAACAGGATCTCCCGGCGGTCAGAACTCTTTTGTGCTCGTTTTCCAATGTCAAAATGCGTATTGAGAAGACCAGACAGGACGACGGACATCTTGACTGTGTGATCAGCGTAGATGCTTTCCTGGGCGGCGGAACGCTCCGGTATGAGATCCGCGATAACGGGAGGAGTAAGAAATATTATGATCCGCTCGCATGGATCGATGAGATAGAGAAGTGGGACGCACTGTTCTTCTGAACGAAATTTTGCAGACATTCCTCTGCTTTTAACGATTCCCAACGATCTTCCAGAGACCTGAAATGGCTGGAGCTAAGCGCAGCAGCCAGCAGAGCGAGACAATAATCAAATGGAAGAGATTGGCGTGTCAATCCCTGATTTCCTTGCCTGTTCTTCCTGATCCTTGCGGTCGATGTGATAAATCCGGCTTCCGCGCTTAAAGAGGCTGCCGGTCTGATGGAAGTGGAATGGAACGCCATATTCAACGCACTGCATCTTGGTGATGATGATCCATCCATAGTCGCAGAGCCTCGCATCTTCCCCGGATTCACCTCCGCAGGAGACACATTCGATTTGATCGTGGTACTGTTCCAGATATTTTTCAATATGGATTTCCTGCAGCATCGGTTCGTGGATGATTTCCTTGTGCCGGATCGGAAGATTCAGGAAGACCGGAAGGCGCCGGTCTGTCTGGTACTGGTTCTCACAGGTGCAGCAGATGTGGACGTTCTCATATCCATTGCCCCAGTCCGCGGGAAGGCCTTCGTAGAACCGCTCCGGGCGCTTAGTGACAAAATAGAACTGCAGATCCGGGCGGATATTCATCATCTGCCAGGCTTCGGGCCGCCAGGCATCGGCGTCCGGATGAAAGAAGTCCGAGGTGAAGCAGGTCATGACCGTGCCGTCTTCCGGCTTCAGTTTATAGTTCCCACGCCGGTCTTTTTTGACCGGAAGGCTGAAAGAGGCGGTTTTCTTTACGATAGAGGCGTCCTTGCCGAACTCGGCATCACGCCGGTAAACATAGCAGTTTCGGCATCCGGGACTGCATTTGGTGCAGCCGTGCCATGGGTTCCAGAGCGGCATGGGCGTCTCCTTTCTCTGTTCAGATCCCGCTTCTCGGCGGAAACAATTCTTTTACGGTCCGGTGATAGTATTCGGAGAGCCGGATCGCCACATAGACATTCGGGCACTGCGTCCCGTTTTCATATCGATAGAGCGTTTTCGGATCGACTTTCAGATCCTCAGCGGCTTTGTTCCGGGAAAGCCCGGCGGACTTCCGGGCCTCCAGCAGATTGTTTGGTCTTTCTTCCAAGCTGCATCACCTCCCCTATAAGATTCTGACTGACCTATAGCGATCCCTACCGGACTGCCCTGCACACCTTCCCGAAAATGCGGAATTCATCGCGGTCAAGATGCACCGGAATCGGCGCGTATTTCTGATTCAGGGAAATGAGAAATGTCCCGTCGTTGTCATTTTTCAGCTTCTTGATATACGCGTTGTCATTTAGCGAGAAAATCCCGATTTCCCCGTCGTCCAGCGTTTCCTGTTGGTGCACATAAACCATGTCGTGATCATGAAATGCCGGTTCCATACTGTCTCCGCTTACCGTAACGGCAAAATCCGCGTCTTGTGCGTCTCTAGTGGGCACTTCGATGGTCGTGTAATAATCAGAATCGAGAAAATCTCCATGCCCGGCAGATACTCTTGCGTCGTAGAGCCGGATCCGGGTCATGGAAGGAGTCTCCGCGGGAGCTGCCAGATACGGGATCACGTTCGTCTCCTTGACGTAGCTCACTGGATGGATCAAAAGATCAATGTAGGAGAGCACTTTCTTTTTTCCCTCGTCATTCAGCATGGACAGGGGGTCCTTTGGGTTGCTTCCGAAGTATTCCTCCAGGCAGTCCGGGATCTCCAGAATCCGGCAGATATGCAGGAAAATCCGCGCGGAGACCTCATTCCTCCCGGTCTCCCAGGCGGAAACGCTCTTCTGTGAGACTTCAATTCCTTCGGCCTGCAGTCTATCCACAAGTTCGGTCTGGGATATGTGCGCCTTCTTCCGGTAAGCTGTGATGATCGCGCCGATATTTTCCATACAACACCTCTTTCTGATTTTGTTCTGCAGCGGATATCCCGCCGCCTTCAGGCCTTATCTTCTCCCCTACAGAATAGCATCCTTTACGGCAAAGTCAAGAGAAATACTATTATAGAAAGTAAAAAATGGCTAAAACGACCATTTTAAACTATTGTAAATAGCGCTATACTTGCAGTACAGAGAGAAGCCACGATGCCATGTTTCTCTTTGCAGACCCTGTGATCAGCAGGGGCAGAACAGCCGCCGGGAAGCATCCGGCGTAAGTCGAGGTTCTTATCATCGGTTCTTTTCCCTTTCCGAAATGAGACAGTGAGAATGAAAGAGAGTGTGTTAATGATGATGAAAATGAAACCAGCTATGCAGAAGGAAAGTAAAGGATACCTTGTACATTGCCCGCAGTGCGGACAGTTTCTGATGGTCCTGTCAAAAGGAGAAGCAGTGATCCACTGCCCGCAGTGCGGAACAGACAAGAAAGCAGTCATCCGGGGTGGCAGAATCACGATTTATGAACTTACCGGGAGATCAGAAGCTGTGGCTCTACAGTCTTGCGGTCATGGCAGAGTGGGGAGATGAGCCGCATGGGCGTTTACGACTATCATCATGATTCCGGGCGCTCGGACCGCCCGGAGGTGCGAAGTGACGCGCCGCTTAGTGAACACGCGCAGGAGACGCTGACGGTCAGCCCTTACAAGGCCTATGTCGAGGTGGTCGCGGATTTTTCCTCTGACGGGAGGATGAAACCGCTCCGCCTCGTCTGGGAGGACGGGCGGAAATACGATATTGACCAGATCCTCCGCGTGGACCGGTGTGCCAGCCTCAAGGCAGGAGGCGCCGGGATCCGGTATGTCTGCCGGATTCTCGGACAGAGAGTCGAACTGTTTTATGAGGAAAATGGCTTCTGGTTTGTGAACCGGAAGACGCCGCGGGCATAGGAAGACAGAGAGCTTCCCCTGACAGAACCGGCCAATCTACCGGCTGCAGGAATCAAAATCACGTGAAAACCGAATATGGATGAGATATTCCGTCGATTTGTAGCCGTATCGGTCGCGGGGCTGTCACAGTAGATGCCTACTGTCTGAAAGATGTCGGAAGAGGCAGGAATCTGCAGCTTCAACAGTCCGCCAGCGTTCAAGGAAAGACGAAGGGGTGAAACACGGGATATCAGGAGTTTGCCTATAGAGCTGAACTTATCGGCGCGCGGCCAGCCTGGAGGGACGATCCCTCATACAGGAGAAGTGGCCACGAGACAGCGCGCTTGAAAATGGATTAGAGGAGCCTGCAAAACGGAAGCTGGATCAGCAGTTTAAGACGCAAAATGTGCGTCCAACCGCTGTTATGATCACAGTCTTGTTTTGCAGGCTTCTTTTTTGCGTTCATGGTTGCATTTATGGAAAGAAATCCATTGACCTGCGAGGGAACTTCTCATTCAGAAAAACAGGCCTCATGTCTCCGGCTTCCGTCTTGTACGGTGCCGGAAAGGAAAGAGCATGGAGCAGAATGGGAGAGGAAAAGAGAGCGGGACAATCGGGAGCCGTATCAGAAACTTAAGAAACAGAGATGGGATGAGCCAGGAACAGCTTGCACTTCTTTTGCATTTTGAAAACAAGGGAACAATCTCTTCCTATGAGACGGATCGGAGAACTGTGCCGTCTGATGTGGTTATCCGCCTTGCGGAGATCTTTCAGACGACGACAGATTACATTCTCCGCGGGAGCCATCCGGAACTCGATACGCTTGATTCGGAACCGGACATACAGGAGGCGGTGGTGCTGCTGCTGTCTTTTAAAAGCAAAGCGGCAAGGAATGCTGCCCTTCAGCAGATCAGAACACTTGCCGCATTAGAAAAAGAACTACTACGCTAATCCGGACGAGGAAAGTGTGCCATGGGGATTCGGAAATGCCTAACGCAAATCGGTTCTCGGACAGAAGCTTACGACAGATTAGAGAAAAAGTTGTCGCTCTGACAACAAGGCACGCAGATGTTGTCGGTTCGGGTAACGAATAACAGAGCAGGATACTTTATCCTGAATGATGTCAGGACAAGACAAGCAGCGCTGCATAGACAAAGTACCGACAGGAGGAATCCATGGTGGATGAAGAGACAATTACAACCAGGTACCGGAATGCGTCACTCCGGGGGAAAATTGACATCATCCTGAATTACTATCCGGGATTTGAGGAAATGCTGCAGGGCCTTCGGGAGCTTTTGTGTATCAATATCGAAGCAGACAAGATGCAGCGAAGAAGGCGTGAACTGGGAGATCCCGGCGTCAGAATCCGGAAATCCGGATATGCGGATCCTACCGCAGATGCAGCAGTCGAGCGGGTCATGCTTCTTGATGCGATCGAAACCGGAAATCTTGATCAGGAGGTGAAAAACACAGAATGTCCGGAGGAATACCGGATGGAAGCTGTGACGATCGCCAGAATGAAAGAGGACTATCTCGTGGTGAAGGCATGCATGAAGATACTGCCCTGTGAGAAGGCGCATCTTTTGGAGAATTATTACGCCTGCAAGATGAATGCAGAGATGATAAAGGAACAGGATTATTTTAACCCGTCGTTTTACACGAAGATCTACAGGATCCGCAGGCAGGTCAGAGATACGGCAGAGAAAACATTACAGAGTAAATATGGGAGGCAGACATGGAAGAAAGACAGATGACAGATAGAAAGGCCAAAATCCGGGAAACCAAATCGACGGCAAAGAAAAAGTTCGTGCGGTATAAGGAAGGCGCGGAGCTCTACAGTATGGGGCTTTCCAAGTTCCAGCAGATGGCGCATGAGGCAAAGGCAACCTACAAAGTGGACAAACTGGTTCTGGTGAGCATCGAAAAATTTGAAAAGTATCTGGAGACCTTTGCGGAGGAACCGTGACACTGAACCAAACGTCTGGAATGTTCTTCATGTCAGAAATTCTGACACGAAAGTTAATCAGCAAAGCTTTGCAGTCACGTATAATCGAATCAGAACCAAAACGTCAAATAATCTAACATAGAACGTCATGCATTTCATGACCGTTTCCAGTTTGTCAGGAGGAAATTGAACATGGCAAAGGCAAGGAAAGACAACCGGGGACGGGTGCTAAAGCCCGGAGAGGTGCAGAGAAAATCTGACAACCGGTATCTGTACACCTACACCGATCCGCTTGGAAGAAGAAAATACATCTATGCTTCCGATCTCATGGAACTGCGGGAGAGGGAGAAAAAGCTGACGAGAGATCAACTGGATGGGCTGAATCTGTACGCCGCCGGAAAAGCGACGATTAACGATACCTTTGACCGGTACATCAAGATGAAGCCAAATCTCCGCGACAGCACTCGGAGCAATTATATCTACATGTATAATCGCTTCGTGCGGAATGATTTCGGAAAGAAAAAGCTCATCGATATCAAGTATTCGGATATCCTGCAGTATTACCTTCATCTCATCAATGACGAGAAGCTTGCCATCGCCACGGTGGACAACATTCACACGCTCCTGCATCCAACTTTTCAGATGGCAGTCAGGGACGACATTATCCGGAAGAATCCGACGGATGGTGTTATGACGGAAATTACGAAGAAAAGCGGAATTCACAGGGGTGTCCGGCACGCTCTGACGGCGGAACAGCAGAAAGCATTCATGGATTATATCGCCAATCACCCGGTCTATGTGCATTGGTGGCCGCTTTTTACCATTTTACTTGGAACGGGATGCCGTATCGGGGAAGGGCTTGGATTACGGCGGGAGGACATCGACTTTGAGAAAAATCTCATCAGCATCAATCACAGCCTGACCTATTACCCGACCTCCGAGGATCGGACGACGGAGTTTCATATCCACAAGCCCAAGACCGATGCCGGCATCCGCACGATTCCGCTTCTGGATTCTGTTCGGGATGCGCTGGATATCCTGCGGGAAGAGGAGGACTCGAACGGAAGTAATGAACAGGAGGTGGATGGATACTCAGGTTTCATTTTTCAGAACCGCTTCGGTACACTGCCGAATCCTGCCAGTGTCAACCGCACGATTAAGCGGATTGTGAACAGCTATAACGCCGATGAGCGTCTCAATGCTGCACGGGAAGGCCGCGAGCCATTGATGCTTCCGGAATTTTCCTGCCATCATCTCCGGCATACCTTTGCGACCCGGCTCTGTGAGGTGGAGAACAATCTCAAAGTGATCCAATCCATCATGGGACACAAGAACATCGAGACTACGATGGACGTATATGCGGAAGCGACGGATCGGAAGAAGGAAGAAACCTTTGAAAATCTTGCGGTGAAGTTGGATGAGTTGTTTTGAGATAAATATGTCGCATGAAATGAAGTAGATATTTCTGAAATTTATCTTTGACAATTGGTTTACCATCGAATAAATTGTAACCACGTCGAAAAAACAGCAGTGCTTTTGTAAGGGCTCTATCGAAAGATCGGGTCCTATTTTTCTGCGGTAATATCGTGTACGCCGCTATACCGTAGTATCTCAGGAATTTCCTTTATCAGCATGTCCGCAATTTTTCTTTCCATTCAAGAAAGTTTACGCTATCAATCATAAGCATTGCGTAATTAGACAGGTACAATTAGAGATTTTCTGCGAAGATCACTTATACTGCGGGTATAATGACAATGCCATGATCTGAATTTAAAATAATAAGGGATTTTTCTGCGCGAAGATCCGAAAGGAACGTGATAAATATGGTTTATTTTACGGCAGATATGCACTTTGGCCACAGAGCCATTATAAATATGCAGAGCCGCCCATTTGAATCTGTAGAAGAGATGAACCGGGTTTTGCTATAGAATTTCAATTCCGTAGTTCATAAAGATGATACGGTTTATATCCTTGGAGATATCTGTCATCATATGAAGATTGAGGATGCGGATGAACTTATCAGAAAGATGAATGGAAAGAAGTATCTGATAATTGGCAACCATGATAAGAAATATGATCCAAGGTTGTTCGAAGACATTAGGGATTTTATGAAGGTTTCCGTAGACGGACGCAATTTTGCACTAATGCATTATCCTATGTTGTCCTGGCCCAAGAAAAGTAGTGGGGGATATCAGCTGCATGGTCACATACATGCCCGAATGGAATACAACGAAGCGAATCGTGCAGAGGGTATCAGGCGATATGATGTAGGTGTCGATGCCAATAATTTTTTCCCGGTGTCAGTAAAACAGATAAAAGATTTCTTTGGGGCGCAGATGAGTGTAGATGATAACAACTTTATATGAGCCGTTCGGGTATTGGGAAGACGAAGAAAGCAGTTTCGTGTTGTCTGATCTGCACTTTTCTGGACAGGAAAGCAAATTGACAAAATGAGATATATCTCATATAATAATATAGACAAATGAGGATCACTTATGGCATTTGAAATTGAGTTTTATAAAACGAAGGACGGCAAGGAGCCGGTTGTGGATTTTTTGGATTCTTTAGATGATAAAATGGCTGCCAAACTTGTTGGTTTCATGGAAGTGCTGGAGGAAAAAGGTACAGAACTCCGGATGCCGTATTCAGAGTATCTGGATGATGGCATTTTTGAACTGCGTTGTAAGCAGGGAAGTAATATAACAAGAGTGCTGTATTTTTTCTATATAGGAAAAAAGATTATTGCTACAAATGGATTTGTGAAAAAAACACAAAAGACACCACCAAAGGAACTAAAACTAGCAAAGGAAAGACGGGCTGATTGGCTGGAACGCCAAAAGGAGGTTCGAGATGACACTTAAGGAATATAAGAATAACAGGATGAAGGATCCCGGGTTTGCGCAAGCATATGAGGAGATGCAGCCGGAAATGAATGTCATCCGTGCCATCATAGATGCGCGTATATCACAGAATATGACGCAGAAGGAACTGGCAGAAAAAACAGGGATTGCGCAAACAGAGATCAGCAGACTTGAGAATGGAACCAGAAATCCATCCATCAAGCTCCTTCAAAGGCTTGCGGATGGAATGGATATGGTTTTGAACATTTCGTTCACGCCCAAAGCGAAGACTCATAGATGATCTATGAAAATCTGAATGTCAGGAATTCTGACACGAAAGTATTCGGTATTTCCCGTTCGGCCTCGTATAATCAGAAATGAAGGAAAGCAAATCATTACAAGGCACAATACGGAATAGGAATGTGTCAATAGCAGAACGACGTGCGTTGAACGATTCCGTCAGATGTCGTGATTGATTCTGGCAGGAGGCAGAACTGGGAAGTACAACACTCTGTAACAATGGATTCGATGTACAACAAATTGACAACAGGCGCATGGCAGGAGATAAACAATAAACCATGGTGACAGACAGGCGGTTTCAGGCAACACCGGGACGAAAACTATGACAACAGACCAAAACAGATCATCAAAACAATATCGGAAGGCGTTAGTAAAGAAACGGGTTGATAAGCGGCAACAAGCTCTGCCCCTAAAGTTTTTCTACTTTTGTACATTTGAATGTACGATGCTTCCCTGAAACCTGATCTATATTGGTCGTGCCAGGAGAACATGACCATGGGCAACATCGAATGCATTTTAGATGAAGTAAACAACCTCTCCGATTCGGACCTTAAGATTCTTGTTAACAAAATCATGGATCGGTTGAAGCTGGTGAAGGCGTTCGCATCTCTGGATAAGGTCATCCCACAGATGGAGTGTCCAGTCTGCCACACTAATGCACATGTTGTTAGAAACGGTCACAAACATGGTAAGCAGGCATTTCTGTGCCGGGCATGTGGAAAATCATATGTTACAACGAGTAACACGCTTCTTGCTTGCTCGCACGATAGCAGCGTTGTCTGGAAAACCGTCCTTACTGACACGCTTATGGGCGTATCCCTTGGTGACACCAGGGATGGACTCAAACTGCGGCATATCAAGATCAGTCATACCAGACTCTTCTTTATGAGGCATAAGATCATGCTGGCGCTGGAGGATCTCCAGGAAATCAGCCCCGCAATGATCGAAGATGTCGTTGAAGCAGACGAAACCTATGTACCGGAGTCAGAAAAGGGGACAAAGTTCGGACCTGGCGCTAAGAGAAACCCCCGTAAGCGCGGGACTCCAACAGCCAAGCCAAGCGCGGTCTTTCTGACGAGCAGATCTGCATCTGCACTGCAGTTCAGCGTAAAAGCGGCGATCTGGTTGTAAAGTCAGAGAACCGAACAAGGCCTTCCACAAAGGATGTCGTTGACATCTACACAGGTCATGTTAAGAGGGGAACCCTGTTCCTCACGGATGGAATGAACGCAGATTCGAAGCTGGGCAGGGCGCTGGGTCAAAGCATTATGAACGTAAAGAAGGAGACTGTGGAGCTAGCATATAAATAGTACAAAATAAGGATGACCTTTTCCCTGTTAATCATGTACCATGAAAGGACAGGAGGGAATGGGCCATGGCAAAAGGAA
>QWCK01013116.1_pt1 | contig 14935 bp, 14 predicted proteins | sample 1972571 | NCBI WGS metagenome assembly QWCK01 (sample SAMN09866710, study PRJNA288562) | Human gut metagenome isolate term2_stool, whole genome shotgun sequencing... | isolation source: gut | host: Homo sapiens | place: USA: California
GTCTCAAGGCCCATCTCTTCCAGAATGTTGGCCACACTGTCGCCGATGGCGGGGGTAGGTGCCAGCGACAGGTCGATGATGCCGGCGGGCACACCCAGTGCCTGAGAAGCCAGATTGGCCACCAGCTGGCCCACGCGGGTGATCTTGAAGGCGGTGCGCTTGACCAGCTCTGCCACCTCGTCGATGGGGGCATCCTTGGGCAGGCGGGCCAGTGCAGCGCGCACAGCGCCGGGGCCGGAAACGCCCACGTGGATCTCACAGTCCGGCTCGCCGGGGCCGTGGAATGCACCGGCCATGAAGGGATTGTCCTCCGGTGCGTTGCAGAACACCACCAGCTTTGCGGCACCGATGCACTGACGATCAGCCGTCAGCTCACTGGCCTTCTTGACGGCCTCGCCCATGAGCTTGACGGCGTCCATATTCAGTCCTGCCTTGGTGGCACCGATGTTCACCGAGCTGCACACGATGTCGGTCTCGGCCAGTGCGCGGGGAATGGACTCGATCAGGCGGCGGTCACCGGCAGAAAAGCCCTTGTGCACCAGAGCACTGTAGCCGCCCACAAAGTTTACACCCACCTTTTTACCGGCGGCATCCAGAGTTTTTGCAAACTCCACAGGGTCGGCATCCGGGCAGGCACCCAGCAGCATGGCGATGGGTGTGACACTGATGCGTTTGTTGATGATGGGAATACCGTACTCGGCACTGATATGCTCCACCGTGGGCACAAGGTTTGCGGCCTTGGTGGTGATCTTGTTATAGATGTTCTCGCACGCCTTCTTCGGGTCTGGGTCGATGCAGTCCAGCAGGCTGATGCCCATGGTGACGGTGCGCACGTCCAGATTGTCCTGAGTGAACATCTCGATGGTCTCGAGGATGTCACCGGTATTAAACATACTCATAGCTGTGTACTCCCTCCATCAGATGGTGTGCATGGCATCAAAAACTTCCTGACGGGTAACATTGATCTGCATGCCCATCTCGGCAGCCAGCGCGTCGGTGCGCTTGTGCAGCTCTTCGTGGCTCACATTGCAGTTGCTGATATCCACCAGCATGATCATGGCGAACATGCCCTGCAGGATGCTCTGGGTCACGTCCTCGATATTGATGTTCAGTTCGGTGCACAGACCGGCGACCTTCAATGACGGTAATGAATGCTTTCATCGTTTCCACCCTCGTTTTCCTTTTGATGAACGGTGCCGCAAGCGTTCCGGCACACTCTTACTTTTCCAGTATAGCAGATTTGGCAAAATTTGAACACACTTTTTGTAAAAAAGAACAGACACGAGGGGAAAAAGACATTCTATCCCAAAAATTGGGTGCAATCTTTTACAGCTTGTGCTATACTTATAAATAATTTATTTCCCGGTTACGGGCTGAGAAGGAGCAAAATACTATGGAACAGCTTTTGAAGATCCTGGAAGACAATGCGCGGCTGCCCATTGAGGATATCGCCACGATGCTGAATAAATCCCCCGCCGAGGTGGCGGCCATGATCGATCTGGCCCGGGCGCAGGGCATCATCAAGGGCTACAAGACCCTTGTGGACTGGGAAAAGGCCGGGGTCAACCGTGTGGAGGCCGTCATCGAGCTGAACGTCAGCCCCAAGAAGAGCCGCGGCTTTGACGAGATCGCAGCCACCATTGCCGCCTTTGACGAGGTGGAGAGCGTGCTGCTGATGAGCGGCGGTTACGACCTGCAGCTGGTGATCAAGGGCCAGACCTTCCAGGAGATCGCCCTGTTCGTGGCAAAGCGCCTTTCTCCGCTGGACGATGTGCTGTCCACCGCCACCCATTTTGTGCTGCGCACCTATAAAAAGGAGGGCCGCCTGTATCAGGACGAAGAAATCGATGAAAGAGAGTGCACGGTGCTGTGATGGACTACGATAAACTGATCGCGCCTGCCGCTGAGGCCATGCGCCCCTCCGGCATCCGCAAATTTTTCGATCTGGCTGCCGAAATGCCCGAGTGCATCAGTCTGGGCGTGGGCGAGCCGGACTTTAAAACGCCATGGGCCGTGCGCGAAGCCGGCATTGAGAGTCTGGAGCATGGCCGCACCCGCTACACCTCCAACGCAGGCCTGAAGGAGCTGCGCGCCGAGGTGGCAAAGTATCTGGAGCGCCGCATGGGCCTGCACTACGACCCGCTGCACGAGGTGCTCATCACGGTGGGCGGCAGCGAAGCCATTGATATGTGCATCCGCACGCTGGTGCAGCCCGGGGACGAGGTCATCATCCCGGAGCCCTGCTTTGTGTGCTACGAGCCCATCACCACCCTGTCCGGCGGTGTGCCGGTGCATGTGGCCTGCCGTCAGGAGGACGAGTTCCGCCTGCGTGCCGAGTGATGGAGCGCGAGGATCTGGAAGCTGTAGCTGAGGTGCTGCGCGGTACCAACATCATGGTGCTCTCCGATGAAATTTATGCAGAGCTGAACTATGGCCTGCGGCCTCATGTTTCCATTGCCACCCTGCCCGGCATGGCCGAGCGCACCATCGTGGTGAACGGCTTCTCCAAGACTTACGCCATGACCGGTTGGCGTCTGGGCTATGCCTGCGGCCCGGCACCCATCATCCGGATCATGACCAAGATCCACCAGAGCGCCATCATGAGCGCCCCCACCACCAGCCAGTACGCCGCCATCACTGCTCTGAAGGAGTGCGACGGCGAGATCGACCGCATGCGCGACGAATACAATATGCGCCGCCGCCTTGTGGTGAAGTCCTTTAACGATATGGGCCTGACCTGCTTTGAGCCGCGCGGTGCGTTCTACGCCTTCCCCTGCATCAAGAGCACGGGCATGAGCAGTCAGGATTTCTGCACGAAGCTGCTGGAACAGAAGCATGTGGCCATCATCCCCGGCGACGCCTTTGGCGCTTCCGGCGAAGGCTACGCCCGCATTTCCTACGCCTACAGCGTGGAGCATCTGAAGGAAGCGCTCAAGCGCATCCGGGAATTCCTGCAGGAAAACGGCATCTATCACGGTATCTGAGGAGGAACAAATGGCAAGGCTGAACTGCGTGACCGTTCTGGCCCCCGCAAAGCTCAATCTGGCGCTGGACGTGGTGGGCCTTCTGCCGAGCGGCTACCATGATCTGGACATGACCATGCAGGCCATCACCCTGTACGAGCGGGTGGTGCTGTGCCGCAGCCCCTACCTGAACCTGCGTCTGCCGGGCAGTCTGGTGGCCCCCAATAACAAAAACACTGCCATCAAGGCAGCGCTGGCATTTTTTGACTACACCGGCCTTCTGGCGGGCGTGGACATCACAATCTATAAAAATACCCCGGTGCGGGCGGGCATGGCGGGCGGCAGTGCCGATGCTGCCGCTGTTCTGGTGGGCATGAACGAGCTGTACGGTGCGCACCTTTCCATGAGTGAGCTGTGCGCGCTGGGCGCAAAGATCGGTGCGGATGTGCCCTTTGCCCTGATGGGCGGCACCTGCCGGGTGCAGGGCGTGGGAGACTTCCTCAAGGCCCTGCCGCCGGTGCCGGAGTGCTGGTTCACGGTGGTGATGCCGGACTACGGCGTTTCCACCCCGGAGGCCTTTGCGGCCGTGCCGGAGATCTGGATGACCTTTGTGCCGCCGCCGGCAATGCGCTGGAAGAGTGCAGCGGAGCAAAGGATACCGGGGCCATCAAGGCCCTGCTGCGGGAGCATGGCGCTGTCACCGCCCTGATGACCGGCAGCGGTGCGGCGGTGTTCGGCGTATTCCGGGACGAAGGGGCCGCACGGGCTGCTGCACAGGCCGCAAAGCGGCGCTGGAAGCAGGTGTACGTGGCGCAGCCTGACCGCGGCGGCGCACGGGTGAGCCGATAAAAATGCATAGACCTCCTTCCCACGGGGCATACTGCCCGCAAAGGAAGGAGGTCTTTTTTGTGCAGACCTTTTATAAAATCTGTCTGATCTTAATGATCGTGGGCGGCATCAACTGGGGCCTTGTGGGGCTGTTCCAGTTCGATTTTGTGGGCTGGCTGCTGGGCGGCAGCGCATCCATCTGGTCGCGCATCGTGTTCACGCTGGTGGGCATTGCAGCCCTGTGCGGCATCCCGGGACTGTTTGCAGATGAAAGCTCTGAAAATTGAAAGCGGCCTCGCCCTCTCCGTCTTTGCTTCGCAAATCCACCTCTCCCAAAGGGAGAGGCCTTGGCATAAAGATGCACCTTTTGTGGATTGCCAAAGGCTCCCACTTTGGGGGAGCTGTCGAGCAACGCGAGACTGAGAGGGCGAGCTCGCTAAAACAAAAGCACCTGCGGTTGATCCTGCAGGTGCTTTTGCTTGTTGACTCAATTACTGCTTCCGTCCAGATCGTCCCAGCCTACCAGATCCGGCAGGGTGAGCGTCTCGTCGGAGCAGTGGGGGTGTGCACGCCGCTGGTCCTCGGCCATGGTGCGCACCACCTCGCGGGTGATCTCGCGGATGGCGGCGCAGTCCTCCGGCAGGTCGGTCTGGCTGCGGCCGGAGTGGGTAAACAGGATCTTACCCATGTGGCCCACCACCAGCGTCAGCGGCAGCTGCTGCGGAGCATTGCTGTTGTAGCGGTAGCCCTGCTCTTTGGCCGCTTTGTAGATGCGCTGGGCCGCAAAGCTCCAGCTCAGGATGCCGCGGGCCTGTTCTACGCCAAGGTAGCCGTACAGCACCCCCGGCGCGTCGCAGATGAGGGTGAAGGGAAACTCGGCCCCCTGTGTGGCCTTTGCCACCATGCGGGGCGAGGAACGCACCACGCAGGCCAGCCGCACGCCGCGCAGTCTGGGCAGGGTCTGCAGGTAGCGGGTCAGGTATTCCCGCGTGACAGGGTGGTCAAAGGCAGGCAGGAAGATCATGACAAGAGGGTGCTCCCCTTCGCACAGCTTGTAAAAATCATTGCCCGGTGTGGTGGGGGTATCAAAGGTGAAACGGGGGATGGAGGTGCCCACCAGATGTTCTGACTTCATGCCGCAATGCACATCCTTTCCATATTCAGGGAAATAAAAAAATCCACACACTGTCTCTGTTTTTGCAGAGGACAGCGGTCCTTACGGACAGGTGGGTGCCCTGTCTCCGGGTTCGCGCTTCCTCATCGAGCCTTCATGGTCGCCCCATGACGGGGAGGTCTGCAATCCACCGGGGAACTCCAAGCTCCCGTTGAATGATTAGTAGGATCATATAAACCGCAACAAATCGAGCCGGGCAGGAAGTTTTGCCGGGTAATTTGTCTGGAATTATTCTTCGATGTCGTACTCGTCGCTCAGGCGCTCTTCAAACAGCTTGCCCAGCTCCAGCAGCAGCTCGTCGTCGTCCACGACGTCCAGATACTCGCCTTCATCATCCTCGCCAACGCTCAGAATGACCAGCTGAGCATTCTCAGCTTCCTCTTCGGTCTCGGCGTATTCCACAGCAGCCAGATAATGCACACCCTTGTGGTCCAGCGCATCGATCACCTCAAATGTGATCTCGTTGCCGTCCTCATCCTCCAGGGTCATCAGGTCGGGCTGATCTTCTTCGGTATTAGGGTTCTTGATTTCGTCAGACATAGATATTGTCTCCTGTATCGTGTCATAAAACGGGCTGTTTGTGTGCCGCCCGCTTGGCCTGCATATAGTGTAGCGTTTTTTTGCCTGCTCGTCAAGATGCTTTTTCGCACAGAAATTGTGCAGCAAATTTTCACGCATTTGCTCTCGCACTCTGCGGCAGAATATGATATACTATCCTCTGAATCTTCTGTGCACGGTGTGCCGTGCAGGTTACTATAGAGTATGGAGCGTGGGCGGAAATGATGCATAAAAAAAGATGGGCGGCGTTTGTGCTGGCAGCGGCGCTGGTGCTGACGGGCTGCAGTGCTGGGAGCTTTCTGCACTTTGGCAAAGGCAGCGGCGGCAGTACAGTCCAGAAGATCGACCGCCCGGCAGTGGAATCGGCAGAGCTGCAGTTTGCCCACCCTGCGGCGGGGGACACCATTGCGGTGTTTGATACCTCGGCAGGCGTGTTCAAGGCGGTGCTTTTCCCGGACAAGGCCCCGCAGGCCTATGATAACTTTGCGGGCCTTGTGCAGGCAGGCTACTACAACGGCCTGACCTTCTCCCGCGTGGAGAGCGGCTTTGTGGTGGAAGCCGGGCAGGGGGCCGACGGCAGGGGCAGTACCATCTGGAACGGCAGCCGCTACCCGGCTGAGACCACCGACAGCCTGCACCATTATTCCGCTGCCCTGTGTATGGGTACCGATGCTTCCGGCGAGTGCGCCAGCGTTTTTTACGTGATGCAGACGCTGCCGGGAGACCAGTCGGTGACGCAGGAGCTGGTGAATCAGATGAACAGCGCGGGCTACCGCGCGGAGGTGGTTTCTGCCTACCAGACGGCGGGCGGTGCGCCTTATCTTGACTACACCGATACCGTGCTGGGGCAGGTGTACGAGGGCATGGACGTGGTGGATGCCATCGGCCAGACCGCCGTGGACGAAAACCAGAAGCCCCGTGAGGACATCACCATCAACAGCGTGAGCATTACGCAGTACGAATAAGAAAAAGGACACCGTCAGGTGTCCTTTTTCTTATATCTCCCCCGGATGTTCCTTCCGCCATGCAAGATAATCGTCCAGAATGACGGTAGCGCTGACCGAATCCAGGATCTCCTTGCGCTTTGTGCCAAAGGTGCCGCTTTCGTCCAGAATGTCGGCGGCGGCGCAGGTGGTCTGCCGCTCGTCCCACATGCGTACCGGCAGGCCGCTCCAGATCTCGACCGTCTTTGCCAGCTTGCGGCTTTTGATGGCGCGTTCGCCCTCGGTACCATCCATGTTCAGCGGCAGGCCGATCACGATCAGCTCGGCTCCGATCTCCTTGGCCACTTCGCACACCCGTGCCGCCACCTTGTTGCGGGCTTTCAGGGTGATCTGCGGGGTGATGGCCGTTGTAAGGAACTCGGTGCGGTCACAGGTGGCAAGGCCGGTGCGGCTGTCGCCGTAGTCAACAGCTAAAATTTTCATACAGGCTTCCTCTCTTGTGTGGAAAAGTTTGTCGGTCCAAGTGTACCACACTTTTTTTGAGAGGATTTTCGTGTTACAATAAACACAGATCGTTTTTTTAGGAGGAAGTGCCCCATGCTCAAACTGGTTTTAGGCGGCTCCGGCAGCGGCAAAACGACGCTGCTCTATTCCCGCATCCGTGCCCGGGCCGAACAGGGCCGGCGCAGCATCCTTCTGGTGCCGGAACAGTTCACTTCCAGCACGGAGGGCCGCATCTACCGGGAGCTGGGCGATGCTCTTTCCGGCATGGTGGAAAGCTTTTCCTTTACCAGTCTGGCCGAGCACATCCTCTCTGCCGAGGGCGGCGCGGCGGTGCAGACCCTTTCGGACGCGGGCCGCGCCGTGCTGGTGCGCCGCGCGCTGGAAGAGCTGCAGGATCATGTGCATTACTACTACCGCCACCGCCGCAGTGCGGCCTTCTGCCAGATGGCGGCCCAGACCATCGACGAGCTGAAAAGTGCCGGCCTTTCCGGCGCACAGCTGGCAGAGCTTGCGCCGGACTGCGGGCCGGAAAGCGGCAAGCTGAGCGAGCTGGCACTGATCTTTCAGGGGTACGAAACGCTGCTGGCGGGCACCGGCATGGACCCCGCCGACCGGCTGGAGCTGGCGGCTGACCGGCTGGAAGCCGCTCTTGCCCGGGGCGAACTGCCGGACTTTCTGCGGGAGCGGGAAGTGTTCATTGACGAGTTTGATACCTTCAACGCACCCAAAAAGCGGCTGATGGGCGCGATGCTGGCGGCGCTGCCCGCCGTCACGGTGGCCCTGTGCGACGACGGTGCGCCCATGGTGCCGGGGGATATGGGGCTTTTTTCCGGCGCAAAGCAGGTGGCCGCACAGCTGCGGCAGCTGGCCCGCAAAAACGGTGCTGATGCGGCAGTGCCGGAGCTGCTGCGCCGCGACCTGCGCCATAAGGATGCGCCCGGCCTTGCGGCTGTGACAGAGCTTTTGGAGACTGGCACCTGTGAGGTGCCGCCCGCTGCGCCGGAGGTGCGGCTGTTTGCCGCTGCCAGCCGGGAAGAGGAAGCCCGCTGCACCGCTGCGGCCATCCGCCGCCTGATGCGGCAGGGCGTGCGCTGCGGCAAAATGGCCGTGGTCTGCCGCAATATCCCGGATTACCGTGCGGCCATCCGGTACGAGTTCCGCATGGCAGATATCCCGCTTTACTGCGATGAACCCACCACCCCGGAGTTCAGCGCCCCGGCTACGGCGGTGCGTGCACTGCTGGCACTGCTGCGCGGTGCGGATATGACCGAAAACCTGACCATTCTTGCCAAGACCGGCCTGTGCGCTCTGACCGAGCCGCAGGTCTGCGCGCTGGAAAACTATGCCTATACCTGGTCACCCAATGCGGCGGCATGGCGCACAAAATTTGAGAAAAGCCCCAAGGGCTTCGGCGAAAATGAACTGTCCGATGAGGATGCAAAAACGCTGGAGGATGCCGAGACTGCCCGCCAGCTGCTGGTAACAGCCGTGGACGAACTGCGCAGCAAGGTGCGGGGCGGCAGCGCCGAACAGATCAGCCGGGAACTGTATTTCTGCCTGAAAAAGCTGGGTGCAGAAGAGCAGCAGGCAGCGCTGGTGGAAGCCGTCCGCACTGCCCGGGGCATCCCGGCGGCAGAGGAAGCGGCCCGCGAGTGGAACGTGGTGATGCAGCTGCTCAACGAGATGGCCCACCTGCTGGGCGGGCAGGGTGTGACCCTTGCAGAATATGAGGACCTGTTCAGCCTGCTGCTGCGCTCTTCGGACCTTGGGCATATCCCGCAGACGCTGGATGCTGTGGTGCTGGCAAGCGCGGGCAAAATGCGTCTGGACGCGCCGGACTATGTGTTCGTGCTGGGCCTTGCGGAGGGCGAATTTCCCTGTGCACCGTCCGAGACGGGCCTTCTGACCCACGCCGACCGCGATGTTCTGATGGCAAAGCAGATCGATCTGCCGGACTGCTTTGAGAACCGCGTGGTGCGCGAGCAGGTGTGCGTTTACAAAGCCCTCACCGCACCGGCAAAGGGGTTGTGGCTCAGCTGGCCCAAGGGGCAGGGCAAGACCCTGTGCGCAGCGCTGGAACCCATCGTGGAGACCCTGCACCCGGCGGCACCGGAGCTGGAGCTTCCCGACCTTGCGGCTACCCCCGCCGATGCACTGGATACGCTGGGCGGCTGGCCGCTGACCGACACGGAACGCGCCAGCCTGACTGAGGCGCTGCGTCTGCCGCAGACAGATGCGCCCCGGGGCCTTGCTCTGCTGCAGCGCATGGAGGAGAATCCGCCCCGGCAGGTGAACGATCTGTCTGCGCTGAGCGGCCTGCTGGGGCAGCGGCTGCGCATCTCGCCCAGCCAGCTGGAAAAATACTATACCTGCCGGTATGGCTATTTTTTGCAGTATGTGCTGGGCCTGAAGCCCCGCAGACGGGCCGAGCTTTCTGCCGACCAGAGCGGCACCCTGATGCACTGGGTGCTGCAGATGGCGCTGGACCCGCACCCGGATGCGGATAATCCCTGCGCCGGGCTGGCCCCATTTCTGGAGCTGGACGATGATGCCATGGCAGGCCTTGCCGGCCTGCTGGTGGACGAATATGCAAAGCGTTATCTGCCGGAGGATACGGCCCGGTTCGCCTACCTGCTCTCCCGCCTCAAAAAGAGCATGACCGGCCTTTTGTGCTATCTGCGGGACGAACAGAAGCAGTCCTGCTTCTGAAAGAGGTATACTGTGGGCTGGACTGCCAGATGCTTTTGTATCTGTTCAGCCTGACGCGGGATAAGAGCGGCCGCTTTACCGGTGCGGAACCGGCAGGCGTGCTGTATCTGCTGGCAGACCCGGCCCCCAAGACCACCAACCGCCAGCAGGCACAGCAGGACGTGCAGTACGAGCTGGACGGCCTTGTGAGGGACGAGCAGAAGGTGTTCGATGCCATGGATGCGGATGAGACGGGCCGCTACCTGCCCTTTGGCTACCGCAACGGTGTACCCAGCCCCAGCCAGAAGGATAAGCGTGCCGATATTGCAAAGCTCAACCGCATCCAGCTGCATCTGGATGATCTTGTCACCCAGATGGGCCAGCAGCTTTACGATGGGCAGATCGCTGCGGAACCGCTGGTGGCCGGGGCGGGCAGGAACCCCTGCGTCTGGTGCGACTACAGCTTTATCTGCTGCCACGAGACCGGCATCGGCGAACGGGCACTGGAAGCCCCGGCCAAGCCCTTTGAGCCGGAAGAAGCCGACGACGGAAAGGAAGGTGAGCAGGCATGAGTGAGCCCAAATGGACTCCGGCCCAGCGCGCTGCTATTGAGGACCGGGGTGGTGCGCTGCTGGTGAGCGCAGCGGCGGGCAGCGGCAAAACGGCCGTGCTGACCGAACGCGCGGTGCGGCTCATCACCGATCCGGACCACCCGGTGGATGCGGACAAACTGCTCATCGTCACCTTTACCAATGCGGCGGCGGCAGAGCTGCGGGCACGCATCGGGCAGGCACTGCTGCGGCTCAGCCAGCAGCAGCCCCACAACACGAGCCTGCGCCGCCAGCGGATGCTTTTGCAGCGAGCACCCATCTGCACCATTGACGCGTTCTGTCTGGACCTGCTGCACAAGCACTTTCAGGCACTGGACATCCCGCCGGACTTTGCCCCGGCAGACCCCGGCAGCGTGGAGGTGCTGCGGGCTTCGGCGCTGGCCGAAACGCTGGAAAATGCCTACCGCGACCCGGACTTCTGTGCCTTTGCAGACCTTTACGGAAAGGGCCGCACCGATCAGGCCGCAGGCAATACCATCCTGCATGTGTACGATTTTCTGCGCGCTCTGCCGGACTACGACCGCAGGCTGGACGAATATCTGACACCATGGCAGCGGGAAAACGGCTTTGCTTTTACCTGCTGGCATGACCTGCTGCTGGCGGAAGCGGCCCGCTGCGCAAAGGCCGCGCGGGAACTGCTGACGGCAGCGCTGGCAGACTGTAAGGAAGATTTTGTCCTTGCACAGGTACAGGCCGAGGAAAAAGGCAAGACCGCTGCTTCCAAGGCAAAGGCCGTGGCCGGTGTCAACGATAAATTTGCAGAGCCGCTCTCCCGGCTGGAAAGCGCCGCCGCCCTGCTGGGCGAGGTGGAACGGCTGGCTGCGGCAGGGCAGTGGACACCGCTGTACGATAAGCTGACACCCTATGTGCTGGGCATGGAGGAGATGCCCGGCTTCAAGGGCATGAAAAAACGGCTGACCGGCGATCATAAGGCGGCGGTCAGGACCCGCGCAGACGAAGCCGCCAAGCTGTTTGAGCACATTACGGAGCTTGTCTCCTGCAGCGAGGAGGAAGCCGAAGCGGACCGCAGAGCGGCCCTGCCCCGGCTGCGGGCGATGTTTGCCGCCGTGCGGGATTTTGATGCCCGCTTCTCGGCAAAGAAAAAGGAGCGCAAGCTGCTGGAATTCAGCGATTTTGAGCATCAGGCCCTGCGGCTGCTGCGCACACCGGATGGCGTGTGCACCCCGCTGTGCCAGAGCATCCGGCACAGCTATGCCGCCGTGATGGTGGACGAATATCAGGACACGAACGCTTTGCAGGATGCCATTTACCGCTGCCTTGCTTCCCCGGCGGGGGATGACCTGTTCCTTGTGGGCGACCTGAAGCAGAGCATCTACCGCTTCCGTCAGGCCGACCCCAGCATCTTCCGGGCTAAGCTGAACGCATGGGCACCGTTGCCCAGCGGCACTGCCCGCCCCCGCCCGGAGGAGGGTACGGCAGGCGGAAACGCTCTGCTGGCGCTGGATGCGAACTTCCGCTCCGCCCCGCAGGTGGTGGCAGGCATCAACTTTATCTTTGAACAGCTCATGACCCCCCAGCTGGGCGATACGGCTTACGGTGACGGCCAGCGGCTGGTGTGCGGTGCACCCGGCGAATACGCCGGCAGCGTGGAAGCGCACTTCCTGCCCGACGACACCGCTGAGACCGACGCGGCGTGGATCGCCCAGCGCGTTGAAGAACTGGTGAAAAACGGCGAACCAGTGCGGGACGGCAGCTTCACCCGCCCGGTGCAGTACGAGGATTGCTGCATCCTGCTGGCGGCGCGCGGCGACTTCCTTGCTTATGAGGAAGCGCTCACGGCCCGGGGCATCCCGGTGTATGCGGATGCGCGCGAAAACTTGATGGAAGCAGCGCACATCCGGCCGCTGATCTCGCTTTTGAAGGTCATCGACAACCCGGCGCAGGATATCTACCTTGCCGCCGCCATGCTGGGGCCGATGTTCGGCTTTACGGACGACGACCTTGTACGCCTGCGTGCCCAGAGCGCCGCAATGCAGAAAAAGGCGCAGGAGGAACAAGGCGCGAAGGAAACGGGCAAAAGGGCTTCCCGCATGAGTCTGTACAGCGCAGTGCTGCAGGTGGTGCAGAATGGTGATGAAACGCTATTCACCCAAAAGGTGAAAGACTTTTATGACCGACTCACCGCACTGCGGCGCATGGCCCGCAGTGCCCCGGCAGAACAGCTGCTGGAAGAGATCTTTGTCTCCACCGGCTATCTTGCTGCGCTGGGCGTACTGGAAAACGGTGCGCACCGCCGGGAAGATGCCCGGCGCTTTGCGGCTTTCTGCGCACAGACCGGTGCAAACGGCATCTCGGCGCTGGTGCGTGCCATCGACGCGGCGGCGCAGGCCGGTTCTACCGGGCAGGACACTGTGCCCGGCGGTGCGCGGCCTGGCTGTGTGACCATCATGACCATCCACCGCTCTAAAGGCCTGCAGTTCCCGGTGGTGTTCGTGGGCGACACGGCCCGGCACTTTAACCTGAGCGACACTTACCAGCCGGTGCTGCTGCACCGGGAATACGGCGCGGGCCTGCGCCTGCGCCCGGAACAGGGCGAGAGCATGTACAAGACTGCAGCCTACGCAGCTCTTGCCAGTGTCCATGCACAGGAAACGCGCAGCGAGCAGATGCGCCTTTTATATGTGGCGCTCACCCGTGCACAGGATAAGCTGATCCTCACGGTGCCGCTGGGCATGACCAAGACCGGCAATCCCTTTGCCAAGGCGGCAGCATTCCTTGCTGCGGGCGCGGGAGAAACGCTGAACCAGCAGGCGGGCAGCTTTGCCGACTGGCTGCGTGCAGCACTGCTGGTGCATCCCTTCGGCGGGCCGCTGCGGCGGCTGGCAGGAGATCTGGAACTGCCCTTTGTGTTTACGGAAAGCGAGATCATGGTCACGGTGCAGGAAGCTCAGCCGGAGCCGGAAACACCGGAACAGGAACCGGAAGCGGCAGAGCCTGTCCCGGCAGACCCGGCATTGGTGGCTCAGCTGCAGGAGGGCTTTGCATGGCGGTATCCGGCGGCAAAACTGGCTGCGGTGCCCGCCAAGGTCAGCGTGACCAGCATCGTGCACAAGGCCGAGCAGACCACGCTGGAACGGCCTGCCTTTCTCTCCAAGGACGGACTGACCGCCGCCGAGATGGGCACGGCTCTGCACGCTTTTCTGGAACATGCGGACTTTGCCTCTCTTGCTGCTGCCAAAGCAGCGGGCACGCTGGAGGAAGCCATCCTTGCAGAGCGCCAGCGGCAGGTGGACAGGCAGCTTGTGGCCCCGGAGATCGCGGAAAAACTCAATGCAGGCCGCATCCGCCGCTTTGCCGAGAGCGAAGCCTTTGCAAAGATCTGCGCAGCCGAAAAGGTGCTGCGGGAGCTGGCCTTCATCACGGCGCTGCCCGCGTCGGCCGTGCTGACGGCACAGGGAGCTTCCGCACAGGAAGCCGCCGCCGTGCAGGATGAGCAGGTGCTGGTGCAGGGCATTGCAGACCTTGTGCTGGTGTTCCCGGATCATCTGGAACTGCTGGATTACAAGACCGACCGCCGCAAGACCGAAGCGGACTTCCTGAGCGCCTACCGCCCGCAGCTGAACCTCTATGCCCTTGCCATCGGTAAGCGCTTTGCGCCGAAGAAGGTAACGTATAAGGGCATCTACTCGCTGGAGCTGGGGAGGCTGATCGAAGCGTAGGAGAACGTCGGTGCCGCCCACTCCGGCCTGCTTCCGCTCGCCAGTCCATCCAGCGTGAGAAGCCCTCGCACTTCCCGTTAAGGCTTTTTGGTCGATTTTAATTGCAGCCTACACTTTAGACCATGGCTTCGCGTCATCCTGCCGGAGTGGGCGGCACCGATGCCCGGGCAGATGCTGCTCCCTGATGGCCTGCCTTTCGGAAAAGTCATATTTTTCCCGCAAAACGCATAAAAAGTGCTTGACAGCGCTTTCTGCCTGTGGTAGAATAACCGAGTAAAGAAAGCAGCTACGGCCTGTGCCGCGCTCGCCTTGCGAGGGAAAGATCCCCCGGGCTATACCTGAAGGCAGTTCATTATGAGTGGACTGCGGCTTTGAGTGAATTTTTGCGCGGCTGTCCTGAAAATGGGCGGCCGCGTTTTCTATGCCAAATATTGCAACAAAATGGATTTTGTTTGGAGGTGCATTCATTCCGTCTGATCGGTGCAGACGGCGAACAGAAGGGCGTTGTGTCCATTCAGGAGGCCATGCGCGCTGCTGAAGATGCTGGTCTGGATCTGGTCAAGATCGCACCGCAGGCTGTTCCGCCTGTGTGCAAGGTGCTGGATTACGGCAAGTACCGTTTTGAACAGCAGAAGAAGGAGAAGGAAGCCAAGAAGAACCAGAAGGTGGTCGAAGTTAAAGAGACCCGCCTTTCGCTCAACATTGACACCAACGACTTCAATACCAAGCTGAACCAGACTGCCAAATTCCTGGCAGCTGGCCACAAGGTTAAGGTTTCGATCCGCTTCCGCGGCCGTGAAATGGCGCACAGTGCTCTGGGCGCAGACGTGCTGAAACGTTTTGCCGAGGCTCTGCCTCAGGCATCCACCGATAAGCCGCCGGTGCTCGAGGGCCGCACGATGTCCATTCTGCTGATCCCGAAACCCAATAAGGACTAATTTTAGGAGGAAACTAAAATGGCTAAGATGAAACTGAAGACGCACTC
>QWCK01004071.1_pt1 | contig 14929 bp, 16 predicted proteins | sample 1972571 | NCBI WGS metagenome assembly QWCK01 (sample SAMN09866710, study PRJNA288562) | Human gut metagenome isolate term2_stool, whole genome shotgun sequencing... | isolation source: gut | host: Homo sapiens | place: USA: California
TAATCCGACGCGGGCGGCGGAGGGAACGGTGCAGGAAACGGCTGCTTCAGAGGGAACGGTGCAGGAAACGGCTGCTTCAGAGGGAACGGTGCAGGAAGAGGGGTGGTTTGCCGAGACAGGATATCCTATTGTTACAGATACAGCTAAGATGCCGGAAATTAAGGTGTATAAAGGAATAGCGGATCTGGAGCCGGAGGATCCCAATGAAAATCTCTGGATGCAGAAAGCAGCAGCGGATACGGGCGTTACATTCAATTGGATAACGGTTCCTAATAACAGCTCTGCGGAGCGCGTTGCTATGATGCTGGCAACTAATGATTTGCCGGACGTATTCTGGGGCGGTGTTACGAGAGAACAGGTGCTTCAGTATATGGATGCGGAACTATTTATGCCTGTAGAGGATCTTGTGGAAAAGTATATGCCTAACCTTCAGAAAATTTTCGAGGATAGGCCTCAATATAAGGCGATGTGCACAGCGCCGGACGGACATATGTACGGATTTCCCCGGGTAGAGGAAATGAACGGCCTGACAAGTACACCCGGAGGGGTTTATGTAAATCAGGATTGGCTGGATCAGGTTGGCTTGTCCGTTCCTGCAACTTTGGATGAGTGGGTGGATATGCTGTATGCATTTAAGGATGCGGGTGATCTGAACGGAAATGGTGTGGCAGATGAATACGCAATAAGCTGGGACTATTCGGAAGGCTGGGATAATATTTTTGCATGGGTATCCGGCTGTTACGGTACTCCTGATGTAACAAATGGGCCAATCACCGCGCAGGAATCCCTGACCAATCATCTGTTTGTTAAGGATAATAAGATCGGATATGCCCCTTTGGAGGAATCCTACCAAAAAACGGCGGAGCTTTTCCATCAATTTTATGTGGACGGTATTTTAAATCCTGATTCCTTTGCACCTGCAACAAGCGGTACAAGCCTGCATAAGCAGAAATTACAGCAGGATTTGCCGATGCTGGGAACCTTCATGGCCTGGGGGCGCGATGGAAATATTACAAACAGGGATGTGCTGGCAGCATATGTACCGCAGCCCAGAATTCAGGGACCGGCAGGGAAATCAGGTTATATAAGGAACACGTCCGAGCTTTCAACCACAAGCCTGGGCATGATTACTACGGCATGTGAATATCCCGAGCTTGTAGCGAGATTTGTAGATTACTGTTATGCGCCCGAAAATTCGGTAACATTAAACTGGGGGGCAGAAGATTTTGTATACAAAAAGGATGAAAATGGTATTCTGCGCTGGGATGTGGATGAAAACGGAGATATGATATTTAAAAATGATTTTACGGAATTTTGGCAGATGCGCGAACACTCCACTATCGGCGGGCCAAATATCATTCTGAATGAGTATTATGACACAGTTGTAGAATATCCGTTAGATGCACAGACGCTTTATGACGAACAGGTGGCGTGCGGGAAAAAAGAACTGCTTGAAGAGTATACGGCTGTTACTCCCAGGGTGTGGTTTCTTTCCGAGGAACAGGCACAGATTGATCAGCTCCGGCCGCAAATCAACAATGTAGTGGATGCCACTATACAAAGATGGATTATTGACGGCGGTGCGGATACGGAGTTTGAAAAATTCAAACAGGATCTGGACGGAGCGGGACTTCAAACCTTCCTTCAGGTTTATCAGACAGCGTATGACAGATATCTGGAAAATATGAATTGAGTAATTTAATACAATGGGCGCGGCAGTGACGCGCCCATTTCCATATATTGAAAGGAAAGAAAAGATGGACTTTGTGGAAAACGGGAATCGGTGGACACTGAAATTTTTTTTAAAAGAGTCAGGCCGCGATTTCCTGAAAGAAAAGGAACTTCTGTGGGTGGAAGAAAAGGGTGAAAACCCTATATGTATTTGGTGTGAGGATGGAATATTGTATGCCGTCCTGAAAATGAACGGTACAGATACGCCTTTAACATTAAAAGCAGAATTTGGACCGGAAACAAAAGAAGTGGAATTGGTCTGGCTTGGCTTTAGGACAGAGCTTTGGACAGATGGAAAGCTCAGAGATGAAGAGTGGCCCGTTGGGGACTGCCTGGAAAGCAGAGAACCCATCATACATAGTGCGGAAACGGTAGAAAAAAAAGAATGGTTTGACTTCGTACAGAAGAAAAAAACGGAGCATGCCCTTATAAATAATATTCAATATTGGGCGCCGGAGCTTGGAAAAAACAACGTTGGAGATTGTATGCCTTTTTCGGATCAGGGAATTTATCATCTTTTTTATTTAAAAGACCGCCATCAGCATCAAAGTAAATGGGGAAAGGGAGCTCATCAGTTTGCCCATATTTCCAGTACGGATTTGATTCACTGGCAGGAACATCCACTGGCAGTGGAAATCACCCATCAATGGGAGGGGTCCATATGTACCGGATCGGTGATTAGGGCAGATGATACTTACTATATCTTTTATGCGGTGAGAATGATGGATGGAGGCAGTGCGAAAATAAGCTGGGCAACAAGCAGGGACTGTATTCATTTTGTAAAATCGGAACAGTATTTTACATTAACTGCGCCTTATGAAACTACATCGGTAAGGGATCCTGAAGTTTTTTTGGGCAAAGACGGAAAATATCATATGCTGGTAACTACAAACTGGGAAATGGCAGAGCCTGTGGAAAGAAACGGGTGCCTGGCACATCTGGTCAGTGATGATCTGCGCAATTGGGAGCAGAAGGAACCTTTTTTAATTCCCGGATACACAGATCAGCCGGAATGCTGTGATTATTTTGAATGGAACGGATGGTATTATCTGATTTTCAGTAATTATGGAACGGCGAAATACAGGTATTCCGAACATCCCTTTGGCCCCTGGCTCTGTCCTGAAAACGAAATAATTGATGGTCTTTTATACCGGGTACCTAAAACGGCGGATTTTCATGGCCGGCGGATTGCTGCAGGATTTTTATGTATCAATACAGAAGGCAGCAGCTATGCAGGGAGTCTTGTCCTGCGGGAATTGAAGCAGCATGGAGATGGCACGCTAAAGACGTGCTTTGTGAAAGAATTAACTCCTGAGTACAATACCTTTGAGAAAAAAATCATTTTGGATACTGAGTATTTGGGAGGCTATTGTGATCGGAAAATACGAGATGGAGGGGATCATCTGCATGCCGTAATCAGGAGCAACAATAACAGCGGTAGCTTTGGTATAACCTTCGGTGTGCCGGGAAAACAAACTTATGAAATCCGCTTTGCTCCGGCCTTAAAAACAGTCGGAGTATATCCGGAACACAGTAACCTCTACTATTTTCCTACCAAAAGGATCCTGCTGGGGGTAGACGGACTGAAAGGGGAATGCAGGCTGGAAATTATTCTTGCAGATGATATTCTGGATATCTGCGTTAATGAAGAACGGACGCTGGTATGCAGACTTGAGGAAAAACAAACCGGAGAACAAAATATTAAATGGGGATGTTTTGTGAAGGACTGCCGGGCAGAATTTGAGGTTAAGTAATTTGACCGTAAAACAGTACTTAATTATTGATGTATAAGGCTGCCGGAGAACTATGCGGGGATACCGTCTGGATCTTGCAGCGCTGAATCCCGGGGATATAAAAGGGCTTCTCGGCCCGGCGGTGAGTATTGCCCTGCTGGGTATGATTGAAAGCCTGCTCTGTGGGGCCAGTGCCGGAAAAATGGCTAATGTCAGGCTCAACAGCGATCAGGAGCTGGTGGCGCAGGGGATCGGAAATATTATCCTGCCCTTTTTCGGAGGGATTCCCGCGACTGCGGCTATCGCCCGGACAAGCATTGCACTGAAATCCGGGGCGCGTACAAGGCTGACCGGGATATTTCATGCGCTTGGGCTTCTTGTTTTTATGTTTATCCTGGGGCCTGTAATGGCAAAGATCCCGTTGTCCGCCCTTGCCGGGGTTCTGATGGTGACAGCTTTCCGTATGAATGACTGGAAAGAAATCAGGTATATTTTTTCCATCATTTCAAGGGTGCCGCTGCCAAATATCTGATTACCATGGCGGCTGCCATTGTATTTGATCTGACCATGGCGATCCTGCTGGGCGTAGTAACCGGACTGGTTCTTCTGGTCAGCCGTTTATCCCATATAGAAATCAACTATGAGAAAGTGGATATGAGCCGTATCAATAATACGGACGAAAAGCTGAATAAGAAGTACGAAAATGCGGCGGTCGCCTATCATCTCCAGCACACCTCCATTGCCGTCCGGTACAAGAATGCTGAAAGTACGGTGGGCATAAATTATGTTTTGAGGAAGTTCAAACATCAGCCGTAAAGGCTCCTGCGTATTTCTGTCCGCGCTGACCCTGCTTCCTTCTGTCTGCAGTCCTGCCGCCGCTTCAGCCTGTTCTTTTGCCATTATCACAGCAATTCCGTTTATCTGCCGGGCTGAATATACGCCTGCAAGAGTGGAAACAACAGTTCTTCCGTCCGTACCTTTTACCTGATTGGCATTTATTTCAGGAGGGAGATCCTCCTGCTATTCCTTTGATTGGCCATGACTTCCCTCCGACTGTAAAGGACTTTCCGTCTTTTCTGGATCCGGTCTTGGATACAGATGATTTTCCAGGAACCGGCGCATTTCCTGTATCCTGCCTGCCGCCTTGTCAATCTTTTCCGACAGAACGTTCAGGGACTCCCAATTTCCCGTTTTGTCGGCACTGTTCAGCGTATCACTGCACTCCTCTAATGTTTTATAGACCCAGTCCATATTCTCGGCTTCATTCCCTCCCCAAAACTCATGCCAGGCATCAGAAAGAATCCAGTAATGACCCGACGGAATCAGGGAATTCATTCCATTAATAAATGTCTCATTCGCTGTTTCCCCTTCCTTCAATTCAATCACATGGACATTTTTCACGCTGCTGCTTTCGTCCTCCGCATCTTCATAGCTGTCCGTAAGGCTGTTCACTTTATTCCAGGCATTTTCCAGTTTATCATAAAGCGAATCCAGGGCGGCCGGACGCGGCCCGGTCTTAATATTATCCTCCACATCCTTCACACACTGTTTCAGCGCTTCATACAGCAACTTATGGTTATCCGTATTTTTAGGTGCGTTAAACTGTTCTTTGGCTTCATCACCGGCGTCTCCTGCTGCCCATAACTCGTCTGCTTTTTCCCTAAACGCATCAACAAAGCTCTTACCGACATATTCCTGTCCTTCCGGAATATCCTTTGGATCCATTGATTTCCCATCTTCATACACCGCCTCATCCAGACTTCTGCCCGGGATATAGGAGCGCAGCATGTGTTCCTTTCCGGCTTCTTGCATGTAGAAAACAGCCTCCGGGAGTTGGTGGTGAGAAAGCGTCCGAAGAATCCGGAATTCTTTTTCCAGGGAATCCGGCTGTCCCGCAGGCCGTTAACCGGCATCTTTCTTTTATGGCTTCGGGAAGATATACTTTGCTCAAAATATCCTGTTCATACCGCCTGGCAAATTTTTCGGCTTCACTCATCCCGTTTCTCTCCATACATTGGATTTTCATCCAATTCTTCTAACAGCAGCTCGGCTTCTATAAGCGTGCTTTTTTTATCCAACGCATAAATAATTGCCGCATCCCTTCTTACCTTAGGATAAAGAACACTGTTGCCCGAAAGGGTAAGCAGACGCTGTGTTTCCTCAACGGAAAGGCGCATTCCAAAAGCAATCCGCATCATCACGTCCCTTCCGGCCTTTCTTTTCCCCTCAAAGATCTGATAGATATAAGACTTACTCAACCCGGAAGATATCATTATCTGGGGAACTTGCTGGCGGATATTACAGGTGCAAATTTTTGAAAAAGGATACACAAAACGCACATCGCTGTATTGGAACCGGTCTTACAATTACTCTGCTCCTTCCCGGCTTTTATGCTGATGAATAGGATGAACCACAGATTATACGCGACGGAGGAATGATGAATATTTTCCGTTCCATAGGCTGCATCGGAGACAGCCTTTCCCGCGGGGGGCTTACGGCCTGTCAGCTTTATAGGGAGGCGGACATGCAGACAAGCCCTGTTGCGGATATCAACCGGCTATTTGACCCGGCATCTGCCAAGCAGGGATATATCATAGCTCTGGGGGTTAATGATCTGAAAGGGAAGGATAACCTGAAAAATATCTACGGGGGCGAGGTTGGAAATGTGCAGACGGATATCGATCGGGTGAATTATAAGAACAACAAGGGAACTCTGATGGGGGGTATGCCAGGATCATACAAAGACTGCAGTCCATTCAGCCGGACGCCAAATTTTTTCTGATGACTATGCCGAAAGAGGACGGGAGCGAAGAAGCCTTTGCCGAGGTGATAAAAAGCATAGCGGGCAGGTTAAGAAACTGCTATGTCATTGATTTATATACGTATGCCCCTCCTTATGATGAAGCCTTTAAGAAAAAATACTTCTGCGGGCATATGAATGCCATGGGTTATCTGCTTACGGCGCATTATGTTATGACGTATATTGATTGGATTATCAGACATAATGCGGATGATTTTGCGTTTGTACAGTTTATTGGAAGCGGTTATAAGCCCTTTGACGGAAGGGGATCATAAAACATGCTTTAATGGCCCGAAGAACTTCTGTATTTTGCAATAAGTGTTAAATTTTCCAATTGCCGTGCCGCTTCTTTTTTCCCTTTCGCGTTCAGCTTCCTGAAATAATGAAGCATGCGTTCTTCCTCCCCGGGAATCTCCGGCGGCGGATTCGTCATAGACTCCCATCCCAGCAGATAAGGCGGAGAACACTGGAGAATCTCCGCAAGCATAGCCAGCTTGTCATAGGGGATATTCTTGATTTCACCGCTTTCGTATCTTTGGGCAGTGGGCTGTGTGATATCCAGTGCTTCAGCTATTTCGGTCAGCGTTATATTTAATATCGTTCTGCGTTCTTTCATACGTGAGCGGAATGTTTCGTATGGATTCGGATTCATGAATTATCACCTGTTTACAAAATGTTTCTCATGCTTAAAAGTCAATACTGATACATAGTAAATATATCATAAATTTACACGCTAAGCAACGAATGTGGGTGCAGATAAAAATTCTGTGTGCCCTCTGAACGATTCCCTCTGGACGGCATGCAGAATTTTTATCCATACCCCAAAACAGGAGACAGGGGACTACGAATGGGAACGGAAATAGAATGACACGATCTTACAAGACGGATTGACATTTTCCTGAAGATTGTGTTACTATAAATATACTTATTGAGCATAATTTTGCGTTGGAGATAAATGCGTATGAAGTATGTAGTTGATTTGAACATATTAAAATCGGAAATCGAGCGGAAAGGAATTCAATCCGTAGAAGAGCTTTCCCGGAAAAGCAGGATTAACGAAAGCCAGCTTATGCGTGTGCTGAATGGGAAGCAGATGCCTGCAATGGATGAAATGGTGGAGTTAGTCTCCGTGCTGGATTTGTCCCCGGAAAAAGCGAAAGAAATTTTTTTTAAATCAATTATGCGTGATACGTATAAAAAAGAAGGGAAATACGGGGAAGGAAAAAGCAACTGTTAAGAGGGATTTAACAGGGGAATCAAAAAACGGGGAAACCCGTTTTATGGGGAAGCTGTTGAACAAATAAAACTATTTTAAAAAGGAGAGGGTTACATGAAAAAAAGAGTTACATCGATCCTGGCACTGGGGATGTCAGCGGTTATGCTGCTGTCCCAGGCAGGCTGCGGCAGCGGCGCGGGGGAAAAAGAAAACACGGCGGCATCCGCGGCGCAGACAGAAAACACGGAAAAGCCGGACGACGGCGGGGAAGCTGTCACAGCGGAAGCAGGAAGCGTCACATATCCGTTAAGCAGCGATAGAAAAGTCCGCTGGTATGCACAGGATAATATACTGCCTCATGAAAAATTTGCGGATGCATCGGAGTCTCCATTCCACATCGGACTTGCCGAGAAATTGGGAGTGGATATCGAATGGATGTTTCCCACCACCGGTTCCGACGGGACAACCTTTACCACGACTCTGCTGGCGGACCCCGCTAATCTGCCGGATATTATGGGCGTATATTGGATGAATAACGCCAACCAGTATATAGAGGACGGCATCATCTGGGATCTGACAGATTATATTCAGGAATATGCGCCGGACTACTATACCTGGCTTCAGACCAATCCTTCCTATGACCGGGCCATGAAAACGGACGACGGCCGGTATTATGCATTTGGTTTTTTCCGGGAGGACGGCGGCTGGAATGACAGCTACCAGGGTCCTGTGCTGCGGGAGGACTGGCTGAAGGAATGCGGGCTGGAAATTCCGGAAACGATTTCCGGGTTTGAGAACGTGATCCGCATGTTCCATGAGAAATACGGCGCAACCTTTAATTCGGCCTATTCGGTCAGGTATAAAGCGGAGGGTGTTGCCGGCGCATTCGGCGCTTATGGGAATGCGGATGCCGGAAACGGCTGGTACGTGAAGGACGGCACGGTCGGATTCGGCCAGGCGGAGCCAGAGTGGCGCGATTATGTAAGCTGGCAGAATAAGCTGTGGGAGGACGGACTGATTGACCAGGATATCCTGACGGAGGACGACACCACGATCAAGGATAAGATCCATAATGACAAGTGCGGCGTGGCAATTACCTCCATGGGACAGATGAATATCTGGAATACGGAACGGGAAGCGGACGGCAAAGAGCCGGTATGGATCGGGATTCCTTATCCCAAGTCGGATGACGGGGAAATCTCATCTATATTCGGCGGCCCCGGTATCGGCACGCAGACGTCAGTCATTACGAAATCGGCGGATGAAGAGACGATGAAGCTGTGCCTTCAGATATTGAATTATTCTTATACGGAGGAAGGTTCTCTGTACTGGAATTACGGGACGGAAGGGGTATCCTGGGAATATGATGATCAAGGCGTTCCGGCCTTTACCGCTCTTGTCACAGAAGATAAGGATACGGATCCGATGACCAAATATAACGGCCTGACCTGGGGGGCTCCGGGAATTCAGGCAACCAACCTGCTGTATCTGAAGAACAGCGAGGCGGCGATTGCAGCCAACGATACATGGTATTATGTATATCCGGAGGATGAGGAAAAGAATCTGGCGGTTACCAGCGGCTGGAAATGGCCGGTGGGCGTTACTTTTACTACGGAAGAGGCGGACGAACTGGACGAGATCGCCCAGAATATCCCCACCTTCGTGGAGGAAAGCTATGCGGCCTTCCTCACAGGTTCCAAAGACATCGATGATGATGCCGTATGGGAAAAGTATCTGGCTGATTTGGAAACCTATCATTTGTCCCGTATCCTTGCGATCCGTCAGGCCTGCTATGATCGGTATAAGGAGCGTTAACGGAAAGCCGAGAGCTTGCGGCAGCAGTGAAAGACGCATGTCTTTCGCTGCTGTCCGGTTTTATGCACTTTGAAAGGAGAAGAACACATATGAATGCTGATGCTGCAAAAAGCGGTGCCGGAATGCTCGGAAAAAGGCTGCGCAGGGATTGGAACATGAATAAGTGGAAATATATCATGATCCTTCCGGTTTTGGTTTATCTGGCCCTGTTCTGCTATAAACCCATGTACGGCCTTATCATAGCTTTCAAGGATTACAAAATCACAAGGGGGATCCAGGGATCGTCCTGGGCCAATCCCTGGTACAAATGGTTTGCCAATTTTGTGACCGATCCTTATTTCCCGCGTGTGATTAAGAATACCTTCCTGCTCAGCGGGCTGACAATCGTATTCAGCTTTCCTGCGCCGATCCTTCTGGCACTTCTCATAAATGAGGTGCGTCACAGGACTTTCAAAAAAACCGTACAGACGATCACCTATATGCCGTATTTTATTTCCATGGTGGTCCTGTGCGCGATGGTGAAAATATTCTGTATGCAGGACGGCCTTTTCGGGCAGATAGCCTCCCTTTTCGGGGGAACAGCGGAGAACTATCTTGTGAATCCGGGCTATTTCAGGACGATCTATGTGGTGTCGGATATATGGCAGAAAATCGGATGGGATTCCATTATTTACCTGGCAGCGCTGGCCGGCATTGACCAGGAGCAGTATGAGGCGGCCCGCGTGGACGGTGCTAACCGGTTCCGGCAGATGCTTCATATCACGCTGCCCGGCCTGCTCCCCACGATCATGATCCTTTTTATCCTGCGTATGGGAAATATCCTGAATGTAGGCTATGAGAAAATCCTGCTGCTGTACAATGCCTCCACCTATGATGTGGCGGATGTGATTTCCACCTATACCTACCGCTTGTCATTTCCCACCAGCGGTACCCCCATGTATTCCAAATCAACCGCTATCGGGCTTTTTAATACGCTGGTCAATGTGGCCTTTTTGCTGATAACGAATGCCGTCAGCAAGAAATCCACCGAATCCAGCCTGTTCTGACAGGGAGGAAACAATGACATGAATAAAAGCTATTCCAAACGACTGCAAAAAACAGAATCCCGGGGAGACAGGGTATTTGCCGCAGTAAACGCGGTTATCCTGATACTGCTGTGTATTGTGACCTTATATCCCATCTGGTATGTGCTGTGTGCATCCTTTACCTCCAACACATATCTGATCTCCCACCCGGGAATGATACTGTGGCCCCATGAATTTACACTGGGCGCCTATAAGCTGGCCCTGACACACCCCCTGCTGCTTTCGGGATATAAAAATATCCTGATCGTGCTGTGCGTATCCCTGCCGCTCAATATTCTCCTGACGCTGTTTACCGGATATTTTATGGCCGCGAAAAAAATGATGTGCAAGCCGGCTGTCCAGTTTTTAATCCTGTTTACCATGTTTTTTTCGGGCGGCATGATCCCGTCCTATCTGAACATCCGCAGCCTGGGCCTGTATAATTCCCTGTTTGCCCTGATCCTGCCGGGAGCCATGAGCGTATATAATTCCATAATATGCAAAACCGCTATCGAGGCTCTGCCGGATTCCCTGATGGAATCGGCGTACATAGACGGGGCAAATGACCTGTCCATCTTGTTCCGGATCGTCGCCCCCCTGATCAAACCTACCATGGCGGTGCTCCTGCTGTATTACGGCGTGGGGCACTGGAATTCCTGGTTCAATGCTTCTATTTATCTGCAGGATAATGATAAACTTCCGATCCAGAACATTATGAGGGCAATCCTGATAGCCAATTCCAACGTTCTCAATTCCGCAGCAGCGGAAAATGATCAGGTCAACCAGTTCGCGGAATCCATTAAATATTCCACCATCATACTCACCACCGTACCTGTCTTATGTATTTACCCGTTTGTACAAAAATATTTCGTAAAAGGAGTGATGATCGAAGCCGTCAAGGGCTGATGGTTTTATCTTTTTTACAGCGGTACCTCATAATATCCCGATAAAAATACATATCGTATCCCGTAACACCGCAATTCCAGGTTTTTATTGCTTTTCGGGATTAAATATTATATGATAAATTCAGGTTATTATTGTTTACGGATTTTTTTACTGCTTAAAGGAGGTACCGTTATGAAAAAGTGCGGAATCGCAAAACTGTGTCTGACAATCTGCCTTATGCTGGGGCTTATCATAACGCCTGTAAACCGTCTTGAGGTACAGGCGGATGAGATTATTGCAACCGTTTATGGAACGATTTTATCGGGGACAACCTCCGAACTGCTCCGGCTTTCCACGAAGCAGGGGAATATGGAGATTAAGCTGGACAGCACAACGGATACCAGCGCCTGCAAGATACTGCTCCCGGGCAAGAAAATCAGCGTTTCGGTTTCCCGCGGTTCCGATGCCTATCTCCATGCGGTTAAAATTACCACGGATGCGCCGGTTTCCAATGCATCGATTGATTCCTCCACGACGGTTACGGTAACCGGTACCATAGGGGACAAGACCACGGATGAACTCATATATTTTAAGACAAAACAGGGGAATATGGAAATCAAGCTGGATACGACCACCAGCTTAAATGGTGTTTCTTTTCTTGTACTGGGGGAAACCTATCAGATTACCTGTGCGAGAGGCTCCGATGCTTATATGCATGCGATAACGATTTCCGACACGTCAGCAACCACAAATTCCCCCAACAATTCCGCATATATGTCAGTTTCAGGAACGGTCGGCAGCAATACGAAGGATAATCTGCTGTATCTGTCTACGAAAGAAGGGGAGATGCAGTTTGTGATTGATTACAACGCGGATACAAGCAAAGGGATGGTTCTTACCCCGGGAAGAAAACTGACAGTGTATTTCTACCGCGGTACGGATGCGTACCTGCATGCTACCATTCTTACAGGCGAAAAGAACGATCCTTCTTCTGTTACGATGGATTCTTCGTCCGCAGTGACCGTTACCGGAACGGTGGAAAGCAGATCTGATGAAAACATGCTGTATCTGAGTACCCCCCAGGGTTCCATGGAGCTTAAACTGGATGCGGTAAAGAATCTTAATAACTGCAAGGTACTGATCAGCGGAAAGAAGATTTCGGTAAATTGTATGCGCGGTTCGGATGCGTACCTGCATGCCATTGATATAACAGGGGTGTAATACATAAACGGCATATACCAATCCTGGCTCCGGCAGATTTCTGCCGGAGTTTTTTTGTGTGCACCCGTCAGGTGCATGTCCGCAATGGAGGGGCAGAAGTGCAAATACAGCTTTCCGGCAGCCGGTGCATCATATCTGAGACATGGGGCGGCAGACAATTCTGTGCAGAAAGTGACAGGATTAAAAATGCGTGGAATTGTAAAATGGATAGCAGCTGTGAAGGCAGTGAACGGTTACAATGGGTCCGGCTTCGGAAGAAGCAGGAAACCCCCACAAGAGCACAGCCCTGCCCGCTTCCGACAAAGCGGAGGAAAGAAAGGATGAATCGCTATATGGAAAAACAACAAGTAGGTTATTGGGAACTGGAAGGGACTTACCGGGAAATCGGAAAACAGCTTGCCGGACAGCCGGGGGCAAAGCCTGTATATAGTCCTGCCCCGAAGAAATTCACACAGGAGGATCTGCAGGAAGCTCTTAGGCTGTATGACAGATACTGCCCCGGTATACGGGAGGAGCTGGAAGGGTATGCGCAGGAGGCCGGCATCGCGGTGCAGGATATTGCCTATACCTGGATGACTTATCTGCTTCCGGGCTGTTCCGGATTGATCCTCACCGGGAAGAAAACGGATGACGGCCATACCAAGATTGCCAGGAATTATGAGTTCACCCTGGAGGAAGAGGATCTGAAGCTGTACCGTACCGCCCCTGCGGGTAAGTATGCCCATATATCCGGATCCATTGCGGAATTCGGAAGAACGGAAGGGATTAATGAAAAAGGGCTGGCTGTTTCCATGTCCTCCTGCGGGTTCCCCGTAAGCAATATGCCGGGCATGCGTGCTCCTGCGCTGAAAGGACTGCAGTTCTGGGCCGTTATCAGAAGCCTGCTGGAGAACTGTGCCGATGCAAAAGAAGCGTTGGAAAGAGCGATGGAGATGCCCATCGCCTATAACATCAATCTGTATCTGGCGGATGGCGGCGGGACAGGCATCCTGTTTGAGACTATGGAAGGGGAGAAGGCGTACGCCTGCATCGGGCCGCAGGGAGGAAACCAGTATTTATGCGGAACCAACCATATTGTTCTGGAAAGCCTGGTGGCCCGGGAACCTGCCGCGATGGAAAATTCCATAGTCCGGCGGGATAAGCTTGCCGCATTTGCCGAAAAGAAGGCTTGCCTTACAGAAAAGGAAATCCGGGAGTTTATGCTGAAAAAATACCCGGAAGGAATGACGGTACCTTACTATAAAGAAGGCTTCGGGACGATTAAAACCGTGATTCTGGATACGGCGGAAAAACGGTACAGCATCTGCTGGCTGGGACAGGAAACAAACGGCTGGACGGATTATCGTGTTTCGGAAAAACGAGGAAACCATACGGAAGAGAAGGAAGTACAAAGGGAGACTCCCAACCCTGAATTTTTTGCCTGTAAACCTCTTCCGGCCTAGTACTACAGCGAACTTTTCAAACATGCTCTGATCGGTGTCCGCTGTGTTTTCTGTGGTCTGCGCATTTACTGCGCAGACCTGCCTGAACGGTAACGAACGGTTACAATCTGTTTTAAGTTTGGTGATCCGGCACTTGCGGAGGGGTAACTGACTTGTTATAATATGGTAGGAAAGTGGTTCAGGAGTGCATAAATCCTATCGCCGGAGACGATTTGGACGGATTTCTGCAATAACTGTGACGGTAGGGAATCGTTGTAACAGTAACATAAACGGAAAAAAACAGGGGGTTACAGTTTGCGGAATAAATATGGGGTTTTACTGGTTATACTGATCGTGTGCCTGATAGGATTTACCGGCTGTCTGGGTAACAAAAGTGCGGAGGTTATGAGTAACGGACAGAGTGCCGTGGAGGAAGAAACGGTAATCGAGCACACATTCGTACATCACAGGTTTGTGGATAAAATCTATATGACGCTTCCTTCAGGATGGACATACAGCACTTATGAAAAGCTGAACGCAGGGGATGAAATGGAAAGCCATGAATGGGGCTTTACGGTTTATATAGAAGGAAACGAAGCCGGTAAAATTACGGTGTCCGGTTCCTATGAAACGGAAGAGCCGGAGGGAGAAGCAGGGACGGATTTTATCACCAACACCGGTCTGCTTGGAAAACGGTATAGGAACCAGGGGATGGAGGACACGGAGGAAGCTGTCGTGGAAGAATACATATCCCTTACCATACCTGGATTTGATTATGCATATTATGTTGTGACCTGTACGGTCTCCCGGGAACTGTACCTGGAAAACAAAGAAATCCTGGAGAGCTTCCTGCTGAATGTGGGAGTTACTGCCGCTCCTCTGGAATAAAGACGGCATTCGTTTTTGTATCTGTACCTTGAGGAGCCATCCGGTTGGCAAGAGAGTGGATGTTGCTATGGGAAAAGGTTAGAGAAAGCTAACATAAAGCGATGCAGGAAGAAGGAATAATATGAACGGCAATGCGAATAAAAAATTCTGGGAAA
>QWCK01004072.1_pt1 | contig 14929 bp, 13 predicted proteins | sample 1972571 | NCBI WGS metagenome assembly QWCK01 (sample SAMN09866710, study PRJNA288562) | Human gut metagenome isolate term2_stool, whole genome shotgun sequencing... | isolation source: gut | host: Homo sapiens | place: USA: California
TCCGCTTTCTATCTGATATAGGTATTCGCAGACTAAAGGAATTTGGTCTGAATGTAAAGTTTATGCCGCATGCTCTAATGGGGTTAGACTATATCAAAGTGCACCCAGAAAAAAGAGCAGAGGATTTATTGCAGGCATTCCGTGATCCGGGAATCGATATGATTCTTTGTGCAATAGGTGGAGATGACACTTATCGTCTATTACCATATTTGTTTGATCATCATGAACTTGAGAATGCTGTGACTGATAAGGTTTTTCTAGGCTTCTCAGATACAACAATCAATCATCTGATGCTACACAAGGTTGGGCTGAATACTTTTTACGGACAGGCGTTTCTTCCAGATATATGTGAGCTGAGCCCAGAAATGCACCCTTATACGCGGAAATATTTTGAGGAATTGATTTCCACTGGAACGATCAAGGAAATAACACCTAGCGATGTCTGGTATGAAGAACGGAAAAGTTTTACACCTGATCAAGTCGGTAAATTGTTGACGGCTCATTCTAATTATGGGTTTGAGTTATTACAAGGGTCTCCTGTATTTTCGGGTAAAATACTCGGAGGTTGTATTGATTCCATATTTGATTTATTTAACGGTGAGCGCTATGCGGATATGCCTATTTTGTGTAAAAAATATCGTTTGTTCCCTGATGTTGAGGAGTGGACAGGACGGATACTGCTTTTGGAATCTAGCGAAGAAAAGCCTTCACCAGAAAAGTATAATAAGGCACTTACATACCTTAAGGAGAGAGGGGTGTTTGATGCAATTTCTGGCGTGCTGGTTGGAAAGCCTATGGATGAGACTTATGCACAGGAATATAAACAGCTGCTTACTCAGGTCATAAACAAGCCTGACCTTCCAGTTGTTTTTAACCTGAACATTGGTCACGCAATGCCTCGGTGTATCATTCCATTTTGCATTCAAGCAGTTGTTGATACTGAGAATCAGATTATTAGATTTACTGATTGATCGTTTAGTTTTTCGAAACTCATTCAAATGTGTGACCAGGCAAGCAAAATATTCGTAGCAAGCAATGCGACTAAAATTGGTAAAAACTACAATGCTATGCTGATTTCGACGAATTGGAGGCTTCCGCATTAGATAATTATATAAAAATATTAAATTACATTTAATAATCTAAATAACTCGCGAGAAAAGGAGAGTTCTGTTTTGAAAAATAAAAAAAATGAAATAACAATCCGCTCTAGTGCAGCGGAATATCTAACATATGTTGCATCGACTGGGGATCAGCAGGACAGTGTTGAAATGCGGTATGAGGATGAGAATATATGGCTAACACAAAAGATGATGAGCACATTATACGATGTAGGAACAAATACTATCAACTATCATATTAAAAAAATATTCGAAGATAGTGAGTTAAAGGAAGATTCAGTTATTCGAAAATTTCGAATAACTGCTCCTGACGGAAAAGCCTACAATACAAACCATTATTCTCTCGAGATGATTATTGCCGTAGGTTTTAAGGTCAATTCTGAGCGTGCGATACAGTTCCGGAAATGGGTAAATCAGATTGCAAAGGACTATACAATCAAAGGCTGGGTAATGGATGTTGAACGACTGAAACGTGGAACATATTTGACGGAAAAGTATTTTGATGAGCAGTTAGAACGTATTCGTGAGATTCGTGCGAGTGAAAGAAAATTCTATCAGAAGATAACGGATCTGTATGCTACAGCCATTGATTATGATAAAAGCTCTGCAATTACGAAAAAATTTTATGCTACAGTCCAAAATAAAATGCATTACGCAGTTCACGGCCATACGGCTGCTGAGCTTATAGTAGAAAGAGCTGATCATACAAAACATTATATGGGATTAACTACATGGGCAGATGGTCCGGAGGGAAAGATTAAGAAAAGCGATGTTACCATTGCTAAGAATTATTTGAGTCAGAATGAAATCAAACAACTCAATCGTATGGTTACTGCATATCTAGATTTTGCTGAGAATATGACATTGAGGCATATTCCTCTTACGATGCATGATTGGGAAAAAAGACTTAATGGTTTTATTGAAATGTTCGATTATGGTATTTTACAGGATGCGGGCAAGGTCTCATCAGAAATTGCAAAACTTCATGCCGAAACTGAATTTGAAAAATATCGAATCATTCAGGACAGATTGTTCATGTCTGACTTTGATAAGTATATGCTGGAGTTGGAAAAAAATGCGAAGAAATAATCGTTTAAAGTCACTTAAACGATAATAAATTACAGTATTAGAAAGAGATTAATATGGATATTCTTAGAATTCTTTTCCCGTTAATAATTGTATGTGTTGTTGTAGTATATATTATTTATTTAGCAAAGAATAATGAACAATCAAGCACTAAAGAGAATGATAAAACAGCAGCAAGAGAAGATAATGATGACGATGGCAGTAATTACATGTCGATAGGTATGTCGGTAGGGATGTGTCTCGGAATAGCTGTGTCAATAGCGTTAGGTGAAAATATGGCAATTGGTTTATCTATTGGCATGATGCTCGGTATGATTATCGGATTAAATATCAAGAAATAATTTTTTACCTTACAATTACTACATGAGAGGATTATGATTACTTATAGTGAAGAGTGTTATAAGGGAATGATGATTGCATGTTTTTTAAAAATAAACATATAATAAGGAGATATTAATGATTGATAAAAGCAATAAAAAGTTTTGGGACAAATTTGCTAAACTGTATGCACCTTTTATGAAGAAAGATAAAGAAATTTATGATAAAATTTGCGAATACATTAGTCCTCATTTGAATAAAAACATGAATGTACTTGAACTTGCTTGTGGATCAGGACAATTTTCGTTTAGTCTTTCAAAGAATACCAAAAGCTGGATTGGCACAGATTTCTCCGAACAAATGATTCTGGAAGCAAGGAAGCGTGGAGAAGAGAAAAACCTTATATTTGAAATAGCCGACGCAACATCATTATCTTTTGCTAATGAAAAATTCGATTGTGTGCTAATTGCAAATGCACTTCATATTATGCCTAAGCCAGATGAGGCAATGAAAGAAATATATAGGGTGTTAAAATCTGATGGGATTTTGTTTGCTCCTACCTTTCTATGGAAAGAAGGAAAACAAAGAAAAATTATAAAGAGTTTGATGTCTATTTCAGGATTTAGGATGTATAAAGAATGGAATAAAAATCAATTTGAAGATTTTACAGAGGAATATGGGTTTTCAGTAGTTGAAATTAAATTGGTATATGGAGGTCTTGCACCGATCGGTGTAATGATTGCAAAAAAATATCAATAGAATTTGGTATTTTGTTTAAGCTAATAGATTTGCGTAAATTCCTTCTATTTTGCAAGAAAAAATCAATATGAAAGAGATAATAATTTGAATATAAGTTTGGGCAATGATGGATGTGATCTGTTATGACAATAAGTGGACATATGTAAGAGATTATAGTAATAAAATAAAAAGGGTAGTAAAAAATGCATGCATTGATACGACAAGGAAACGGAAAATTCTATGTATCGGCGGTTTTCGGATATTATAAGGATGTAACTGCAGAAGATAGTTATCAGAGATATTTGGAAGAAATCCATAAACCATATTGGATCGTATGGGATAAAGACAAAAGACGATTGATCAGATGGCTAGACATGGTTCCAAATACAAAGTATCTTATTCCTCAGATATTGATTATCGATTCCGAGCAGGACAATTGGGAAATAGATGAGCAGGGCGTAGGTTGTGTAGACTTTCTTTCACGTGAACTGTTAGATTCATTTCTTGACGAAGAACAGCAGCCGGAAGATATTCTTAATAAATGCTGTAAGATGGATGCCGATTATATCTACATAGATACACCAGAGATAAAAACACAAAAGGATATTGAAGACCTCGAATTTGCATCAAGATATTTTCATGATGCTTATATTGTTGAAGAAAAATTGCAGGAAGATGGCACTTTATATCTAAGATTCGATGGCACTTGGGGTTGTGAAATAGAAGTTTGGTTTTGGGGCGACTTGGAGTATGATTTATCGATTAGAATGCCGGAAGAGGATGATCCTTATTGGTTCGGCTCAACTATTATTCTGCAGGATGGGTTTGTATATTTTATAGATGAATATGATATGACAGTAGATAAGATTACAGAAGAATATTGCTATTTTAAGGCACGGCATATGAAATATAGGGTAATTCCTGATTAAGGCAAATTTGTGACGAAACAGCTTGGTTAAAACATTGTGATGCTTTATGTTAAGAGATAGCCCAGTACGTTAAAAGTAAAAATATATAATAGCTGATTGGAGTGTTTGTGATGTGGTTTCAAATTGATGCAGATGGAATAAAAATCAAACTGCAGATTAATGGTTACAAGCCGACAAGTAAAGAAAACTGGGATAGTGAATGGTGTAGGTGTGACCTTCTTTTATCTTCAGGAGAGTGGCTTAATTACAGTAAAGAAGATGATGAAATTTTATTATGTAGCGAGATCGATGGGCTTGTCGAGAATTTGACCGAACTACTAAATAATGAGATTTCAGAAGAAAAAGAGCTAGCTTGCATTGAATCTGATTTTATTTTCGAATTATATCCACAGACAGATTTAAGAAAAGATTCAAAATGCATATATGTGGCTCCAGGACATGAAATTCTGGATATTTATCTTGAATGGAGAATTTTCTTTTGGAATGAAGGTCTTACTGGAAATTACCTTACAATAACACTTTGCCGAGATGAGATTGAACTTTTAAGAGATTACTTAGTGCTTGTTCAAAACAGCTGACTTCCGATATGCATAAATGAGAATTAGTGTAGTCATCACGACTTACTGGGCACAACCATAAGTGCACATGACTTTTTCGATCCGAGCCTTGACATTTAAGAATAAAAAACACTTGTCAAAGAATCTTTGCGTAACTATTCATGCAATGTAAAATGTTGATTGCTTTACTTTGGATGTTATCTTTTGAATAATAGTATTCAAAAGAGGACGAAAATAATAAGATAACAGTATATGGAAGGGAGAGATACTGCTATGAATATAGGAAATCAAATATTGAATATTCGCGAAGAAAAGAAATTAACACAAGAAGAGTTTGGAATGTTATTTAATGTTACTCGCCAAACTGTCTCCAATTGGGAAAACGGGAAAAGTTATCCCGATTTGCAAATCCTTGTTAATATAAGCAATCAATTTGATATTTCACTTGATGTATTATTAAAGCAGGATCCAACGATGGTATTATTTATAGATAAAGAAAGAACAATGAGCACATTAAAAAGACAAAACACAATTATTGATTCTGTTACAGGTGCGGGAACAGGACTTGTTATATCTTGCCTTTTTTCTCCAGATTCTTCTGTAAGAACTATAGTTATTATCGTTGGAATTATGATGATAACTATTGGCTGGTATATAAAATCAAAAAAATATAAAAAGGCATTGCAATATATTAAAGAACATGATTAAATAAATTTAGCAATAAAAAACCAGTTTATAAAGATTTTTATGATTTTAGAAAAGTATAGGATTCCCACGCTTCTTGATGTAGTGTTATCTTCAGGGGAGTCTTGATAAATTTAGAATAAAAATGGATAAACTAAAAACAAAATTATATAGGGACTTTGATGAAAAAACTGTATCAATGATATTGATTTTTAATATCTTCATACTTCTTATTGCACTTATAGCTATATATCTTAAAGGGAATAATCTTATAAATAAATTTCAAGAGTACTATCTGGTGTATATTATAGAAGTGCTTTTCCTAGCATTTTTTGGATATATTGCTCCTAAGATACCGTACAACAGGTATGTAGGATTGAGGTTGCCTTGGACTGTAGCTGATGAAAGCACTTGGATATTTGTACACAATTTATGTCGAAGAATAACTATACCCCTGATTACATTTGGCACTATTTTATTTATAATTGCACATCTTGTGTTTAAAAATTATCTTATATGTACAATGTTGCAGTAGGTCTGATTCTAGTATATGTAGCTATACCTTCTCTCGCATCTTACATTTTCTTTAGAAAATTATGTAAAAATATTAATTAAACTTGAATAATCTAAACGACTCACAAGAACTAAATGACTCACAGGAAAAGGAGAGTTTAAATAGAAGTATAAATAGGTGTAAGAAAGATGATAACTAAAAGAGCGCTTGAGGTTTACGAAAGCGAAGATTATAAAAAGAATCTCATAAGAAGGTAATGTAGAACGGGTTGTTGTAAAATGAAAATAAAATTCATTAGAAAATTTATTGTAGTGTTTATTGGATTAATTTTGATTTTGTTTATCTATAATCAGGTTGTAAAAATTAGATTTGGAACAAACTTGATTACTTATTTAAAGTATTCTTCAAAGGTTACGAAAGAAGAAAGAGATTATTTAAGTAATCATCGTGCTATTAAATTGGCATCAGATATAACGGCTCCACCGATATCTTATTATGACGAGGATAAACAAGAATACGCCGGCTTAATTGTTGATTATGCAAACTATCTATCCTTAGAGACGGAAACACCAATAGATATTAAAATGTATAAATTTTATGATTTGGTAGAAAATCTCAGAGATAAAAAAATAGATGCATGCGACATGTTTTCCAGTGAAGCTAGAGCCGATGAATTTGACCTGTCAATGCCAATTTATAGGCTAAAGACGTTTGTTATTTCCCCTAAGACAAAGTTCTCATCTTTAAAACCAAGTGATTTAGGTGGTAAAACCGTAGCTATTCCTAGAGGTGATCTAGCTGAAGAATACATTTTGAATCTTTTGAAAAAAAGGAATTCCAAACCAGCAAAATTCATATACGTGGACAATACGAAAATGGCTTTGGAATTTTTACGAAAGGGGAAGGTTGATGCTGCTATAGGAGATGAAGTTGTAGTTTCTAACTACTGGAAAGAATATGATGTTTACGAAACTCAAAAATATAACGTGGAGCTTCTGTACGAAAAAGACGTAGTTCTAGCTGTTAATAAGGGTAACAAGCTACTGTTATCTATATTGAATAAAGGAATTCTGCAGTCGAAAAAAAATAATATAGTTTCTAAAGTTCAACAAAAATGGTTCGGTATTTCAGAATCTATTAGAGGTGAAGAAATTCAAAATAAAGCCATTATAAGTACAGTTCTTATAATGCTGTTAATAGGCATCAGTTTGTATATTTGGAATGCGTTGCTCAAAAAAACTGTTAAGGAGAAAACCAGGGAAATATCAAATGCAAAAGAAAATGTTAGCTTAATTTTAAATAACTTAAATACAGCTTTGCTGATTATAGATATCGATGCCAGAATAATAGAATATAACAAAGCACTCTTGTCTTTAATTGGAGATAAGGAGAATACATTAACTGAAAAAAGTCTTTTCAGCATTAAGGGCTTAAATGACATATTGAGAGAAAAAATATCAGATACAAATTTTCAATCAACTGCAAATATTAGCTTTGTAAGCATTTACAATAATAGATGTTATGATGTAAGAATTTCACCATATATTTCGAAAAATGGAAATCTTAGAGTCATAAGTATAGATGACATTACAGATAAGCGGATTATTGAAAGAAAATTACACCAAGAAAATAAGATGATGGCAATGGGACAGCTTTCAGTTGGTCTATCACATGAAATAAGAAATCCTTTAGGCATTATAAGAAATGGTGTTTATTTAATTAAAATGGATATGTCCCAGGAAACTAGGAATAGAGCTATTGAAATGATGGAAAATTCTATTAACAGAATTAATAATTTAATTGAGCATCTATTAAGTTTCTCAAGGTCTACGAAAGATAGATATGTAAAAGAGGATATTCTAGTTTTAGTTAAAAACACCGTAACCTTAATGGCACCTAAATTAAAGAAAAAAGGTATTCACTTAGCTTTTAATCATGCTGGTAATAGGATTGTTGAACTGAACTTGGAGTCTATAAATATTATTTTGATCAATTTAATTGAAAATGCTATTGATTCTTTCTCCAAAGACTCTGATGAAAATACAATCACTTTAGATGTTTCAGCAGAGGGAAACTCTTTTAAAATTGTAGTGTCAGACAATGGATGTGGAATTCCTACCAATACTTTGGAATCCATATTTGAACCTTTTTATACTACTAAAGATATAGACAATGGCAGCGGGTTAGGTTTATATTTAGTGTATAACGAAGTAAAAAAATATAACGGTGATATTTCCGTAGAAAGTACTGTAGGTGTCGGCACTAAGTTTAGTATTTTTTTAGATTTTGAAAGGGTATGATATGAAAATCAAACATGAGATATTGGTAGTGGACGATATGAGCGATTATAGAGAAATGATTTCTCTTATTTTGCAAGAAAAAGGCTATGTTGTTCATACAGCTGCTTGTGTTAGTGAAGCAATAAAAATAATCAACTCCAAGAAAATAGAAATTGTTGTTACGGACTTAATTATGAAGGACGAGACAGGAATCCAATTGTTAAAGTGGATTAAAAAAATGAATCCTGAAATAGGTGTTATCTTGGTAACTGCCTACGCCACTGTTGAAACAGCGGTAGAGGCACTAAAAATTGGTGCTTATAACTATTTTATTAAAAGTTGCAATCCAGAAAGCCTGCTATTTGATATTAATAAGTTCTTGGAAGAAAAGTGTTCTACTAGAGAATCTGAGTTGAAAATTTTAGATGGTAAGGTTTCAGCACTCTTAGATTCTAAAAATGATATCTATAACCAGTTATTAGAAACCTGTGATAAAATTGCCCAAAGTGATATCTCCGTGCTTATATTAGGAGAATCAGGTGTAGGAAAAGAAGTAATTGCCAAGTACATACATTCGAAAAGTTTAAGAAAGGATAAGAAGTTTTTAGAAGTAAATTGTCAGGAATATTCGGAAGGTGTTTTGGAATCGGAGATTTTTGGTCACGAGAAGGGGTCTTTTACTGGAGCAATAAGCAAGAAAATAGGAAAGTTTGAACTTGCAAATCAAGGGACCTTATTTTTAGATGAGATTGCTGACGTATCCTTAAATACGCAGGTAAAGCTTCTTAGAGTTATTGAAAATAAGAAGATTGAAAGAGTCGGAGGCAACGAAAAAATAGATGTAGACATACGCCTTATTTCGGCAACGAACAAGGACATCTATGAACTTATTGAAAAAGAAGAGTTTAGGGCAGACTTCCTTTATAGAATTAATGGAATTGTTTTATGTGTTCCACCGTTAAGAGAACGTCCAGAAGATATAGACAGCTTTATAAAATATTTCATAAAAAAATCTGAAGTAAAATTCGGCAAAACTATAGATACTATAGATGATAACACCTTGCATATATTAAAAGAGTACCATTATCCTGGTAACATAAGAGAACTTAAGACGATTATCGAAAGACTAGTGGTATTATCTGAAAACGGAAGAATTGAATATAATAATGCCAAATATTATCTTCCTATTGTGAACAAATCTAATTATGCAGGAATCCACTCAAAACCAGTAGAAGAACATAAATATGTAAGCCTACAGGACATTAGGCGAAAAGCAGAGAAGGAGTATATTAAAGATATAATTGTACAGTCAAAGGGTAATCTTGCTCAAGCTTCCTTACGTTTAGATATTAGTGATAGACAGCTTAGAAACAAAATTACAGACTATAATCTTAAAGAGTGGCTTGAGAAAAATAGATGGTAATTAATCAATCAATGATTTGTAACAGGAAATAAATTTCTGGAATCCTGAAATTTATTTCCTGTTATTTGTTTTATTTTTAAGAATAAAAAGAAGCATTGCATTTCAGCCTATAAAATGTACATACAGAGTTAACAATTAATTCATTGACACACCAATAGAATCTGCTTGATTATTTCAGTTTATCGGTTACTACTCCGTATGCAATTTCCGTGTGCAACTGCATACAAATAGTTGGCACTAAAATTGCTTAATAATTAGGTTGAAAGAAAAGCTCACGTGATTGTGTGCATATTTGATATTATACGAGGAGGTATTACTATGACAAATGCAAGAAAGCCAAAAATTTGGGAAGCTTTAGTACCAATTATAGGCATGGCTGTAATAATTGTTACATCTATGCTTAAGTTAGGGGTAGACCCTCACATTCCAATAGTTATTTCTACAATATTAGCTGCAGGAATGGCACTTAGAGTAGGTTGTTCATGGGAGGATATTAAGGATGGAATGCTGACTAGCGTGTATCGTGCAATCGAGGCGTTAATTATCGTAATGTGCGTAGGTATGCTAATTGGTTCTTGGGTACTTTGTGGCTCCGTTCCAGCAATGGTTTATTATGGACTTGAACTAATTTCACCAAAATTTTTCTTACCTACAGGCTGTATCTTATGTGCAATCGTTTCAGTTGCTACAGGAAGTGCATGGACATCTGGAGGAACAATAGGTGTTGCATTAATGGGAATCGGTACTGGTCTTGGAATTAATCCAGCGATTACAGCAGGTATGGTTATTTCAGGAGCATACTTTGGAGATAAAATTTCTCCTTTATCTGACAGTACAAATGTTGCAGCAGCTGCAGCAGAAACTGATCTTTACAAACATGTAAGATCAATGATGTATACTACTGTACCAAGCTTTATTATTGCACTTATTATTTATTTAGTTATAGGTCTTAGATTTGATTCGTCATCAGCCAACCTAGAAACAATAGAAGTTATTAAATCATCATTAGCTAGCGAATTTAATATTACACCATGGCTATTTATTCCTCCAGTTATAGTGTTAGTGACTGCAGTAAAAAAAGTTCCTGCTATTCCATCATTGTTATTAGCTACCTTTGTGGGATGTATATTTGCAACAATCTTTCAAAATGCTGATGTATATGCAATACTGGACACATTACAGAATGGATATGTTGGAGAAACAGGCATTGAAGTTGTTGACAAGCTTGTAACCAGAGGTGGTGTAAATAATATGTTATGGACAATTTCCTTAATTATATTTGCACTCTGTTTCGGAGGTATACTTGAAAAAGCTCAATTTACAGAGGTTATTTTGGAACAGGTTATCAAATGCGTTCACTCTGTAGGCAGCTTGGTTGCTACTACAGTTGTGACAGGGATTTTATGCGACTTTGTATTGACAGACCAGTATCTGGCAAACATTATTCCAGGAAGAATGTACTACAAAGTTTATGATGAGATGGGTCTAGAAAGATACTATTTATCGAGAACTTTAGAAGATGGTGGATCCCTATGGTCTCCAATGTTCCCATGGAATGGATGTGGAGCTTATCAATCTGCAACCCTAGGTGTATCAACTTTCACATACTTCCCATATGCTTTCTTAAATTTGGTTAATCCAATTGTCTCAATTATAATGGCATATATGGGAATAGCCGTATTTAGAAAGAAACTCAATGACCAGGGTGCAGAAATTATCGAAGTTGAAAATATGAATGAATTAGATAAAATCAGAAATGAAAATAAATCTAACAAATAATTTAAAATCATAGAAAAAAATATACAAGTTTAGGTAATCCATACCCTAAACTTGATAAAAATGAAAGTTTAGGGTATAATGCAATCAAAAATGGGAGAGATATAGTATGTTGCTATATGAGAGAAAGCTAAGACCTAGAAATATATACCTGAATCAATTGATTGCATTTAAAGATAAAGAACCCGTAAAGGTTATAACAGGAATTAGAAGATGTGGAAAATCAAGTTTATTAAAACTAATGCAGGAATATCTTTTAAATTCTGGAGTTAAACAAAATCAGATTATTGTAATAAATTTTGAATCTCTTGAATTTCAAGAGCTGAATTACAAAGAATTATATGAATATGTAAAGAAAAAAATTCCAACTAGAAAAAGAGCTTATTTATTTTTTGATGAACTTCAAAGGATAGAAAGATGGGAAGATGCTATAAACTCATTTCGCGTTGATTTTGATTGTGACATATATATAACTGGATCGAATTCTTATCTATTGTCATCGGAATACTCTACATACTTATCTGGTAGGTATGTAGAAATAAAAATGTATCCATTATCATTTAAGGAATTTATAGATTTTCATGGATATAAATTAAAGGAATATAAAACACCAATTGGAGAAAAGAAAAAAAGAGCAGTAAATGAGAATGATGAAATTGTTGAGATCAGAGATTTATTTGATGCATATATGCGATATGGAGGTATGCCTGGGATAGCAGATATTGGGCTTGACCAAGACAAAGCGATGACTTTACTCGATGGAGTATATTCAACTGTAGTTGTTAGAGATATCCTTGAACGTGAAAAAAGAAGAGGAGTAAGACAAATTACAGATGCAGAATTACTTAGAAAAATCATATTATTTTTAGCAGATAATATTGGGAATAATACCTCTCTTAATTCGGTAAGCAATACGCTTGTATCTGAAAATATGATTCAAAATCGTGAAAGACATGGAAAACCAGCAACGCAAACTATTGCATCATATGTGGGGGCATTAAAAGAATCATACATGTTTTATGATGTTAAGCGATTTGATATAAAGGGAAAAGAGTATCTAAGAACACTTGGTAAGTATTATATAGTAGATATTGGACTAAGAAATTATTTACTTGGGTTTAGAGATAGAGACAGAGGACATGCTTTAGAGAATATAGTTTACTTTGAATTGCTAAGATGCGGGTTTGATGTGGCGATTGGAAAAATTGATAATTTAGAGGTCGATTTTGTTGCTACAAATGCAAATGAAAAAATGTATATTCAAGTAACTGAAAGTATGAAAAATGAATCGGTCAGAGAAAGAGAATTAAAGCCTTTACAAAAAATCCATAATAATTATAAAAAAATGGTTATTACTTTAGATAAAGCACTTGACGATGAATATGATGGGATTCAATCTATTGATGTAATTGAGTGGCTATTAAAATAAAATAATGAGATGACGTATCTATTATTTCGGATTTTATGAAAAATAATTGTTGGAAAACAATGTAGTTACAAAAATTAATATTGGGGAACTTTAAGCGTGCTAATCTATAATATTCTTCCCAAAATATAAATGTTAATACAAAGCATCTATTACGGTAGGTGCTTTTTCTATACAAAAATAGAGGAATTTGAATGGGAATACTAAGCTGTTTATCCAAAAGTAGAGATAAGCCTAGTAAGGAAGTGCACACTGCTTTTTAATGGGTGGTTCATATTCTGGAAGAATAGTAAATGAACGCTCTGCTATTATGGTATAATAAAATATAATCTATATGGAGCAAAATTTTGAAAAATGATAAGAATTTACATGGGAGAGATAAAGTGACAGAAAAAGAAAATATAGTTTATGAAATATTACTTACCCCTATCAAATGTGATAAAAATGTCCCTAATATTTATATAAAGGATAATGTTGTATATAGCCCAAAGTTATATAAAGGTAATCCAGATGAAGATATGTCAGATTTTAGTGTGGGTTTCTATAAAATAGTATATAAGGACATTTTAGGGGAAAGTAATGTAGAAATTTTAAATGAAAATGGGACATATAAAAATGAGAATTATATGGGAGATACTATTCATTCATTTAATTCACTTGCGAATGTGATTTTGGATAATAAATCGAAAAATGAACGAAGTCCAAAAGAAGCATGGCCTAAAGAATTAATTGACTATCAGTCCAAGTATCATTGTTTAGCTAATTTTTGGGTGATTCCTATGTGTCATGGAAGAACGAGTGCAAAACTCAATCGATATGATTCTCTAGATGCGTATTTAAACAAAGTATGTACAGGGGCTATAAAAAATGCAGATGAGTATTTTCAGAAGTTTACATATGAATCTTTTTTAGAGATTCATGGTATGTCATGGTACAAAATATCAGACAATCCATTAGAAATATATATATCAAAAGATAATTACGGTTGTATTGATGAAATACAGCGTATATATGATTTTTGGGAAAAAAGGGCTAGTGAAATTGCAAAAAAATATAATAGCGAACTCTACGATTACTTTCAGGGTCTTGGATTAATAAATGCAGCTTTGACTATGAATTATTGATTATTACTTGGTTAAATTGTTGTAAAAAATGTTTAGGATTATGATAAATCTAAGTTTATCTGTCAAATACTTTTTTAGACCGTTTGACAACAGTTCTGATTAATGAAAACATGAGGGACGTAACAAGAGAATGCTTTTGTCGCATTGCGAGGATATTTCAGATAGAAAATAAAAATCTAACAACAGGTGGAAAATAATGCATTACGAAAAAACAATCAAACTTAAAGATGGAAGACGATGTCTTATACGAAATGCAACTTCAGATGATGCGGAGGACGTTCTTTCAAACTTAAAAAAAGCTCATGAAGAAACAAATTTTCTTCTTACATATCCAGATGAAAAAGGGTTTAGTATTGAAGAAGAGAAGAGCTTTCTGCGTCAGAAAGAGGAAAGCGATGTAGAGGTAGAACTTTGTGCACTTGTTGGCAATGTGATTGTAGGCCTTGCAGGTGTAAGTGCAATTGGAGCAAGGGAGAAAATACGCCACCGGGCAGAATTAGGGGTCAGTATTGAGAAAGACTTCTGGCATCTCGGTATCGGCAGTGCACTTACGAAAGCGAGCATAGAATGTGCAATAACAGCGGGTTATCGACAACTGGAATTGGAAGTCGTTGCAGATAATAAAAATGCGATTGCTTTATATCAAAAGATGGGTTTTGTTGAGTACGGAAGAAACCCGAGAGGCTTTGCTTCTCGAAAATCAGGTTACCAAGAATTGATTTTGATGAGATTGGAACTTCGTTAACATATTTGAATTTAGAGAGGAGGTATGCTTAATGACTCTTTGAAATATTATATTAATAACGGTCGGTGTTGCATTTACCACATTTGGATATGAGATTTATTTTCAAAAGAAGCATAACCTAATCAACGGTTTTGAGGAAGATTATAAAGCAGGTAGAAAAACAGAACTATATGCCAAGAGAGTTGGATTGGTAGAATTGATAATTGGAATTA
>QWCK01004074.1_pt1 | contig 14917 bp, 10 predicted proteins | sample 1972571 | NCBI WGS metagenome assembly QWCK01 (sample SAMN09866710, study PRJNA288562) | Human gut metagenome isolate term2_stool, whole genome shotgun sequencing... | isolation source: gut | host: Homo sapiens | place: USA: California
AATAAGGCCCTCCAGCGGTGTGAGTCCCATGGAGGTATCCACGGATTCCCCATATTTTACTGCGGACACGGAAGCGCCGTTGCCCAGATGGCAAACGACGATCTTCAGATCCTTTCTGTCTTTTCCCAGGATTTCGGCTGCACGTTTGGAAACAAAATCGTGGCTGGTGCCATGGAAGCCATAACGTCTGATTTTATATTTTTTGTAGTACTCATAAGGGAGGCCGTACAAATAGGCTTTCTCCGGCATCGTCTGATGAAAAGCTGTGTCAAATACCGCCGCCATCGGCACTTCGGGCATAATGGCCTGACAGGATCTGACACCGATGAGGTTCGCCGGGTTATGTAAGGGCGCCAGGTCATTGCAGTCCTCAATCGCCTGGAGCACTTCCTCATTGATAAGTACCGAACCGGAAAAGTTCTCGCCGCCGTGAACCATACGGTGCCCTACGGCATCTATCTCCGTAAGGGAACGGATCACTCCCACCTTTTCGTCCGTCAGCTTTTCAATAACCAGTTTAACCGCCGCGGTGTGATCCGGCATATCCGCTTCCTGCTTTACCTTTTCCCCGCCTGCCGGCTGATGGGCGATATTGCTGCCGTCAATGCCGATTCTTTCACATAAACCTTTTGCCAGTACCTCTTCACTGTCGCTGTCTATCAGCTGGTATTTCAGGGAAGAGCTGCCGCAGTTGATAACCAAAACCTTCATATTTCCGATACCCTCCTGCTTTTTATATAATGCTATTCTAACATACTTTTCCACAATGTGGAAACACGTAAAAATTAATAAGCTCTTCCCCAATAAACCATTTTCTTCGCAGGCTTTCCGCAGCATACGCATGTATCGGACAGCCGCTCCTGTTCAAAAGGCATGCAGCGGCTGGTGGCGGCATACTTTTCCTTTATGATATCTTCACAGGCCTGATCTCCACACCACATCGCTTTTACAAAGCCAGGTTTGCTGTTAAGGATTTCTTCCAGCTGATCCATATTTTCAGCCACGTAGGTATGGGAATCCCTGTGGGCACGGGCACGCTCCAGCATATCCGTCTGAATCTGCTCCAGAAGGGCACCTGCCGTAACCTCCAGTTCATCCAGGGCAACCTCTGTCTTTTCTCTGGTATCCCTGCGGCAGATCACGCATTTCCCTGCTTCAATATCCTTAGGCCCGATTTCCACACGGATAGGAATCCCGCGCATTTCCTGTTCGGAGAATTTCCATCCGGGGCTTTTGTCGGAATCATCCACCTTTACCCGGAAATTGCTGAGTCTGTCTTTCAGGGCATAAGCGGTTTCCAAAACGCCTTCCTTTTTCTGCTGGATAGGGATGATCACGATCTGGGTAGGCGCCACCCGGGGAGGCAGTACCAGGCCGGAATTGTCTCCGTGCACCATGATGATAGCGCCGATCAGACGGGTCGTCATCCCCCAGGAGGTCTGGTATACATATTTCAGGGTATTATCCTTATCCGTAAACTGGATTCCGAAGGCTTTGGCAAAACCGTCCCCGAAGTTATGGCTGGTGCCGGACTGAAGGGCTTTCCCGTCATGCATCAGCGCTTCAATAGTATAGGTGGATTCCGCCCCTGCAAACTTTTCTTTCTCCGTCTTACGCCCTTTGATGACAGGCATAGCCAGAACCTGCTCACAGAAATCCGCATACAGGTTCAGCATCTGGATGGTGCGCTCCTCAGCTTCTTCCATGGTGGCATGGGCAGTATGGCCCTCCTGCCACAGGAATTCGCGGGAACGCAGGAACGGTCTTGTTTCCTTCTCCCAGCGGACAACGGAACACCACTGATTATATACCTTGGGAAGATCACGGTAGGAATGGATATCGTTTTTATAAAAATCACAGAAAAGGGTTTCTGAGGTAGGGCGTACACACAGACGCTCCTGAAGGGGCGTAAGGCCGCCATGGGTCACCCATGCCACTTCGGGGGCAAAACCCTCCACATGATCCTTCTCCTTCTGAAGAAGGCTTTCCGGAATAAACATGGGAAGATAGACATTTTCCACGCCGGTTGCCTTGAATCTGTCATCCAGCTGCTTCTGGATAAGCTCCCAGATTGCATAGCCGGCCGGCTTGATTACCATACAGCCTTTTACACTGGTATAATCAATCAGCTCCGCCTTCTTTACCACATCGGTGTACCACTGGGCGAAATCCTCATCCATGGAGGTTATTGCTTCCACCAATTTCTTGTCTGCCATTTTTTCTTTCTCCTTTTTCATCCTTGCTTGTTTTGTAACTGTTCCGTACCTTCACAGTTACCTTTTTTGTTCCATCAAATCCACGGAAGGTTTTGTCCCTTGTCTCCGGCAAGAAATTCCGGGAAACAAAAAACCGCCGTTTTCTGATCTCCCATCCGGGCTTCCCGAGGGAAACCTGTCTGAGGGACCGGAAAACCGGCGGTACCACCCTGATTAATACGTCCGGGGGGACGCATTCTCTCACTTTTCCGTTAACGCCGGAATTACGCTGTACTTGGGGAACCTATCCGTTCCTTCGCACAAAGCTCCAAGGCCGGTTGGGCTGCGGCTTCATGAAAACCTTCCACCTGTGGTTTTCTCTCTGGGAATCAGGCCGGCAGCTTACTTTTCCTTTTCGTTGCTTTATCAATATGTCTGTATTGATATTAGGAAACTTTTGCGGATTTGTCAACTTCTTTTGTAAATATGGGTATAGACGGGTACAGACTAGTTACAGTTTTACCTGCTGCGCCCTAAGAAGGCTGTATCGTACAGTGATCACTTTCCATAGCTATCTTTGAGGTTGTCTAAAATAACGATTTAAGGTATTATAAGGGCAGGCTTAAACAGCTTTTCCAGCTATTTTCAGGAACTGGGACAGAGGTAAATTATGAAAAAACTACGTAAGAAACCCTTTCTGGGGATTCGGAAAAAAATGATCTTATGTTGTATTCTTTCTACTATTATCACCATTGTTCTCTCCGACCTGATGGTATACTGGATTTACCGGGAGGATATCACAAAAAAGGAATTCTTCTATATGGAAGACGGAAATCAGATCCTTTCGGATAATATCGACAATCTGATTTCAACCATTGAAGAGAAGCTGGTGACAGAACTCGAATACTGTTCTGTCTTTTCCTACCAGAATGATCTGAGCAACCTTTATGTGGCAGACGTGGAAAGAAGTTTGAAAAGGCTGGCCACACTAATGAAAATGCGCGGCACCAATGTGAAGAGTATTTATATACTTGATCAGTATAGCTGCAGTTATTACTACGATACCACAGAAGAACTGCAGTTGGAAAATTTTAAGGAAAAAACCGTGTATCAGGAAATCCGGGATAACTATAAGACCATGTTCCCCCGTCAGGGCAGTACCCTGTGGCGCAGCTTTCCCGACAGACCCGATGAAATCTACCTGATTAAACACTATATTCATTCGGAAACCACAGATTATAAAGGAATCGTCTGCCTGACTTTTGACAAGGACTATTTCCACACGCTGCTTGGAGATCATGATTTTTCCAGTATTATCTATGATGAAAACGATTGTTTGCTATATTGCAGCGAAGAGCTGAGGCACTCTCTGCACAGTGAAAGCGAATCTGTAAGGGAACAGTATCTTATTTCTTCCACGTCAGTAGGCAAGCGAGGCTGGACACTGGAAGCCCTTGTCAACAAAAGTACCATCCTGGCCCGTACCAAATCCCTGGCCGGCATTCTTCTGATTGTAGAGTTAGTGGTACTAATTGGAGTAATTCTGATGATTACATATCTGCTTCGGGGAATGTTGGGAAATATTCTGGCACTTGATAAAAGCTTCAGAGATATTAATGCAGGAAAACCTGTTGAACATATTGTCCCCCGCACACGGGATGAAACTTCCTACCTTTGCTATCAGTTCAATACCATGTATGGGGAACTTACCCAGAGTGTGGAAAAAATGGCCCAGGACAGTACACTCCGGGAACGGGCGGAATATAATGCCCTTCTTGCCCAGATGAATCCCCACTTTCTATATAACACACTGGAATCCATCAGTTCCATGGCTAAACTGTCCGGCCAGGAGGAAATTGTACATGCTATCCATATGCTGGGTTATCTGCTCCGGGCTTCCATCAACGGGAATACCCAGAAAATTCCACTGCAGGAGGAGCTTCTGTATATTCGTTATTACCTGGATCTGCAAAAACTTGTGACGGGGGGCGGCCGTTTGGAATGGGATATTTCTATCGAAACCGGAACACAACAGTACCTGGTTCCCAAACTTCTCCTTCAGCCGGTTGTTGAAAATTCTATTATCCACGGCCTGCATCTTATTAAGGATGACGGTATTATCGTGATTACCTCCAGGAAGAAAAAAGACTGCCTTATTCTTGAAGTGTATGACAACGGAGAAGGAACACGTCAGGAAGAAATAGACCGGATTCTGGCGGAGGAAGGACAGGAGGATTCGGGTCACGGCCGGGCACACATAGGAATCCGCAGCATTCAGAAGCGGATCCATATCCTATATGGGCCGGAATATGGCATCCAGATGGAAAGTTCACCTGGAAATGGCATGATTGTCAGAATTACACTGCCTTTGGAAAAATGCGAGGAAGAGAATGTATAAAATAGTCGTTGCGGATGATAATCATTTGACTATACAGGCGCTTCAGGCCACGGTCCCCTGGGAAGAATGGGGATTCCAGCTGGTGGGCTGCGCCCGGAACGGTATCGATGCTATGAAACAGCTCACTTTATACCATCCGGATATCGCCATTCTGGATATCAATATGCCCGGCATGACCGGTCTGGAAGTGGCAAAACAGCTTATGGACAGCAAGGAACGAATTCTTTTTATTTTTCTCACCGCATATGATGAGTTTTCCTATGCGCAGACCGCCCTGCAAATCGGAGCTTTTGATTATCTGCTGAAGCCCCTGGATAACGAAGCCCTGAAGGCAATCTTATTACGCGCCGGAGAAAAACTCGATCGGGAAAGGCAGACTGCCGTTATGCGCAGGAAACTCCGCTCTGATTATGAAAACTGGGCCGGGCATTTGCTGTTAGATGGCATCAATGGGGTGACCCGGTCAGTGACCGAACTGGAAGAAATGCTGCAGCCGGAATGGCGGCCGGCAGGCTATGAACTGATGCTGGTCAGCACAGCAGATTTTCTTTCTCCGGAAAGTGTCGATCAGCTTACTGTTCAAATCCGGCAATGCCTTTCGGTCCAGGAAACCTTATATCAGTTTAAATACGTCCATGCCCGTATTAAAGAAGGTTTTCTGATTTTACTTGTTTTTCAGAAAATACAGATTGTGTGTGATTATGACCTGGCCGCTCTGAAGATCGCAAACCGGATTGTGGAAACCGGGCGAACACTCCATACAGATTTATTTGTGGGCATCAGCGATTTTTCCGAGAGAAGCCTGGCCTCCCTGCCAAAACTGTATGAGGAGGCGACATTCTCCGCAGAAAGCCGGTTTTTTCTGGAAAATAAGACTGTCATCCATTATAAAAGCATCACCAGTAAAAGCTTCCGAAATGAATATACGTTAAGCAGAAAAATGCAGGATATGTTCCGGGTACTATATACGGAACCAGGGGACTTCACCCATCTGCTGGAAGAATTTATTGAATTGATCGTTCAGGAAACCTGTTATGATGTAAAATATATTAAAAATATATTTATGCAGATTGCCTTTACCATTACCTGCAGTATGCAGGAACGGAATACCGGAGACTGTCCTCTCAAATCAATGGAAACCATCCTGGAGGACATGCACAAAATTGACAGCATGCAGAGTATTATCTCATACATCAGAACCTATACGGCCCAAACCATTGGCAGCCTCCAGCAGGAGAACAGCCAGATATCCTGTCAGGGAAGAAAGGTTCTGGATTTTATCAATACACATTATATGGAAAATATTACGTTATATGATGCGGCGGAAGACGCAGGCATTTCGGAGAGCCATCTCTGCCGGATCCTGAAAAAGGAAACCGGTGAGTCCTTCGTGAATATTCTTAATAAAATCAGAATCCAAAAAGCACAAAAGCTCCTTCAAAAGGGCGATTTAAAGGTTTATGAAATTGCAGAAATTGTTGGATTTTCGAATTATGCTTACTTTTACCAGGTCTTTAAAAAAATCACCGGCTGTTCTCCAAAGGAATACCATTAACATACTGCTGTCAAGCAAGTCTGTGCACATACTGCACAGACTTGCTTTATTCCCGTTGCTTTCAGCGGTTTTTTCCCTTTTACCGGGAAGGGCGGATGATAAAATTTCCCCATAAAAAAGCATAATTTTAAATAAATTACACTTTGGAAATGATAGGATTCTCAAATTTTTATTTTCCGTTTGTCCTGTTAAAATAAATATATCAAAAAACAGGAGGAATAATTATGAAGCGTAAAGTTATTAGTCTACTACTGTCCGCAGCTATGATGCTGTCTCTGCTCACCGGTTGCGGATCAAGTACAAGCACCGCCACATCAGAACCTGCTGCAGAGGCTGCTTCCGAAAACACCGCTGCTGCAGAGACTACAGCGGAAACCAAAGAGGCTTCCGCCGCATCTTCCGATATCTCAGGTGAACTGAATATTATCCATTATCTGACAGAAACCGCCAAGCTGGCAGCTTTGGACGGACTGGTAGAGGGCTTCAAAGAAGAATATCCCAACATAACAGTAAATGTAGAAGCCATGGCAATGGATAACTACTCCGATGTAATCAAACTGAGATTCTCCACAGATGAAGCCCCCGATGTTATTTTCGGACAACCAAAATCTTACACAGACCTGATCGACAACGGCCTCATCAAGGATCTAAGCGGTGAAGATTTCATTAGCAGATTATCTGAGAGTTCAACCAATTGCGTTACCTACAATAATGGCATATATGGCGTAGCTCTGGATCAGATGGCCAACGTAGTATTCTATAATAAGGATATTTTTGAAGAACAGGGACTGTCCGTCCCCACCACCTATTCTGAATTTATTGAAACCTGTGAAGCCCTGAAATCCGCCGGCATCACACCATGTGCAGCGGGCTATCAGGATGATATCGCATACGGTGCAAACTGGTATACCATTTACTATGGTTCTAAATGGAATCAGGCTCAGAATAACGCTCAGGAATTGATGGATGGTGCAAGCCTTGCCGACTATCCCGGATATTCCGAAGCGCTTGATCAGTGGAGAGAGATTATGCTCAACTACCAGAACTCCGACTGCAAGACCATTGATACAGCCAGAGCGGAACAGATGTTTGCAAACGGCGAAACGGGTATGATTATCATCGGAACCTGGGGACTTGGGGCTATCATGGATTACAATCCTGATGGTAACTACGGTGGATTTACCTATCCTTCCGAGGAAAATGCGGATGAGTGCTACGTTCCTGTCAGCATAGATGATTCCTGGATGATTTCCGAGGGAAGTCCCAATGAAGAGGCGGCTCTTGCATTTCTTGAGTATGCAACAAGAGCAGAGGTTAACTCCGTTTGGTGCGGTACCGCATCCCAGCTGAGTGCACTGGAAGGGGTGGAATGTGATACACTGCCTCAGGCGGCTCAGGATATCGCTAATGAGATAGCCACAAAGAAAACTACTGCATGGTCTTCTGTTTCCAACTTCACCGGTCAGTTCAGCACCGTATACACCAATTCTCTTCGTGACTTTGCAATGGATGATGAAATGACAAAGGAAGAGTTTATAGCGGAAATGGATGAAGGTTTCGCGGCTGCAGGAAAGTAACCGGAATCAGACATAAAAATGTGGGCATCGGCTGCGCTCGATGCCCCTTTTAATAAGTAAGTAGAAGGATAGATTTATGACAAAATTGAGCGATAAGAAAAAAAGATGGATCAAAAACGAGGCGAAGGATTTCAGTTTTCTTCTTCCTTCCCTTGTCATATTCATTATTATTATAATAATTCCGTTGATTTCCGGAATCCGTTATACCTTTACAGACTGGAATGGAATGTCAAAGGATATCAGCTATGTGGGACTTAAGAACTATATTACCGTTTTCCAGGACAAAGATCTTTTGCTGCCGATCCGTAATACCGCCATTTTTACTTTGGTTACCCTGGTTCTGATCAATGCATTGGGATTGGGTCTGGCTATGATGGTAGAAAAGGAATTTAAGGGCGTTAATGTCATCAAAAGTATTGTGTTTATTCCTCTGGTTGTCAGCCTGGTACTCGTTTCCTACATGTGGATGTATGTTTACAGCGACTTTTTCGGAATGATCGGCTGGTCAAGCCCTCTAATTTCAAAAAAAACCGTACTGCTTGGTCTGTGCGCCATGGCCATTTGGAAAGAGGCCGGTCTGGCCATGATGATTTACCTGGCGGCTCTGAAGGGAGTATCCTCCGATTATTATGAGGCAGCCACCATTGATGGCGCAGGTTTCTGGGCAAAGTTCAAAAATATCACAATTCCCATGATCGCACCTGCCTTTACCTATTGTATTCCATTATGGCTGGCTGGTGGACTGCGTATGTATGACTATTCCTATGTCGCTACCCAGGGAGGTCCCAGTCATGCCAGTGAATCCATGGCATATTATATTTATCAGTATCTGTTTCCGTTCAACAAGGTAGGATATGGACAGACTGTGGCAGTGCTTTATCTGATTTTCTGTATCATTCTTTCTACTATGATTACCAAAATGCTGAGAAGAAGGGAGATTGAGTTATGAGACATACAAAAAAATATAAAGTACAGACTGCTGTCCGTATAATTGTCCTGTGGCTCTTTGCCCTAATCTGTCTGGCTCCCTTTTACGTGGCAATCTGTTATGCGTTCAAGTCCAAAACAGAATTTGCAAAGACCAAGCTGGCTTTTCCCACAACGCTTTATCTTCAGAATTTTGTGGATGCCTTTGAACTGAAAAACTATTTTAACTCGGTTAAAAACAGTGCGATTGTGGCGATCTGCGTTGTGATTCTTATTGTCATGATCTGTTCCATGAGCGCTTATATTATTACAAGAAAAAACAACAAATTTTATAATTTTATTTTTTATTTTTTTCAAATGGTCATTTTAATTCCCTTTCAGACCATCATGTTTCCTCTATACAGAGAACTGTATTCCCTGCATGCACTAAGCACTCTGTGGGGACTGATTTTTACGGAGCTTGGTGTATATATGGGGTACTATATTTTCCTGTATGCAGGCTTTATCAAGAGCGTCCCAATTGCACTGGAAGAAGCCGCGCGAATCGACGGCTGTGACCGCTATCAGGTGTTTATCCGCATTGTTTTCCCGCTTCTTAAGCCTATCACCATGACAGTTGTGGTTTTGTGTTTCCTGGCTTCCTGGAACGACTTTTTCCTTCCATTGATCATGGTACAAAAGGATGAAGTAAAAACGCTCCCCCTGATGCAGTTTTTTTTCTTTGGAGAGTATACCAGCAATATCAACCTGGCATTTGCGGCCTCCATCCTTTCCATGATACCGGCCGTGGCAGTATACTTCTGTGCCCAGAAATACATTGTGGCAGGCATGACGGCTGGAGCAGTAAAATCATAAACAGCTGTTGGTACCTTTTATAAGGGCAATAAAAATATAGAAAGGATTGGTGAGCATAAAAAATGAAACAAAAATGGACTGAAGAAGAAATCTGGAGCTGGTACAAAGCACAACCCTGGATTACAGGCTTTAATTTTATTCCCAGCGGTGCTGTAAACGGAGGAATCTGGCTGCTTCAGGCATATGATCATGAAAAAGCCTACAGGGAATCCGCAAAGGAAATTGCTCTGGCTGCAAGCCTGGGTTTTAACAGCATACGCTTTTTTCTACCCTTCTATCTCTGGAGAGTTCAGCATGATTCTTTTATGAAAAACTTAGAAGAGCTATTATCTCTCCTGGAGCTGTATCATATGACCATGATGCCTGTCTTGTTCAATGACTGCTGTGTAGCAAAGTCCAAATACACCGATCCGGTTCTGGGACCGCAGCCGGAACCGGTTCCCGGCTATTTTGGGGGAACTCCTGTCACTCCGTTTGATGAAGATACCCAAAATGGAGACATTATCGGATATGACATTACAGACGAACCGGAAATGGAAACGATGGTACAGGCTTATGTAAAAGAGCTTGCGCAGACCTATGGACAGGATAACCGGATTCTGATTTGGAATATCTGGAATGAAGCAGGGAATTCCCAGCGCATGAACAAATCTATTCCCTTAATGAAAAAAATTTTTGCGTGGATGCGTGAAGAAAATGTAAAACAACCTCTCACCGCAGATGTGTGGGGTGCAGGAGCCGACCATCCCTATGGATGGTTAAAAAGCCCGGGGATTTATGCGGATGTGGAAAGAGAAGCTCTTGAACTATCCGATATTATTACCTTCCATTTTTATGGCGATTATACTCACTCCCGTATGTATATCAACTGTCTGAAAGAATACAAAAGGCCGTTAATTAACACTGAATGGATGCACCGCCCTTACCGCAGCATCATCCAGACCCATCTTCCTCTCTGGAAAAGGGAAAAAATAGGAAGTTATTTTTTTGGATTTGTCAATGGAAAAGCCCAGTTTAATTATGTTTGGGAGTTCATTAAAAATCTGCCTGATATTGACACAAGGTTGTGGATGCATGATATCTTTCATCCTGATTTTACCCCTTATGATGAGGAAGAAATAGAAGTGATCAGGGAATGTAACAGAGATAAAAAGATATTTTGATAAGGCTGCCTTGTATTCGAATGTATATCATAATGGAACCGCCCGGCAATTTCTGCCGGGCGAATTGACCAGAAACTTGGATTTCAGATGATTGTCCATCATATGGTTCACAACACAGGCCAGACAGACCTTTGCCCTGTTCTGTATCCGAGCCGTGTATTCATTCTTTTTCCATTCTAGGGCAGTCATATATGGATGTCAATGCATATACTGCACGCCGATTTGTTTATAAGCTTGCAGCAGGCGCATGTACAGGCATATAATAAAACAAATGTCCGTAATTGCCAATCAGGAGGATATTACCTATGCATAAAGGGAAAAAAATCGGTTATGGACTGCTTTCTTTGCTGCCTTTGTTCCTTATGCTGCTGCTGCAGGTTTTGGGGATACAATGCATTTTTGCCGCCATTTCCGCCTATGTTTCGATACAGCCTGGTGTGAATCCGTCCATGTTTGATGATGTGGTATATGCTTATTATACGGAACATACGGTGGAAATCCTGATTTTTGTCCAGCTCCTGACCCTGTTTGTTTTCGGATGCTGGTATTATCTGGGTTTTCTCCGCAGGCAAGTAAGGGCCTCCTCCAAAAAAGTGCTCTCTTTCCGCGGTGCGGCGGGTATTTTACTGCTGTCCCATGGCATGTACTTTTTTGTTTCCCTCCTGTTGATGGCAGCAGATTATCTGGTTCCGGATATCATTGCCGAATACAACATGTTGATGGAGGATAACGGAATCGGCAGTCTTACTTTCCTTTCCACCATAGCCACACTGGTTCTTGCCCCGCTGAGTGAAGAGCTTATTTTCAGAGGGCTTACCCTCCATTATCTAAAAAAGACAGGAATTGCCTTCTGGGCCGCCAATTTCATACAGGCAGCCCTGTTCGGCATTTCCCATCTGAATCCGATTCAGGGTATCTATGCTTTTCTGCTGGGTCTTGTTCTCGGCTGGCTCTGCAAATCCTTCAAAAACCTTACTGCGCCAATGCTTTTTCATATGCTCTTTAATTTTGCCGGTACGTATCTGGCATCTCTTCTGGATCCTGTCCCGGAAACAAAATGGCTCTGCCTGTCCATGGCTGCCGCCTGCGGGGTGTTAACTTTCCCGGGCGTGAGGCTGCTGCGGAAAGCATCCTGTCCGCAGGCAGATAAACTCTAAAAATAAGAAAACAGGGAAAAATCATGTATCTGATTTATTCCCTGTTATGCCGTGTTGGGGAATTTTCATTCTGTTTCTCAACGCGGTACGGGGATTCGTAAGGCTCAATCCTCCAGAACCAGATATTCCCGGTATTTCGTATAATCGCTCTCTCTGCAATCCACAAAGAGCTTTACCCCTTCCGCCAGATATTCCTGGCTTATCACAGTAGCGTTGCCGTTCAGGTAGCTGACAATCTCCCCTTTATCATATGGGATCAGGAATACACCTTCCCGATTGCCTGAGAATACCCTTTTTTTAATCATCTGTAAAAGTTCCTGCAGGCCGATGCCTTGGCGGGCAGACATGAATATTTTATCTCCGTCCAATTTCGGGAGATCTTCCTCAGCCATAATGAGATCCGCCTTATTCATAACATAAATACAGGGGATTTTTTCCGCCCCCAGTTCCTGCAGGGTCTCCTCCGTTACCTGGATGTGTTCCCGGTAATGTTCATCCGATGCATCCACAATCTGCAAAAGCAAATCTGCATAACGGACCTCCTCCAGAGTGGAGCGGAAGGCCTTAACCAGACCGTGTGGCAGCTTGCTGATAAAACCAACGGTGTCCGACAGCAGAAAATCCTTTTTGTCATTCTGGTTGATTTTCCGGACGGTAGTATCCAGCGTGGCAAAGAGCATATCCTTGGCCATTACCATTTTTTCCTCTTTCCCCACATAGGTTTCCACCATCTTGTTCATAAGGGTGGATTTTCCCGCATTGGTATACCCCACAAGCGCCACCTGGGGAAGGGAAGAATCATTTCGGCGCTTTCGCTGGGTATTTCTGTCATGCTCTATAGATTCCAGCTCCCGCCTCAGTTCACTAATCCTTTTTTCGATTTTCCGGCGGTCAAGCTCTATCTGCTTTTCACCGGTACCTTTATTACTCATGCTTCCGCTGGCTCCGGCCTGCCGGCCAAGAGCCTCCCGCATACCAACCAGCCGGGGCAGCATATATTGGAGATTTGCAGACTCTACCTGAAGTCTTGCCTCCCGGGTTTTGGCCCTCCGTGAGAAAATCTCCAGAATCAGATTGGTACGATCCATTATGGGGACTCCCACTTCTTTTTGCAGGTTTTTTAATTGGGAGGGGGATAAGGTGTCATCAAATATCACGTAATCCAGATCCATAAGCTCCACGGTTTCCTGTACCTCCCTGACCTTACCGCTTCCAATATAAAAAGCAGGATTGGGAGAAGAAAGATTTTGCTCTATTTTTGCCGCCACCTCCATTTCACAAGCATCGGCAAGGCTTTCCAGCTCTTCCATGGAGGTTTCAAAGTCAGGATTGTCATCTACATTAACCCCTACCAGAAGAACACGGGATATATTTTCCTGCTGTATTTTATTATTTTCGTTCATTCATTTCCTCTTTTCTACGCCGCTTCTCAATATTATGCTACTAACTCAAACTTTGCACCTGCAAAGTTTGAGTTACTTACCTGCTCCGGCAGGTATAAGTCTGTGACAGCAGCGCAGACACAAACTTATCTATATAAGGTTTCCGTTCCTGTTTCCATTCCTTAATCTGATAAAACATTTCATATTATTAAAAAACATTTCTTTACCTCCGTTTTCTCATTTTCAGGTACAAAAAAAGAGACTGCTTCCTGCATATTCCGACCGATATCTATCCCCGGATTATGCCTAAGAAACAAATACTATTCCCCTTATACGCTGCATTATACAAAAAACCTGCCGCTGTCCCCGTTTTCTGTCACCCAGGTTTCGTCAGCATGTGTTTGAAAATCGTTTTCTGCAAGATGTACATCAAAATTTGCAAAGAATTATGTCCCAAATTCACGAGACGATGCAGTCTACGGTAATTGGACTTGGGATTAATTCCACACAAAGTGGTGCGTGAATCTCGCCGGAATGAATTTTCAAATACTCTTCAGGCTTTCATGCGCATATATTTTCTTCGGAATAGTTATCTGAATCTTATTCTAATAATCAATCTCTATGACCTCTGATTTCTATTTATTTTGTAAGCACCTGAAAATGTAATTACAAATTTATCATAGCGGGTAACTGGATGGTTTGTCAAGGATATTCTGGATGAAATAAAAATGAAAGGAACGGGCAGCAGTACAGGGGGCCGAAAACAGTAACGGAGGGGCCATTGTTTTCACAATGACCCCGTTCCTTTACGTTGACAACCTTTTTATTCTACTGTTCTTCTTTTTTACGCTTTCTTGCTGTAATGCCCAATGTGATAATCGCTCCTACTATGAGAAGTGACCATCCGGCGATGGGTGCTGCGTCTCCGGTTCCGGGTCCTTTGGCTTCCCCAAGGACTCCTACCTCGGGTGCCAGTGCTTCCCCAAGGACTCCTACTTCAGGCTGTACCGGCGCAAAGGCTTCACCCAGCACACCAGTTGCTGCTGTAGGGGCGGCTGCGGGAGTCGGTCCATCAGGCGTTGTTCCGGTGGGTTCATCAGGAGTCGGTTCCGTGGGAGGTGCAACAGGATCCGCTTCAAAATGTGCGGTATAGGTTGCTGCTACATGTAAACCGCCCACTTTAGCAGGCACATATGCTGCATCCGTACTCACTACTTCACCAGCTTCATTTGTCCAGTTAACGAAATGATAACCATTAGAAGCTGTCGCTGTGGAACCCTGAGGTTTCCCGCTTACTGCGTGTATTGTTTCACTGGCATTCGTTACACTTCCGTTTGTGTCGGCGGTGTAATTGATTGTGATTTCATTTTCAGAGTATATTATCTTAATTACCTTATTTTCTTTCGTAATAGTAGTTGGCAATACTGGTTCAACCCTATTACGTGTATAACCGGCAGGAAGTGTATCACTATCCGACACATTTTTTACTTCAGGACTTGCCACCAGCACGCTCAGTTGCGTTGTGATATCAAAAGGAAATGTTTCACCATCTAAATAATGTTCTACTCTGTAGTCCAGCTTCTGGCTTTCATCTACTTTATAGTATACTTTGATGACATTGTCCGTCGCGGTTATGGTTGCAGGCAGTTTCGGGGCTGTTGTGCTCCGGGTATATCCTGCCGGTACGTTACTGCTGTCCGCCACTGCT
>QWCK01005202.1_pt1 | contig 14906 bp, 13 predicted proteins | sample 1972571 | NCBI WGS metagenome assembly QWCK01 (sample SAMN09866710, study PRJNA288562) | Human gut metagenome isolate term2_stool, whole genome shotgun sequencing... | isolation source: gut | host: Homo sapiens | place: USA: California
GGTGCGGGATATGCTGCGGATCTTAAAGGCCCGGTGGCCCATGGCCCGGGTGCGGGTGCTGCCCGTGCGGGACCAGGGGGAGGGTGCGGCGGAGGAGATATCCGCCGCCATCGCCTGGTGCGACCGGGAGCAGGCCGCCGACCTGATCATCACGGGCCGGGGCGGCGGGTCCATGGAGGACCTGTGGGCCTTTAACGAGGAGATCGTGGCCCGGGCCATCTACCGCTGCCGCATCCCGGTGATCTCCGCCGTGGGCCACGAGCCCGATGTGACCATCGCCGACTATGTGGCCGACCTGCGGGCCGCCACGCCCTCCAACGCCGCCGAGCTGGCCGTGCCCGACCGGAACGAGGTCTATGGCCGTCTGCTCAGCCTGGAAAAGCGGCTGGAGGGGGAGATGGGCCATCGGCTGGCCCAATCTCGCCGCCGGCTGGACCGCCTGGCCAAAAGCCGGGCCATGACCCGGCCGGAGGCCTATTTCCAGGCCAAGCGGCTGCTGCTGGACTATCAGAGCCGCCGATTGAACCAGGCGCTGGAGCGCACCGTGGCCCAGAACCGGGAGCGGCTGGCCGGTCTGGCCGCCGCCCTGGATGCCATGAGCCCCATGAAGGTGCTGGGCCGGGGCTATGCCATCGCCCGAAACGGGGAGGGCCGGGTGCTCTCCTCTGTGAAACAGACCGGGGCAGGGGAGACGCTGTCCCTCCGCCTTGCTGACGGCAGCCTGCGCTGCCATGTAGATGAGGTCCGGGGACCGGAACAGGAGGATTGACTGTGGCTGCAAGAAAGAAACTGGATTTTGAAGCGTCCATGACCCAGCTGGAGGAGATCGTCTCCCAGCTGGAGCAGGGGGATGCCCCCTTGGAACAGGCCATGACTCTGTTTGAAGAGGGGGCCAAGTTGCTGCGGGAGTGTACGAAGCAGCTGGACCAGGCGGAGCAGAAGGTGACGCTGCTCACGGCGGACGAGGACGGCCGGCCCGTGGAGCAGCCCTTCACCGGGGAGGAACCGTAATGGAACAAAATTTTGAAACCATTCTGGCCCGGGACCGGGCCCTGATCGAGGACCGTCTGGCGGAGCTGTTCCGCCAGGACACCCGCTATGCCTGTGTGCAGGAGGCCATGGAGTATTCCCTGCTGGCCGGAGGCAAGCGGGTCCGGCCTGTGCTGACCCTGGAGGCCTGCCGCATGTGCGGCGGCAGGGTGGAGGATGCCCTGCCCTTCGCCTGCGGCGTGGAGATGATCCACACCTATTCCCTCATTCACGACGATCTGCCCGCCATGGACGACGACGAGCTCCGCCGGGGCCGCCCCACCAACCATGTGGTATACGGCGAGGCCACGGCCATTCTGGCGGGTGACGGCCTGCTCACGGCGGCCTTTGGCCAGCTGACCAAGGCAGAGCTGCCCCCGGAGCGCATCGTCTCCGCCGTAGCCACCCTGTCCGCCGCCGCCGGTCCCTCTGGAATGGTGGGCGGTCAGGCTTTGGACATGGCCGGGGAGGGCCACGCCCTCAGCCGGGGGGAGCTGGAGCTGCTGCAAAGCCTGAAGACGGGGGCCCTCATCTCGGCGGCCGCCCAGCTGGGCGGCATTGCCGCCGGGGCCACCCGGGATCAGCTGAAGCAGCTGGACCGGTATGCCCAGGCGTTGGGCCTGGCCTTCCAGGTGCGGGACGACATGCTGGATGTCATCAGCTCTGACCAGGAGCTGGGCAAACCTGTGGGCTCTGACCGGGCCAACGAGAAAAGTACCTTTGTCAACGCCCTGGGGCTGGAGAATTGTGCCCAGCTGGTGGAAGAACTGAGCCAGCAGGCGGCGGAAGCCCTGGCGGAGTTTGAACAGCCGGAGTTTTTGGTCTGGCTGGCCCACGCTCTGGCAGAACGAAAGCAGTAACGGGGAACCTTATGAAAGAAATCCCCATAGGGGGAGGAAGATAGCTTGAAAGAGACAGAAGAGTATCAGCCCTTGCTGGCCGGGATCACCGACCGGGAGGGGACAGAGCTTTGCACCCAGCTGCGGCAGGAGCTGGTGGACGACGTGTCCAAAACGGGGGGGCATCTGGCCTCCAATTTAGGGGCAGTGGAGCTGACGGTGGCCATCCATCGGGTGTTCGACACCCGGCAGGACCGCCTGGTCTTTGACGTGGGCCACCAGTGCTACTGCCACAAGATCCTCACCGGGCGGCGGGAGGCCATGGCCACCCTGCGGCAGTATGGCGGCATCGCCGGTTTTCCCAAGCCGGTGGAGAGCGTCCACGACGCCTTTATCGCCGGCCACGCCTCCAACTCCGTGGCGGTGGCCCTGGGTATGGTCCGGGCCCGGCAGGCACTGGGGGAGCACTATAAAGTCATGGCCCTCATCGGCGACGGGGCCCTCACCGGTGGTCTGGCCTATGAGGGGCTGTCCAACGCCGGGGCCTGCGGCCAGCAGCTGCTGGTCATTCTCAACGACAACGGTATGTCCATCACCCCCAACGTGGGGGCGGTGGCCGATCACCTGGCCAAACAGCGCCTTAAGCCCCAGTATCTCACCTTTAAGCGGTACTATCGCCGGGTGATGAATTCCAATCAAGTGGGCCGCAAGGTATACCGCTTTACACACAAGGTAAAACAGGCATTAAAGCAGAGCCTGCTGCCCTGCAGCATGTTCGAGAATATGGGCTTTAACTATGTGGGGCCGGTGAACGGCCACGACCTGGCCGGGCTGACCCGGGCCATGCGCTATGCCAGGGAGCTGAACGAGCCCGTGCTGCTCCATGTGAAGACGGTAAAGGGCAAGGGTTATGCCCCGGCGGAGGAGAACCCGGACGCATTTCATGGCGTATCCCCCTTCGACCCGGCCACGGGCAAGGCCAAAAAGAAATCGGGGGAGAATTTCTCCGCCGTCTTTGGCCGCACCCTCACCCGGCTGGCCCAGCAGGACCGGCGGGCTTCTTTGATGTGGGTATCGCCGAGGGCTGCGCCGTCTCCATGGCCGCCGGAATGGCCAAGCAGGGGGCGATCCCCGTGTTCGCCGTCTATTCCAGCTTTCTCCAGCGGGCCTATGACATGCTCATCCATGACGTGGCCATTGACAAGCTCCACGTGGTGCTGGGTGTGGACCGGGCCGGACTGGTGGGGGAGGACGGCGAGACCCACCACGGCGTGTTCGACGTGGCCTTTTTAGACAGCGTCCCCGGCATGACGGTGCTGGCTCCGTCCAGCTATGCCGAACTGGAGGGGATGCTGGAGCAGGCTGTCCTCCATGTGAACGGCCCGGTGGCCATCCGCTATCCCAGAGGGGGCGAGGGGGCATATCGGGGCGATGCCGGACCCGGCCACGCCGCCGTGCTGCGTCGAGGCGATGATATCACCCTGGTGAGCTATGGCATCCTGATCAACGACGTGCTGGAGGCCGCGGAGCTTCTGGCTGGGGAGGGCATCCAGGCGGAGGTCGTCAAACTGAACGTCATTACCCCCCTGGACCCGGAACTGGTATTGGAGTCGGTAAAGAAAACAAAAGTTTTGTTGACCGCAGAGGACAGCGCCGCCCACGGTAGTGTGGGGGAGCGGCTGGCCGCCGCCGTGGCGGAGGCCGGACTGACCGCCAAGGTCCTCTGCCGCACCAGCGGCGACAAATTCGTGACCCACGGAGCGCTCAGCTTCCTGAAACAGGAGCTGGGACTGGACAGCGCCGGGATATTCCGCGCGGCGCTGGAGGAGGTGCGCAAGGATGGCTAAAAAACGCTTGGATGTGGCCATGGTGGAACAGGGCCTGGCAGAGAGCCGCCAGAAGGCCCAGGCGATTATCATGGCAGGGCAGGTCTATGTCAACGGCCAGAAAGTAGATAAGGCCGGGGCCCCTGTGACGGAGGATGCCGCCATTGAGGTGCGGGGAAAAACCCTGCGCTATGTCAGCCGGGGCGGTCTGAAGCTGGAGAAGGCCATGCAGCTGTGGCCCATCACCCTGAACGGCTTTGTCTGTGCCGATATCGGGGCCTCCACCGGGGGCTTTACCGACTGCATGCTGCAGAACGGAGCGGAGAAGGTCTACGCCGTGGACGTGGGCTATAATCAGTTGGACTGGCGGCTGCGCACTCACCCCCAGGTGGTGTGCATGGAGCGGACCAACGCCCGCTATCTCACCGCCGAGCAGATCCCCCAGCCCCTGGACTTCTTCTCGGTAGACGTGTCCTTTATTTCCTTAAATCTCATCCTGCCCGCCGTGCGGCCCCTGATGGCCGACGGGGGCGAGGGGGTCTGCCTGGTCAAGCCCCAGTTCGAGGCGGGCAAAGAAAAGGTGGGCAAAAAGGGCGTAGTCCGGGACCCCCAGGTCCATCTGGAGGTGCTGGAACAGTTCCTGGTCCACGCCGCCAACGCCGGTTTTGGTGTAAAGGATATCACCTTTTCACCCATTAAGGGGCCTGAGGGGAACATCGAATACTTGGGCTATCTCACCACTCGGGAGGTACCGCCCTACACCGGCGACCTGGCCGCTTTGGTGGAACAGTCGCACAGCGCCTGGAAGGAGGCCGAGGGATGAAGATCATCCTCAGCTCCAACCCCTATCGGGACCGGGGCCTGAAAGCAGCTTTAGAGGCCCAGCGCATCTTAGAACGGGCCGGGGCTAAGACCGTATTGTGCCTGCCCTTCGTCCCCAAGAAAGGGGAGCGAGTGGAGGTGCCCCGCCACGCCAACCTGAGCGTGCTGGCCCGGGAGCTGCCCACCGCCGACCTGCTCATCTGCTTCGGCGGAGATGGGACCCTGCTTCACGCGGCCCGGGATGCCACCCTTCACGGGGTCCCCATTCTGGGGGTGAACATGGGCAGTGTGGGCTTTATGGCCGAGCTGGAGCGCACGGAGCTGAACCAGTTGGCCAGCTTAGCCCAGGGCCGATATACCACCGAACAGCGGATGATGCTGGACGTGCGAGTGTTTCGGGGGGAGAAACTGGTGAGCGAGGACCTGGCCCTGAACGATGCGGTGATCTCCAAGGGTTCCATCGCCCGGGTGGTGGAGCTGGACGTGCTGGCGGACCGCACCCTTGTCACCTCGGTGACGGGGGACGGGATCATCATCTCCACGCCCACCGGGTCTACCGCCTATTCCATGGCGGCGGGAGGCCCCATTGTAGAGCCCACATCTCAGGCGATCATCGTTACTCCGGTGTGCGCCCATAGGCTCACCGCCCGGGCCATGGTGCTGTCCATGGACCGTACTGTGACCATCGCCCTGCCCAAGTCAGCCCGCAAGTGTTTATACTTGTCAGTCGACGGAGGAAAAGCCATCCGTCTCAGCGGTGGAGACCGGGTGGAGGTGAAACGCTCCCGCCATGCTACCCAGTTGGTGCAGCTGACTCACCGGAATTTCTATCAGCTTGTGAATCAGAAGTTAGGAGGCGCAGCCCAATGAAAAATGCCCGTCAAGCGGAGATTTTGAACATCGTCCAGACCACAGAAGTGGAGACCCAGGAACAGCTGCTCTCAGCACTAAAGGCAAAAGGGTTTACAGCTACTCAGGCTACAGTATCTCGGGACATCAAGGAACTGCGCCTGGTAAAAGAACTCACCGGTCAGGGAAAATACCGCTATGCAGCCACTGACCGGAAGAACTCTGCCGGGACGGACACCCGGCTGCGGAATATCTTTAAGGAGGGTGTCACGTCGGTGGACGTGGCCCAGAACATCGTGGTGGTGCGCACCATGCCCGGTCTGGCCTCCGCCGCCTGCTCCGCCCTGGATGGGATGGATATCCCCGGCATGGTGGGCAGTCTGGCGGGGGATGACACGGGCATCCTCATCATGCGGGACAACGGCGCCGCCCAGAAGTTCAGCAGCGAAGTCCACAAGCTGCTCACCTGACCCCCGGTTCCATGAAGGAGGGACATAACACCCCATGCTTTCCCTGTTGCACATTGAAAATATCGCCATCATCGAATCGGCGGATATCCGCTTTGACAGCGGACTGAATGTCCTCACCGGCGAGACGGGGGCGGGCAAGTCCATCGTTATCGATGCCATCAGCGCCGTGCTGGGCCAGCGGACCAGCCGGGAGCTCATCCGCACCGGGGCCAAGTCCGCCCTGGTCACGGCGGTGTTCACCGGCCTGCCGCCCCTGCGCTGGCTGGCGGACAACGGCGTGGACCAGGGGGAGGAACTGCTGCTCCAGCGGGAGATCCAAGGGGACGGACGCAACGCCTGCCGTCTGAACGGACGGCCCATCACCGTGGCTCAGCTGCGGGAGCTGGGCCGCTGTCTGCTGGACATCCACGGCCAGCACGACGGCCAGCAGCTGCTGGACCCCGCCTGCCATCTGGCCTATCTGGACCGCTTTGGCCGCACCCTGCCTCTGCTGGAGGACTATCAGGCCGCCTTTGCCCAGGTCAGCCGCATCCGAAAGGAGATCTCCGGGCTGAAAATGGACGATGCGGAGCGCTCCCGCCGGGTGGACACGCTGCAGTTTCAGATCCGGGAGCTGGAACGGGCCGAGCTGGTCCCCGGGGAGGACGAGGAACTCTCCGCCCGCCGCCGTCTGCTCCAGAGCTCCGGCAAGCTGATGGACGGTTTGCAGGAGGGCCTGATGGCCCTGTCCGGCGGGGAGGACCGCTCCGGGGCCTGCGACCTCATCGCCCAGGCGGAGGGGGCCCTGCGGAGCATCGTCCGCTATGACCCCAGCCTGGAGGAGCTGGCCGAGCAGCTGTCCGGTCTGCGCTCTGCCGCCGACGACGCGGCGGAGCTGCTGCGGGATCAGACCCGGGAGATGGAGTTCTCTCCCGACGAGCTGGACCAGCTGGAGAGCCGCCTGGATGTGATCTACCGCCTGAAGAAAAAATATGGCTCCACCGTGGCCGAGATGCTGGACTATCTGGAGCACTGCCGCCAGGAGCTGGACCAGATCGAGTTTGCCGACGATGCCATCGCCCGTCTGGAGAAGGAGCTGGCAAAGGCGAAGAAGGCCGCTCTGGAACGGGGCAAAAAGCTGAGCCAGGCCCGGGAAAAGGCGGCCCAGGCCCTGCAGGCCAGGGTCCAGGACGAGCTGCGTCAGCTGGATATGCCAAAGGTGCAGTTCGAGACCGAGTTCAGCCCCAGTCAGGGGGAGGACGGCATGGAGGCTGGCGGCCTGGAGCAGGCCCAGTTCCTCATGTCCGCCAACCTGGGCGAGGCGTTGAAGCCCATCCACAAGATCGCCTCCGGCGGCGAGCTGGCCCGCATTATGCTGGCCCTGAAAAACGTGCTGGCGGAGGACGACGGCATCGGCAGCCTGGTCTTTGACGAGGTGGACACCGGCGTGTCAGGCCGGGCCGCCCAGAAGATCGCCGAGAAAATGGCCCAGGTGGCCCGGCGCAAGCAGGTGCTGTGCGTCACCCATCTGCCCCAGATCGCCGCCATGGCCGACACCCATTTCTCCGTGGAGAAGGGGGAGCGCGGCGGACGGACCTATACCCATGTGGCCCGTCTGGACCGCCCGGGCCGGGAGCAGGAGCTGTCCCGGCTGATGGCGGGCAGCGCCCTCACCGATGCCCTGCGCCAGAGCGCCGCCGAGCTGCTGAGCCGAGCGGAGGAATATCGGGCCGGTTTAAAATAAATAAGCAGCAAAATGCCGTGTACCGGAAAACCTCCGATACACGGCATTGTTTGTCTTGCTTTAGACCACGGTCACGGTGAAGAATTGGGCCAGCTGGCCATACAGGATGAAGGCCATGCCAATGGGGGCGATGACCCGGATGGCGAAGATATAGAACCGGTAGAGCCGGGGGGAGAAGGGATTGTCCCGCTCCATCACCTCGTCCCGGATGGTGCTGGGGCCGATCTTCCAACCCACCAGCAGGGTCATGATCAAAGCGCCCAGGGGCATGGCCACACCCTCGGAAATGAAGTCCATAAAGTCCAGCCAGGAGGCGGCCAGGTTCCGTCCCGTCTGGTGGAAGGGGACCCACAGTCCGTTGGACCCCAGGCCGTCCACCGCCACCAGGGTGCTCACGGCCATGACGGCCAGGCAGACCAGGCCCACAATGCGGCTGCGGTTTGGCTTATGGCCCTTCAGGGCGGCGTGGTCCAGGAAGAAGGTGACCATGACCTCGGTGAGGGCGATGGCGGAGGTGATGGCCGCCAGAGAGACCAGCAGATAGAACAGCACCCCGAACAGGGGACCGGCAGTGCCCATGGCGTTGAACACGTCCTGAAGGGTGATGAACAGCAGTTTGGGTCCGGCCAGCTCCGCCCCGGAACCGCCCAGAGCGAAGGCGGCGGGCAGCACCGCCATACCGGCCAGAATGGCCACTAGAGTATCAGAGATGATAATGAGGGCGGAGTTTTTCACCAGGTTCTCCTGCTTGCTGAGATAGGAGCCATAGGTGACGGTGATGCCCATGGCCAGGGACAGAGAGAAGAACATCTGCCCGCCCGCAGCGGAGAGCACCCCGAGAAAATCCTCCTTGAACATCGTGAAGTTGGGGGCAAACATAAATTTCAGTCCGTCGATCGCCCCGGGCAGGGTCAGCGCCCGGATGATGACGATGACCAGCATAACAAACAGGGCGGGCATACCCACTTTATTGAAGCGCTCGATGCCGTCTTTGATGCCGCCGCGGATGATCAAAAAGCAGATGGCGATGAACAGGAACGTGAACAGCAGAGCCATGGGCTGGTCGGTGAGCATGTTGTGAAAGGACTCCGCACCGGACAGGTGGGACAGCTGGGACAGCCCCAGCAGCTCCCCTAAGTTCAGCGCCGCATATTCCATGCAGTAGCCGCCCAGCACCGTGTAAAAGCTGAGGATCAGGAAGGGGGAGAGCATGGCCAGCCAGCCGATAAAGGTCCCCACGCCGCCCCCCAGGCGCTGATAGCTGACGATAACGCTGCGGCCCACCTTGCGGCCAATGGCCAGCTCTGAGAGCATGATGGGAAAGCCGATGAGGGCGGCCAGGATCACATAGACCAGCAGAAAGGGAAACCCGCCGCTGGCCCCCATTTTATACGGAAAAGCCCAGATATTGCCCAACCCCACGGCGGCTCCCACCGTGGCCATCAGAAAGCCGAAATTGCTCCCCCATTGGCCGCGATGGTGTTGATGTTGATGTTCCATTTTTTCCTCCTAATTTCTTCTCCGGCATACAGCCGTCTTTTTCAATACATGTTATGTTACCAGAATGACTGTAATTTCGTCAAGGAAAAATAGGCGTTTTTTATCGTTTCTGTACATTCTCTGCGGTCGGAGGGAAAATTTTTCTTGCCAGAGGGGAGCGCCTGTTGTAAAATTAGGTATCCAGAAAAATTGGAGGGATAGCCCATGAAACGAAAATTGCTCCTGGCGATCCTGGCCGTTCTGGGGGTGGTGTGCATCTGCGCCGTTCTGTTCTTTTCCTTCCAAGAGGAGGACTGTTTCACCCAGACCGGCGCAAAACCGGTGATCTACCTCTACCCCAGGGAGGAGACCAACGTGGACGTGATGCTGGACTATGACGGGCGTCTGACCTGCACCTATCCCAAGTACACGGGCGGCTGGTCCGTGACGGCCCGGCCTGATGGGACCCTCACCGATGGAGCCGGACAGAGCTACAACTATCTCTATTGGGAGGGGGAGGACCGGAACGAGTACGACTTCTCCCGGGGCTTCTGCGTGGCCGGGGCGGATTCCGCCGCCTTTTTAGAGGATGCCCTGGCCCGGCTGGGCCTCACCCGGCGGGAGGCCAACGAATTTATCGTCTTTTGGCTGCCCCAGCTGGAGGAGAACCCCTATAACCTGATCGCCTTCCAGACCGATGCCTACACCGACCACGCCCGGCTCACCGTCACCCCGGAGCCGGACACGGTGCTGCGGGTATTCATGACCTGGAAGCCACTGGACGCTCCCGTAGAGATCGAGGCGCAGCCCCTCACTGCCCCAACTCGGGAGGGCTTCACCCTGGTGGAGTGGGGCGGCAGCCGGGTGGATTGAGCTTGTATTGACGGGACAAAAATCCCGCGAACTGTGTATTGACAACGCATCCAAACTGTGCTATAAATCTAAATACTGCATACTGCGACGAAAAGGAACAGTAGCGGCGGGCAGCCTGCGCAGAGAGCCTTCGGTCTGGTGCAACGGAGGAGAGGAGCCCGCGGTGAATACCCCTTGGAGCAGCCGCCCGAACCGCTGATGATGAGCGCAGTAGGGGACAGGCCGGGCCGCGCCCGTTACCGCGCCGGAGTCAAGCACTCCAAAAGGCTCTGCCCCGCGAGGGACCGGGCGACCAGAGGTGGTACCGCGTTTTCACGCCCTCTGTCCGATTTTGCCGGACAGAGGGCGTTTTTCGTTTGAAAAGGAGGCGTGTCCCATGCAGCGGCGCACGGGAACCATATGTATTTTCCTGGCTGCGGTGCTCTACAGCATCGGCGGACTGTGCATGAAGGTGATCCCCTGGAGCGGCCTGTCCATCAACGGGGCCCGCACCGGCATCGCTTTGATCGTACTGGTCATCTATCTGGCAGTCATCCGTCATCCCCTGCGGATGAACCGGTGGGTGGCCCTGGGCACCATGTTCATCTTCCTGACCAATGTGCTCTTTGCCATGGCCAACAAGATGACCACAGCGGCCAACGCCATCGTGCTGCAGTTTACTGCCCCCATCTTCGTCATCCTGTTCAGCATCGTCATCTTCCGCAAAAAACCGGGGGCGCTGGATCTGGCTGCCTGCGCCCTGGTCTTTGGGGGCGTGATCTTCTTTTTCCTGGACAGCCTGACCATGGGCGGAGGACTGGGCAACGTTGTCGCCCTCATCTCCGGTGCGACTTACGCCGGGGTGTTCCTGATGAACGAGCTGCCCGACAGCGACCCCATCTCCTCGGTGTTCTGGGGAGATGTGCTGTCCGCTCTCACCGGGCTGCCCTTCCTATGGAAAGAGACGGAGTTTCCCACCACGGCCCTGGTCAGCGTCGTGGTCCTGGGCGTGTTCCAGGTGGCCTTTGCCTATATCCTGCTGACCATCGGCCTGAAAACCACCCCGCCGGTGACGGCCAGCCTGGTCTCCGGCATCGAGCCGGTACTCAACCCCATTCTGGTGGCCCTGTTCTATGGGGAGACAATGGGGCGCTTTGCCCTGATCGGCGCCGCCATCGTCGTTTTCGGGGTGGTTGGCGATAACGTGCTGCTGGCGAAGAAGCCAGCCGAAGAAAAAAGTTGAAGATCCACACACATTGAGATAAGGAGAGAATCAAATGACTTGCTATGAGGAACTGAAAGCCCGCGGCCTGATCGCTCAGGTCACCAACGAGGAGGAGATCTCCAAGATGATCAACGAGGGCAAGGCCGTGTTCTACATCGGCTTTGACCCCACCGCCGACTCCCTGCACGTGGGCCACTTTATGGCCCTGTGTCTGATGAAGCGGCTGCAGATGGCCGGGAACCAGCCCATTGCCCTCATCGGCGGCGGCACCGGCATGATCGGCGACCCCTCCGGCCGCACTGACATGCGGAAGATGATGACCCCCGAGACCATCCAGCACAACTGCGACTGCTTCAAAAAACAGATGGAGCGGTTCATCGAGTTTGGCGAGGGCAAGGCCCGGATGATCAACAACGCCGACTGGCTTCTGAAGCTGAACTATGTGGAGGTCCTGCGGGAGGTTGGCTCCTGCTTCTCCGTGAACAACATGCTGCGGGCCGAGTGCTATAAGCAGCGCATGGAGAAAGGCCTGAGCTTTTTGGAGTTCAACTACATGATCATGCAGTCCTATGACTTCTACTATCTGTTCCAGCACTATGGCTGCAACATGCAGTTCGGCGGCGACGACCAGTGGTCCAACATGCTGGGCGGCACCGAGCTCATCCGCCGCAAGCTGGGCAAGGATGCCCACGCCATGACCATCACCCTGCTGCTGAACTCCGAGGGCAAGAAGATGGGCAAGACCGCCAACGGCGCGGTGTGGCTGGACCCCAACAAGACGTCCCCCTATGACTTTTATCAGTACTGGCGCAACGTGGGCGACGACGATGTGCTCAAGTGCCTGCGGATGCTCACCTTCCTGCCCCTGGAGCAGATCGACGAGATGGACAAGTGGGAGGGCAGCCAGCTGAACACCGCCAAGGAGATTTTGGCCTTTGAACTGACCAAGCTGGTCCACGGCGAGGAGGAGGCCACCCGTGCCCAGGCCGCTGCCAAGGCCCTGTTTGTGGGCGGCGGCGACATGAGCAACGTGCCCGCCACCACTCTGACCCAGGATGACCTGACCGACAGTGCCATCGGCGTGCTGGACCTGATGGTCAAGTGCAAGCTGGCCCCCTCCAAGAAGGAGGCCCGCCGCCTGGTGGAACAGGGCGGCGTGGAGGTCAACGGTGAGAAGGTCGCCGCCCCCACCGTCAGCTACACCGCTGCCGATTTGACCGGCGAGGGCTTGCTCATCAAAAAGGGCAAGAAGGTCTATCACCGGGCGCAGATGTAAGCCCCTATGGAAAAATACAGCGCATGAGAAACGAACAGCCGCAGCAGTTCAACGCTTGCTGCGGCTGTTCTTGCATTCAGCCGTGCTGTGTGATACTATGAGGTCAGAGAGAACGACAAACCGGAATTTGTATATTATTCAATCCAAAGCTTCATATAATCGCCCTCTTGATAGTTATATACTCGTTTGCCTGCTTCTTCTTTTTTCAATTACTTCAGTATCTGATAGCTCATCATAAAAAGAATAACCATCAGACCTAAAAATATCTTGACCAGTTTCTGATACATCGATGTTGCCGGACTTATGAGTGGGTTCCAGGTTTCCTCTGTGCCAGGCATATTGTTTTTATTGCTCCAATTTTCTCCAGTTATCTTCTGGGCATAGAGACGGTTGGATGCATAAGAGAGCATTTCCTTGGCGGCTTCTGCCTCGTGTTCTGACAATTCAAGGGTTCTGCCATCTGCGAAAGAGAGCATTTTCCATTTGCCTGCTTTCTTTCTCGGGGAGGCCCATCCGCTGATGTCTGTGAGAAGCGGAAGATAGTAAACACCGGCGGCGTCCTGTTCGTCAATGATAAAATGATGAGTGACCGTGAACGATCTGTTGCTGGAAACTGGCTGCATGAGAAAATATTCCGTACAGAAAAGCTCTCTGATCTGCTTGCGCTGTCCCCATGCATCGAAGCAGGAAAGTGTCCGCATGACCGGACCAATGGCGATAAGAACGACAAACACTGCGCCTGTCAGCAGCAAAAAGACTGCGTATATCATAATCGACGAGTAATCACTGAAAGGCGATGCCGCTTCCCGAAGCATCACTCCACAAAGCGGAATCACCAACGCAGCTTCCAGCAGGGAAATCCCACGAAAAATGGCATTCTGGCAAAACAGATAATAAAAGCTGACAAAGGTATCAGCATTCTGCCTACTATGGTAGCGAAGCGGAATTCGCATAAGCAAAAGTTCAGACAAAAGGCCGACAAGCAGCACCACTTCCTTGCATACAAGGATATAAATTCCATACATCCATATATAGAGCCAGGTTCTGCGGGAGCCATAAAGGGCCAGTAAATCTCCGGTCTCCGCATTTTCCAGAACACTATTCAGGATATTTTCTCCGAAAAACAGGTGATAACCGATGCCCAATATCAGTATGATCCATGCAATATAATCAGGAATGCAGGACAGCACCCAGCGTTTGCGGCTGCCGTGTTCATGCCTCCTTTGTCGTAAGAGCCCGATTCCCCATAGGATCGGATAAAGAAATACAATAAGAAGCAGCGCAAGATTCGTTTGTGGCTGTATTGCCGTTATAAGCAGGCTCAGGCGTTTGGCCTGTGAAGCTATGCTCTGCAGATTCGGTACATGCGCAAAAATTGATAGCATCGACACGAAAATTACTGCAAAGACTCCTGGTATCACCATCAGACTGAATGTTTCCGCTTTTGACTTGCGCTTCACCAGATTATATAGGTCGTTAAGATACAGACCTGCATTCAGATAAAGAAGTATCATTGTAAGCCAAAAGTCTGGTAAATAATCGGCATCCACCGTATATAATTGAAAGAAATCCAAGAGCGCCTCTATCATTTTTCACTCTTCTCCCTATTGAGATTTATCCTGTTTATTCTTACGGAAACACCCTTGTTCATAGTCATTAAAAATGTCTCCTTTATAAATTCCAGTTTGTAACGCTGAAAAATCAAATCGCCAATGTGATAAATCTCGATGTTGTTATGCACACCCGGAGTGCTGTGGCCAGACGATCTAATCAAGTAAAAAATGCAAACAATGCGGCTGAAAAGCCGCATTGTTTGCGTTTGTGCCGTCTACAGGCCGGGAGTCTCAAAACTGCCCGATGTCCCGCACCACTGCGCTGGCCAGGACCAGGCCGGCGGCGGCGGGGACAAAGGAGATGGAGCCGGGGGTGGCCCGGCGGGCGGTGGAGCCGGGGCGGGTATCCTGCCCGGCTGGGGCCTCCGTCTGAATGGGCTGGGCGGGGGAGAGGGGCTCCTCCTGGGAGTAGACCACCTTCAGGTGGTCGATGCCCCGCTTGCGCAGCTCCTTGCGCATCACCCGGGCCAGGGGGCAGCCCTGGGTCTTGCTGATGTCCGTGACCACAAAGCCCGTGGGGTCCAGCTTGTTCCCCGTGCCCATGGCGCTGATGAGGGGGACGTTCAGCCGGGCGCACCGCTGGGCGATGTCCAGCTTGGCGGCCACGGTGTCGATACAGTCCACCACATAGTCATACTGCCCCAGGTCCACCGTGTCCGCGTTTTGGGGCAGATAGAACATGCGGATGGCCCGGACGGCGCAGTCTGGATTGATGTCCGCCACCCGGCGGGCGGCCACCTCCGCCTTGGGCTGGCCGATGGTGGAGTGGAGAGCAACCAGCTGACGGTTTAGGTTGCTCTCAGACACGGTGTCGTCGTCATACAGATCCAGAGCGCCCACGCCCGCCCGGGCCAGGGCCTCCACGCAGAAGCCGCCCACGCCGCCGATGCCGAATACGGCCAC
>QWCK01004081.1_pt1 | contig 14895 bp, 8 predicted proteins | sample 1972571 | NCBI WGS metagenome assembly QWCK01 (sample SAMN09866710, study PRJNA288562) | Human gut metagenome isolate term2_stool, whole genome shotgun sequencing... | isolation source: gut | host: Homo sapiens | place: USA: California
TGCGCAGCTATGATCTCGCTGTCAGCCACATTCATCTGACAGCCGTAGGTCTCGATATAGACCCGCTTGTTCTCTTGCTCTACTCTCTCGGTCATAACAAGCGCAAAGGTACGAAATTAGCACGTAGAGCAGTGAGCCACTAGCGAAGGTAGTCCTCGGCTAGCGCAACCCAATAGGAGGCAACAATCGGGAGGAGTTGCTTGTTGAAGATAAACTTAGGATTGTGTACCATCGGGGTCTCGCCATTACCTATCATTAGGTAGCAGCCCCGCTGCTTCTGCAGCATGAAGGCAAAGTCCTCGCTACTCATATAGCGTGCGCTGGGGTAGACGACCCGCTCCTCGCCAAAGGTCTTGCGAGCCACCTCGGCAGCATAGCGCGTCTCCTCCTCGCTATTGATCAAGACAGCTCCAGGCTGCCCCTCGGTGATCTCATAAGCGCAGCCATAGCTCTCGGCTTGGTGCTGCGTGATGGTGCGGATGCGCTCCAGCACCTGGACGCGCGTCTCAGGCTCCATATTGCGGATAGAGAGTCTGAGGGTAGCGCTGTCGGGGATCGTATTCCCCGTATCCCCAGCAAGGAAGGCTCCGATAGTTACCACGCTGTGATGCCATGGGGAGACGTTGCGTGAGACGATGCTCTGCAGAGCTAAGACGAGCGAAGCACCTGCGACGATGGGGTCGATGCTAAGCTCAGGCATAGAGCCATGAGAGCCGCGCCCCATGAGCTTGATCTCCCAGTTGTCCACGGCAGACATCATCTCGCCAGAGCAGAAGTGCAGGGTACCCAGAGGCAGGCCAGGCAGGTTGTGCATCGCATAGACAGCATCCACGGGAAAGCGCTCGAAGAGCCCATCGGCGACCATCGCGGCACCTCCCTGCATCGTCTCCTCGCCAAGCTGGAAGATGAGCGTGAGCTTGCCATTGAAATGACCACTCTCGGCCAACTGCTTGGCAGCTCCGAGGAGCATCGTCGTATGTCCATCATGCCCGCAGAGGTGTGCATGCCCCGGTATGCGACTGCGGTAGGGCAGGTCGTTTTCCTCCTGTATAGCTAGTGCGTCAAACTCTGCGCGGATGCCTAGGGAGCGCGTCCCCTCACCACGCTGCATCGTAGCCACGATACCGAGCTTACCGATACCCTCCGTCACTTCGTAGCCAAAGTCTCGTAGCCTCTCGGCGATGATGCGGGAGGTGTCGTACTCTTGCATAGCTGTCTCTGGAGCTTGATGAAAGCTCTCGAACCACTGCTCCATATCTCGGCAGATGGCTTCACTTATCTTAGATTTCATAGTCGTGTGTGTCTATATATTAGTTGTGTCTATGCCTCAGCCTGCTTCTTCTGCTTGGGTATTGTCAGAGCTATGGAGAGGATAGCGAGGAGGAGCAGGGCAATGTTGAAGTACATGGTCACCATCGCTGCGTGACGGAAGTTGAGGTTGCCCTGCTGCCCCACGAAGTTGATCAGATTGCCTAGAAGTTCAATCGGCTCTCCCGACACTTGGATGCCATTGTAGATAGCCTGTGATATGGCCAGTCCGAAGGCTGCACCAAGGGACGAAGCCATCTTGTAGATGCCGGAGCCTTGTCCCGAGAGGTCTCGTGGTAGGCTCGAGAGTGCCGCATCGGTCGAGGGTGTCGCATAGAAGGCTAGCCCAGTACCAAAGAGGACGTAAGCCACACCCGTCAGGATCATATAGACGCCCGTCATGAGCTGCGTCTGCGACATCAGAATGACTGAGACGATGATCAGCATACAGCCCCAGATCATCGGCTTGCGAGGCCCAAAGCGCTGGAGGAGCTTCTCCCCCACACGGATGAAGAGCAGGATGGAGACACCGTAACCGATGGTCAGGTAGCCCGCTGTGGCGGGATCGATGCGACCGCCCTGCTGTAGTACGCTGAGCGACACGACGAGTACGCCCGCCGTGGCATTGAGGATCAGGTTTGAGATGGTCGCTCCCGTGAAGGTCTTATTGCGAAAGAGGGCAAAGTTCATAAAGGCTCCCGCTTGTCCCTGCTCCACATAGATGAAGACCACTATAGCAATGACCGAGATAGCTATACTGGATAGCGAGTATAGACTGAGCCAGCCCCAGACGGGCGCATTGGCGATGAAAAGCTGTAGCGACAAGATACCCACAAAGAAGGTGACAAAGCCGAAGATGTCAAATCGCTTAGCTTGTTGCTGCTCGGCACGACTCTCAGGGAGCCCCTTGATGAGCAGCAGCCCTATTATCGCAAATAAAGCGCAAACGTAGAAGATAGCTCGCCACCCCAAAGTGCTGATCATAAAGCCTCCGAAGAGGGCTGCAAAGCTAGAGCCACCCCACGTACCCATACTCCAGAGACTGACTGCGCGCTGTCGCCCCTTGCCACTCCAGTAGACACCGAGGAGGGCTAGCGAGGAGGGCATGATGCAGGCACCCGAGAGACCTTGTAAGGCTCTACCTACGATAAGGATTGGTGCTGTCAAGGCGCTCTGAGCGGGTGTCAGCGCAATGCACAGAGCCCCTAGGATAGCTGCGTAAAAGCCCCAGCGAATGAGCTTGACGCGTCCGAAGCGGTCGGCCAAGCCTCCGAAGACGACGATAAAGAGTCCGCTCACCAGCGAGGTGACCGACACGGCAAAGCTGAGCGTCGAGATGGAGAGTCCCAGCTCCTTGTTCATATCCACATGGATATTGAGGAGCGTCATGGCAAAGAGCCAGAAAGAGAGCAAGCCAAAGATAAATCCGAAGAGGACTCGGTCGTTGCCTTGGTAGGTTGTGGGGGAGGTCTGTTGCATCGTGTAGTGGGAGAAGCGCATTAGCTCGCTTTCTGAGTGCTAAAGTACGCTTTTTCCTTGTTTTCTCCAATCATCGCTGCGTAGACAAATTCCGCCCAACGGGGGAGACGTGACTAGTTGCTGAGGCGCTCCCTCCGGATCCGCTTGTAGAGGACGACGTATAGAGCGATCGCTACACCCTCAGAGCCGATCGTCATAGCGATGATGATCGGCTGTTGCTCCAAGTCGTAGAGCCACCCCATAAGAAAGGAGCCGAAGAGTAGCGACAGACCATAGATCGTGTTAAAGATGCCGAACCCTATGCCACGCTTACTGAATGGTGTGATGTCGGCAATAGCAGATCTCATGACCGTCTCGTGCGCTCCCAGCACGCCCCCCATCAGTGCCATGCCAGCCCAAAGCATCCCCACAGAGTGAGACAGGGTCAGCAGTGGCACAAAGGCTGTCAAGACTGGAACAATGAGCAGGATCAGCACGCCGCCCGTCTTGTGTCCCAGCTGGCGCTTCAGGCGATCGTACCCCTTTCCGATGAAGATCGCGACGAGGGCATCCACCGCCATAGCGACAGCGTAGAGGATCGGCACCATCCCATCAGAGACGATCTGCTGCGTCTTAAGATGATAGCCTATCAAGCTGAAGTTGATCAGTCCGAAGGCAACGAAAAAGGTAAATGCCGAGTAGATCCAAAAGATCGGTTGTAGGCGAGGAGGCTTCTGGGAGGTGTCTACCTGCGGGGTGAGTGCCTCTCGTACGAACTTACGATGCACCAAGACTAGGACCACCATCAAGATGATAAAGGGGATGACTAGTAGCTGGTAGCCTAACTGAAAGACCTCTAGGCCACTACTCCCCACGAAGTAGAAGAGTACCGTAAAGATCAAAGGTCCCAAGAATGCGCCCAACTGATCCAGGGCCTCCTGAATGCCGAAGGCGTACCCCAGACCGATCTGATTCTCTGCAACGGCTGAGAGGATCGTGTCTTTAGCTGGGCTGCGTAAAGCTTTGCCTATTCGTTCGAGTAGGATAAAGGTGTAGAGCCACCCCCACGAAGTGGTCAAGCCCATCAACGGAATCACCAGATGCACCCCATAGCCCACAAAGAGGAAGAGCCAGTAGCGCTTGCTCTTGTCCAGCCAGGCACCTGAGAGCAGGCGCAGCGCATAGCCTAGGAATTCACCCAGCCCGAAGACTAGCCCCACCTGTGTCGCCGAGAGCCCTACCAAGCTGAGGTACTGCCCGTTGACACTGCGAGCGGACTCATGCACGAGATCTCCCAGCATGCTGATCACCCCAAAGAGGAGTACGATCGTCAGCGCAGGAGAGCTACTCCATAAACCTATCTTTCTTCGTTGCTTAGTCACTGCTTATACTACTAGTGCTCAGTCTAGTAGTTGACCTGCTAGGCTGTCTGATTACATCGCGAGGTCAAAGTTACGACTATAATCCTACACCTTCCACCTTGACAGCACTATTTGTAGCACTCTCTGCTAGTCTCTCGACTTCGCTCTCGGCTTGTGATCGCAGGCAGAGCAACCGGCACAGCCTGAGGCTCCTCGCGGTCGGCGTATCAGTCGCCACACGCTACGGACGATGTAGAGTAGCGCGACAAGCAGTATGAGGAGTACGACGATGGCCTGTAGATCCATAGACTTTTCTAGCTCTATAACTGCTATCGGAGCGTAATGAAATCGATTGAGACTGGCACCTATTGAGGTCTCAGTCGGCTAGAACTGGACTTTACGGATATCCATAAATCCATTCTCTAGATAGACCTTGACCACCATAGAGCGCGGCAACTCACGTAGTGAGATCGCATGCTCGAGGGTCTGCGCATTGGCCTCTGAGGCATAGCGGTAGACTTGCTGCCCTGAGAGATCGTACACCTCGATGAGCGCAATAGGCTGATTGGCCTGAACTATACAGCTCTCCTCGACCGCGTGGATAGAGATCTCTGGCGTGACAACTGCATGAGCAGGCTCCTCTACAGCCGTGGGTACGCCATAGCGCTTGAGCTGCAAGCTGAAGCGAGGATCGGCGACGCCCAGCTCGTGCACGAAGCGGTACTGAGGCTGACGCAAGAGGTCTTGCTCGCGACCACTCTTGCGGTCGGTCAGTGTCATATACTCGTAGAGACTCCTATCCATGTCACTGAAGTCTAGCACCATCTCAGATGCGTAACTAGCGCGTACACCGACGTCTAGTCGCCCGGTCTCTCTCTTGGGATAGAGGACCATCTCACCCTCACCGCAGTCTGCGTCGACAACGTACACAAGAGGAGACTCACTATACTCATTATTGCCTAGTGCTGGGACATTGTCGCCCTCAGCATCCCACATGACATAGGCTGAGGCTAGTGGCGCATCGCTACCATGTCCCATCTGGAGATGTATAGGTAGCGTGGTACTCTTGTAAGGCATCTCTGCACTCTGTACGGTGACTAGATCTCCACGACCAAGACTCCACGAAGCGAGTAGTACGGACTTCTCCCCTGAAGTGGGGAAGCGTAGCTGTGATGAGCTACCAGACTTACTGCGTAGTAGGACGGCCTGCAGTGGAGCTATGATCTTACCGCGGGTCGAGGCGATAGAAGCCTCGAGGCTATAGACCCGCCACTGATTATCCTCAAATACGTAGTAGTAAGGATAGATGACATCCTTATTGAACTCCCAAAGCTTGTCAAAGTCTACTGGCGTCATAAAGGGATTACCTACCATAAAGTAGGATCCAGCAGCAACGCCACTTATTGGCAACGCATATCCCTGCATCGTCACGCCACCATCAGTAATCGTGGCGATCTGGCTGGATGTAGGCTTCGCCGCGTTGTAGCGCTCATATACGAAGCGGTAGGGATAGACTCCCTTGCCTCGATTGGCCTGCTCTGTATAAGCTAGTGGAGCAAGCGTCTCCTCATTGTAATATCGGAAGGTGCTAACCCCCGCAGCCTCATCGTAGCTGTGCAGCGGATAAGCTGCAGCACGACTAGCATCTGCAAAGAAGGGGATGCGTATGATACCCTCGATCTGATTCAGATACTTATGATCATCATAGCCCTTACGTCCAGACTCCCAGCCAGCCACCTTGAGTGCGAATCCGTGGTAATATGCTGTGGGAGCAAAGGTCTGCGTCATAGTATTAAAGGGCTGTGTAAAAGCTACGTCCGTAGCACTACTAGGACTCTGTGATGCAACAAAGTAACGCTGATAGGTCTTCGGGTAGCCTGCTAGAGAGAAGTCTCCAGAGACCATATTGTTTAGCGGGGTAGCTACCATATACCAGCGATCACGAGCCAGGAGCTTGCTATCGGCAGTCGTATGACCAGTTTGTTGATGCGCTACGACAGTGCCGCCGTTACTCATCTTACCAAAGTTGTAGTCAACGAAAGCTCGCTCATAGGTAAGTAGCTGAGGACTACCTAGCTGTGCTCCATAGTGGAAGTAGATATTACTACATACTGGATCACCAAAGACATCTCTATCAGTGCCCTGTGCTGACAGGTCGGGGTAACCTTTGTCTACCTGTGCTGGGATATGAACATCAGTACAGGCGGTGGGAACAGCCTGGATGAGTCTGCCATCAGCTTGAGACCAGTTGTTAGGATTGTTCCAGTTCTGATCCTCAGCCTCTTGTCTCCACCACAGCTCGCGAGGAGAGACAGAGATCTCGGTGGTAAGAGTGATTTTAGTCTCAGCCCCATCACACTTGACCGCTGATACCGAGACTGTATACGTACCAGTATGCCCTAGCTCAGCTTGATCTATGACGAGCTTACGGCCAGTCCTCTGCTCACCATTAGGCAAGGTCCACGTGTAAACTTTATCGCCTAAGTTGATGACCTCTAACTGTATCCGATCGCCAACGCAGAACTTACGCTGCTGCTCTTTAGAGCGTATGGCTGATGGCGATGCCAGAGAGTATATGGCGATAACCTCTTCTGAGGTATTGTCACACTGCTGATCGGTAATCTTAATGCGGTAACTTGATGGGACAGGATTCTCGGCAGTACCTTTGAGCTCTTGAGTGATTCCCGCAGTCTTATCCACGTTAGTATAGCTATACTTCAGCTCTCCGGTCTCAGTATCGTAGATCTCGATGGTCGCATTTCCTACGCAGTTTACTGGGACGATATGCAACAAGCCCGAAGTGCCAGACGGACAGCTATAACCAATATAAGAGTCTCGATCAAAAGTCAGAGGAGGATTTTCTAGCGACAGCTGTGTCGCTGGTAGACAAGGTGCTGAAGAATACTTTTCATAGTACAATTTGATATCTACACTTCCATCCGTAGCAGGGAAGTCTATATAGATCGACTTCGAATCAGCTATATTACTATAGGAAGAGGTAAATGTCTTGTAGTTACGCCACTCAGCATAATCATCTGAAATATTGGATCTAATATCACTATATGAAACGCCCTTTGGGAGTTTTGTTATCTTAAAGTAAGGTTGCGCAGAAACTCCATCGCAAGTAAGTATCCCCTCCGATCCACCTGCAAATGGATAGATACGTACACGACCACACTCCTCTTTGACAGTGCGAGGGGCAAAGCGACTTATATCTCCAGCATAGCGTGGTACTTTATTCGAACCTATAGTCAGTCTAACATCGTACTTAGTACCACAAGGATCCGTAAGCTCAAAGCGGTACTCACCTACGGGTAGATAGTAGTAGATACCACTATTTATTTTCGCTTTGGGTGAGAATGGATAAACATAACTACTCGTCATGTTTTTAGGTATTGTGTACTCCTCCCCGACGGCTAAGGCTCCCTCTTCTGGTGTAAAATCTGCTGGTGCCGACACGAACCGTATTTTATATCCAGCAAGCGAAGTAGTAGAAGGGAGTCTCCTTATGAGGGATGCATACTTTTTTATACCCATACAATGATCGTCACTAGTAGAGATGGAAAATCCATACCGCCATGTTATGGCCTCTATTGTTTCGGTTTTGGTCTGTCCATTGCCAGCGATCGTAGTCAATGTATAGTTCTCGCTATACTTTAGCGGTTTAGGAAAATCGGTATAGGAAGAAACATCTTCGGTCAGCGTGAGCTCCTGCTTATCATTAGGATTTGTCTTAGAGACTACACGAACGGTGATGGGGAGACATGAGAGTCTATCATGATCCCCACGAGGTTTTACTTGAAGTACATAAGTAGGACTACAAGGATCTGAAACTCTTTCATAATCAACGTCAACATCATACCATCTATAATTCTCCGCAGAATAACCTCTGGGCAACTCCTCTGAAGAACCCTTGACACGGATGAATGCTAGAGGATGATATAAACTAGATTGTTGACCCATCATCTTATAGGTCACTCCATCGGGAAGCTTATAGTAAATAGCATTTTCGTCAGAGCCATAATTAGTGGCACCAAAAGGTGCTGTCTTTTGGAACTCATGATACACTCTCGGCTTACTAGCTTTCCAATCAGACCAAGTCTGCCAAGCATATTCATAGTAACGTGCCAAGGTATCTTTATGATCAAAATAAGGCCTTAAGTCAGGCTCATTCGTATCACTCTCCGTACTCTCATAGTTAAGTCTCAACCATCCGCACTGACGCATACGCATATCGGATGTCATAGTGAGCCATTTCCTAAATGGCATATTATAATAACTTATGTTGGCGTTGGGCAGATCTCTACGAACGTTCGTCATCTCAAATGTCTGAACAGGAGCGACTCCACAAGCATCAGTGACCTTGAGGCGATACTGCCCTGAGGGCACCTCGTAGAAGAAGAGCTCCTTACCCTTCTCCAAGGAGAACTCCTTCTTTCCCTTATAAGCTGTCGGTGCCGCTTCGATCGTGAGCGTATAGGGGCCATTGCCATCCAGCACCGTGACGGAGAGGATGCCGGTAGGAACGGGCGTACTACTACCATTGGGGCGATAGTTGTTAAGAGACTTACGCACCTCACGAACCTTGATGGTTGGATTCTTGTAAGTGGAGGTGACTGTAGTCTTTTTAGATGGCAAATCTATCTTAAGGCCTGTCTCCTGTACCTCGATCCGTACGAGAGCCGTATAGGTGCCTGGATAGAGGTTCGTGATGACATTGTTTGCAACATAGCCTTGAGGTGTCGTAACCGAGGTTCCCTTAGAATTGAGGAGATCGTAGTAAGCTTTGTAAGTATAGTTGGTAGGAGCCCCAGGGACTTTGCTTACTTTTATCTCGACCTGACCATTTTGTACGCAGGTAGACGGAGTCGAGACCACCGTAACGGAAAAGTCGGAGGCACTCTGCGCAAAGATGGAGAGCGTACCCAAGAGGAGCATCAGCCAGACTAGACTAAAGCGTCTAGCTACGGCACTGAGCGTGATATGTGGTGAAGGGGTATTCATAATCATAGTACGAGCGAACATAGGTGTTAGAGATACGGGCGACTTAGAATTGCTTGCCCATTATATTGACCTGAATCTGGTAGAAGCGATTGCGGTAGACGTTCCAGTCGGGTCGATCAGTCAACCCAGCCAGCACCGTCTCGTAGTCGGTAGAAGCAGGTGTGCCGTTTTGAATGGGGTAGATCTTGCTCAGCTTATCGTCGGAGCCTGCCACCTGATAGGTGATCTTGATGGCGGGTCTCTGCGCCTCTGCGAGTTGTGAAGAGGCTAGATACTCGGGTAGATAGAGCGTGATCTTGTAGTCGCCCATATAGATACCTCCGATAGAGGGGCCTGTCATAGTAGGTGGAACGATATAATCTGGATTGGGATCTCCATTAAAGCTAAACTGATAAGGAGGCTGTGTACCCACCGTCGCTATATCAGTCAGCCGATTGCTCGGGAAGAGCGTGTAGCTCTTCGGCATATTGAGGATCTCGATGAGGAGCTTCGAACTTTCTTTGTAGCCGTATGGAAGTACCCAAGAGTAGTTGTACTGAGGGTTGCTGGCTGTGGAGCCTGGCTTAGTGCGGATAGCTACGATCCCCTTGAGTGTTAGCTCCACTTTGGCTAGGGAGCGCATCAGCTCGGCAGGAGCTCTATTTGTGGCGGTAAGATTGGGGCGCTGGACTTCATTGAACTTAGTCAGGTCAACAATATAGGGAGAGCTCTGAGTGCCCGCTCCTTGCAGAGACTCCGAGATGAGCACCCCTTTATACAGTGCCGTCATCATAATCGAAGTGCCGACACCGGTCAACTCCTTTTCGGAGACAATGTTGGGAGCTTTTACCGTCTTCATCTCTTCGAGCTGACTACGCAGTATCACCTCCTGATTGTCGAGGAATGCCAGGTCAGAGCCCTTCTGTCCTGAGGCAGACTCATTGGCGATGAAGTAGAAGTCATACTTCTGTAGCTTGCTAAGCTTGAAGATAATGCGCTTGTTCTCTCGTTGCTGGTCGGTCGCCAGGAGATTGATGACCGAGGCATTCTCTCCCTCAGGGAAGACGATCATACGGAGCTCCTGGAGCTTGTTATCTAGCTCCTCCGTCGAGTTGCCTGCTCTGAGACCGTTGGCGCGTAAGGAGTGAAGCAGGTCAAACTGAACCAGCACATAACCTGTCTCATCCCCCTCAAGACTATTGTAGTCCCGCACACAACTGGTACAGGTGAGGAGCGTCCCCAAGATGAGGAGGAGCGTATATATATGGGTGTGTCGTAGTCTATTCATAGTGATGTGACAGCGTTGATTAGGGGGAAATGCTTAAAGTTCTATCTCGTAGGAGTGTACTCTCCAGCCATCGACAAAGATATCGACAGCGTAGTGCGTGTTGTCGGGAAGCGTCTTGAGACGTATCTCTACGCCGTACTCAAACTGGCACTCGGGGCGGTAGTCAGGCTTCTTAGCGAGCAGCTTCTTGAGATCATAGGTAAAGATCTTAGCACCCGTATCGGAGCGCACGAGGCTCAGCTGAGGAAGGGTCTTAGGATCATCTAGTCGTAGCGTGCTCAGACGCGTGCTGCGCGTCGTACCCTCGTTGGGTAGTGGCGCCTGGTAGATGACATGCTTCGTAGGATTGGTCAGCTGACCCATGAAGTCGTAAGCAGCGTTGTTATCCTCGATCTCTATATGGAGCGGATAGATGATCTTGCTGGGTAGCTCGGTAAGGCTTATGTCAAAGTCGTTGCTGTAGCGCGTGAGGTTTGGCGCGACAGGCACTCTGATACTTGAGCCCTCTGGTGAAGCGGGGCAAACGAAGGTGTCTGTGGCAAAGTAGAGTGGCTCGGGCAGTAGACCCTCGTGTCTATCTTGCTCAGTGAGCTGGAGTGCTAGGCGGCAGTCGGGATGCTTATTGCCTGAGGCTGGAGCCAGGTCACTCATGGTGTAGTGCTGGGGGGTAGCTCCCACCCAGATGGTGTAGCGATAGGTCTCACTGTCCTTGTTCGATACGGGGACCTCTATCCTAGAGGCTGCAGTCAGATCGACAGACTCTAGATGCTTATAAGCGACGATCTCTCCTGATGAGGGGTCACTGATGAGTAAGTGTAGATCTGCAGCCTTGCCTATGTAAGCCGAGTCAGACATACAGGGCGTCTGCATATAGGGTGTGAAGACCAGTATCGTAGGGCACTCGCCTCGATCATATACAAACTTATCACAGCTGACGAGTGATAAGAGGAGGAGGGGCAGCAGGAGTATACTATATATAGTGTGTCGCTTCATGAGTTGTAGCTGAGATTGAGAGATCAGGGATGTCGGTTTAGAGGAAAAGAGTAGATCGCAAGGCTAAGATGCCATTGGGGAGTATCCGTGCAAAGTTAGCTATAATGTAGCGAGTTCTTCCTTAAAAGACTTGACATAATCGGTATTTCTTTTGACATAATCGGTATTCCCTCACGGGAATAGCGGTTAGAGAGCAGAGCTATCGGAGCTGTCAGAGGGATCGGAGACGGATAACAATATGTAGGGCGCACGACCATGCGTCCCTTGCATTTGAACTTAGAAAGCAAATCATCTCCCGTCAGGTTGCAGACCCGTAGTGTCGCTACCTATCTCGAGACTGTTGCAAAAGTCAACAGCCTCAATAGGACTCCGAAGGAAGAGTTGCGAGATGCTGTGCAGACTTAAGCGCAGCAGTCTCTCTTGGGAGACTTCTTCGGCGTAGCGGGCTTGCTATGGTGGCAAGCCGAGCAACCGGCACAGCCTGAGGCTCCTCGCGGTCGGCGTATCAGTCGCCACACGCTACGAATGATGTAGAGTAGCGTGACAACGATGATGAGGAGTACAATGACCGTCTGCAGATCCATGGCGACACCTATTTATATTATATAATGAGTAGCCCTATCAGTCGTGCCAGATAAGCAACGATCCAGGCCAGCACGCAGGTGTAGACGACCACAAAGAGTCCCCACCAGGCACTGTTGAGCTCCTTTGAGACAGCGACCACAGTGGCAACACAAGGCATGTAGATGAGCACGAAGATGAGGAAGCAGATCGCTATCAGCGGTGTGTAGAGTGGCTCTCCCGTGACGGGATCTTTCTCTTGGCGCATCTGTCGGGAGAGTGCTGAGCTACCCACGGCAAAGTCTTCGCTATCCTCGTCGACCGTCTCATTGCCCGTGTAGATGACGCTGAGGGAACTGACGACCACCTCTTTGGCCGGTAGACCAGCCACAAGCGCCACGCTGAGCTTCCAGTCGAAGCCGAGTGGTGCTAGGACCGGCTGCACCGTCTGCCCGATGCGTGCTAGGTAAGAGTCCTCTTGCTGCTCCATGTACGCTTGACGCTCTATCTCGGCGACCTGCTCACTGCGCTCACTCTCAGAGAGCGTGCTCTGCTGCTGCACCTGAGCTATCTGCTCATCAGCCCGAGACATCACCTCCTCACGAGGATAGTAGCCCAGTGCCCAGATGACAATCGACGCCACGAGGATCACTGATCCCATCTTGTGGAGGTACTCACGCGCTTTGTCCCACATGTGTATGCCCACGGCACGCGCCATCGGGATACGATACGGAGGTAGCTCCATGACGAAGGGGAGATCCTCCGACTTGAAGAGTACCCGGCGGAAAAGCTTCGCCAGTAGGAAGGCCAGTAGCACACCCAGTGCGTACAGCCCGAAGAGTACCAGCCCAGCACTCTGTGGGAAGAAGGTCCCGGCAATGAGGATGTAAACTGGTAGTCTAGCGCTACAGCTCATCAGCGAGGTGACTAGCACCGTAATGATGCGGCTCTGCCGGCTCTCGATCGTGCGGGATGCCATCACGGCAGGGACGTTGCACCCGAAGCCCATGATGAGTGGGATGAAGGACTTGCCGTGCAGTCCCATGTGGTGCATTAGTTTATCCATCAGGAAAGTGGCTCGAGCCATATAGCCCGTGTCCTCCATGATGGATATGAAGAGGTAGAGGATGAGGATATTCGGTAGGAAGACGAGCACACCGCCCACGCCGCCTATGACGCCCGTCACCAGGAGGTCACGTAGAGGCCCTGGCGACATCAACCCGTGGATCCAAGCGCCAAAAGCGTCCACGCCCGCCTCGATCCAGTCCATCGGGAAGGCTCCCAAGGCAAAGGTCGCCTCAAACATGATAAAGAGGAAGGCGAGAAAGATCGGATAGCCCCAGATAGGGTGTATGAGGAGATTGTCTATACGATCCGTTATGGTGCGTATGCGCCGCTTGTTCGGGCGGTAGGTCTCTCTGAGCGCGCCTGCGATGAAGCCGTACCGCTGATTGATGATATAGTTCTCCAGATCCTCCTCGCTGGAGTGGTTCTTGCGCAGTCTGTCCTCCTCGTAGGCTGTGGCGGTGAGGAGGTACTCACCCTTTGCTTGCTGCTTGATAAAGCTCTGCGTGTGTGGGTCGTCCTCGAGGAGCTTGACCGCTAAGTAGCGCGGAGACAGGTGGTCGGGGAAGGTCGCATGCTCGGTGAGCTTCGTCTGCAAGGTTGCTATGCTCTGCTCGAGGTCTGTCCCGTAGTTGATCTGCAGGAAGCGCCGATCGGCATAGAGATCTTCATCAACGAGCTGACGCACCTTGTCAAAAAGCTCAAAAACACCCACACCCTTGCGGCAGATGGTCGGTACCATCGGGGTACCTAGAAGGTGGGAGAGCTGCTGTATGTCGAGCTGATTCTTCTTCTGCTCGAATTCGTCCCACATATTGAGCGCGATGACCATCGGGATGCCCATCTCGCGTACCTGCACAGCTAGGTATAGCTGACGCTCTAGGTTGGTCGCGTCGAGTACATCGATGACCACGTCGGGACGGGTCTCCTCGTTGGTCAGATAGTCACGTATGTAAAGTTCTTCTGGCGAATAGGGCGATAGCGAATAGGTGCCGGGGAGATCAATCAGTTCGTAGCGAACGCCTTGATAGTCGAAGTGTGCCTCCTTTGCCTCGACAGTCACCCCGCTGTAGTTGCCGACGCGCTCATGCGCCCCACTGGCATGGTTGAAGAGGGTCGTCTTGCCACTATTCGGGTTGCCTATGAGGGCGACACGTATCGAGCGAGAGATGGCGACACGATCGGAGGCTGCGCTCTCTGTAAGTGATGCCCCCGCACCACCCTGTACGAACGCATGTGCCAGCGGCGGCAGCTCCTCCACAGGGGACGACTGGTCGATGAGCTCTACCGTGATGAGTCCCGCCTCTTTGCGACGCAGCGAGACGTTGTAGTCCATCAGCCGATAGTAGATAGGATCCCTCAGCGGAGCCGCTTGGATCACCTCCACGACCTGCCCCTGCACGAAGCCCATCTCTAGGATACGCTTGCGAAAGGCTCCGTGTCCGCCGACCGATAGGATGCGAGCTCGGTCGCCATTATGTAACTCCGACAATTTCATGCGCCACAAAGTTAGCAAAAGCTGACCGAGTGCTCAGATCTAGACACTACCTAATAGTAGGTACCGTCTTTTTCTGGGGGGATCATTATATATAAAATGTGTCAGCCCATGGATTGGCTGTTAGCTGTTAGCTATTGGCTGTTAGCTATCGGAACCATCGGAGCTATCAGAGTGATCGGATCTCTAATCTCTAACTTCTAATCTCTAACTTCTAACCTCCAACCTCTATTTACATATCTTTACGGGGAAATTCGTCCGATTCCCTCCTTTCTCGAATATCTACGTGGGAAATCTCAAATCTCCACGTGGATATTTTTTATTTTCCACGTGGGCGTCATTCATTTCCTCCGAAGTTTCATTTGATTCCTCCGAGGAATTTT
>QWCK01004082.1_pt1 | contig 14894 bp, 17 predicted proteins | sample 1972571 | NCBI WGS metagenome assembly QWCK01 (sample SAMN09866710, study PRJNA288562) | Human gut metagenome isolate term2_stool, whole genome shotgun sequencing... | isolation source: gut | host: Homo sapiens | place: USA: California
GGTTACATTGATCCGGCTCTCCGGGAAAGCGGTTACTACCCTTCTGGCAAAGAGCTTCCGTTCTTCCCAACCTATCAGCCACGCACATGCAACCTATGGGCACATCGTAGAGGGCGAAGAGGTGATCGACGAAGTACTCGTTACTTACTTCCAAGCCCCCAAGAGCTATACAGGGGAGGACACCGCCGAGATTAGCTGCCACGCCTCTCGCTACATAGTGGAGCGCATAGTGGCACTCTTTGTGGCGGGTGGAGCACGTCTGGCAGAACCGGGGGAGTTTACGCTTCGGAGCTTTCTCAATGGGAAACGAGATTTAGCAGAAGCAGAGGCAGTGGCCGACCTGATTCATGCCGAGGGAGAGGCACAGCATCGCCTGGCTATGGCGCAGCTCAAAGGCGCCTATAGTGAGCACCTTCGAGAGGTACGCAGTAAATTAATTGAGTTTGCTTCGCTGATCGAATTGGAGCTTGATTTCTCTGAGGAGGATGTCACCTTTGCAGATCGAGATAGACTGCTAAGCCTTGCTGAAGGGGTGCGCTCCATGATACAGGCGCTTATCGACAGCTACCAAACCGGACGAAAGATTCGCAACGGAGTAGCCACCGCCATAGCCGGTATTCCCAATGCAGGTAAAAGTGCGCTCCTCAATGCGCTCTTGCAGGAAAATAGGGCTATTGTAAGCGATATAGAGGGGACTACACGCGATACAATCAGTGAGACAATACTTATTGAAGGGCATCCCTTTAGAATCATCGATACAGCCGGATTGAGGCATTCTGAAGACCCCATTGAGCAAATGGGCGTAGCGCGCACAATGGAAGCCATTGAAGAAGCCGACATTGTCCTACTGCTGATTGATGCAGTACGATGCGATAAACCGGAGCATATAGCGAAGCAACTCGCCCCTATCGGCAGCATCAAAGTACCGGCACTTTGCGTTCTCAATAAGATTGATCTATTGGATGTAGCCGCTGTGGAGGCTCTGACGGCGCAACTAAAAGAAAAAGTACCTTTTCCCATACTGCCCATCTCGGCAAAAGAGAAAAAAGGCTTGGAGCCACTTCGGCAACAGCTACTACACACCGCCAAGGGAGATGTAGCGGAGCCGTCTCATGTAGTAACTAACCTACGCCACGTGAAGCTACTCAAGGTGGCTGCCCACAGCCTAAATGCCACTATCGAGGGACTAAAAAAGAATATGGAAGGCGCTCTGCTCGCTATTGAGCTACGCAGTGCTATTGAAGCGATCGGAGAGATAACCGGCGAAACCATCAGCGACAACAACCTCTTGGAGCATATCTTCGCCAACTTCTGCATCGGCAAGTAGCGCGCACTATCGGCTATGATCCGGCCTCATCAGGTATAACAACGTATTTGCGCTCTGATAAGACGAGTGCCTCCCCGATGGGCGTATATTATTCTACAATGATCAAGACAGCACATTCCTCAAAATCGAAGAATATGCTGCCCGGATTGTTGAGTATTTCGAGGTACTGAAGGTAGATAAACTCCTCCTGCGACTCGATATTTTCAGATAGATTGCCCGTTCTTTATAGTGCGTTGATTGTACGCCCAATAGATCTCATCAACATTAAGCACCTGTTGGACTTTTCCAGCAGGGTTTATTTTGATGATAAACGGGTGTCCCGTGTAACGGGGGCGACCTGTAAAGTCAAGGTGGAAATACCTGTACCCGTTACGCTCTGCAGTGGAGGGCTGCACGATATCAAACCCGTGCTGTGCCGCATACTGTTTGGCGATGTCGTTATAATCTTTCATATTCCTGTTTCCAAATTTAGTTGTTATCACACTAAAAACGGCAAAACGTTTTTTCTTTTTTTCGCACTTCAACGAATAAATACCCAAGTTTGCTCGTCTGCTTGTGCTCTGCTGGCCTTGAGTTTGTTTTTGGTATAAGTTTTAACGACTACGTGGACTTAAAACGTCTTCTCCTTAAAATCGGCTCTTTCGTTATTCTGCATCGCCTCCCCTCGTAGGGGTTGCCGTGCGATACCCCCGATGTTCCAGAGGCGTATTACCTTGCAGCCTATCTGCTCCGCCATGAATACCTCATAAATGGCGGAGAGGCTGTGGAGATAGAACTCCTTGCGGTCGTCCTCTCCGAACAGGGGTAGGGAGCTGCCGACTAAGATGCGCGAGAAGAGGGAGATTTTAATCAGATTGAGCTTGCGATACGTAGAAGAGAAGGAAAGCAAAAGCACCTCCGACGCTTCTTATTATGATTTAGTTTACGAATAGAAAGAAAAAGGAAGTAATCAATATGAGGGAATGGGGCTGCACCGATACGCCACGGCAGCCTCGCTTAATAGAAGCAGCAGGGCGGATTATTTACTCCACCATGAAGACATCCGCCTTTATCTTAATCCAATTATTGTATTTGGCCTTACCCGTTACCTCCGCATAGAACTCCTTACCGGCATCCATTAATCGGGAGACCACGAGGTTCATCATCTCAGGGATATACCCAATGCGATCCTGCTCGTAGAAGAAAGCGATGGCATATTCATCGTATTCATTTTTAGGCTGACGCACCATTCTCAAGAGAGAGCCTTTATCTATATGAGAAGCGATCTCCTCTATATTTGGTACAAACGATGTCCCTGCCACGACTACGCTCAGTAGATATATCTTCTGCTTGGGTAGCCCTAAGCTATTGACCCCACCGGTAGCCAGTAGCGCCACCAGATTATCGTCTAACCTACTCAGTTCGTTTGCCATGATTCCCTCAATCTATAATCCGCCGACCTAAGTATTGCGAGCGATACTCTTCGAGCAAGGAGATAACCTCCTGTAGTTGTTCTTTTTCCTTCACTCGCTCTTGAATGCTTTCTTGTAGCTGTAGCTCTCTCTCTTTCACCCATTCAGGATCTGCAAGCTTCTCTTCGTGACTAAAGGGGAACATGAGCCTAAGCTTCGCTATTTGTTCGGCTAATTTATCGATCCGCTTTCTTAAGCCTTCTATTTTTTCGTCCCAATTGGCATACATACCATCGAGTATCACGTTATCAAGCAGCCCCTTTGAAGCCAACACCTGATACAGTGTAGTGAGTTTCTCTAAATCACCGGTTTGATACGCTTCTGTGGCGATATGAAATACTTTAATTGCAGATTCACCGGCCTCCGGATTCAAATCCGGGTGGGTAGCCTTTACAATCGTCTGATAGAGCTTTCGCATCTGCTTAGTCTCCTCTAAAGTGAGCTTGGGTAAGCTGAGCAGCTCCTTGGCTCTCTTTATTTCCTCGGCTTTATCGTCCAATAGCTTTTGGTGAAGCGAAGTGAACTTTGCGATCTTCTCCTCTATGTCAGTCAGATCAGGCGTCTCATCGCGGTTCACATACTGCTGCAGAAGGCGCTTGCGCTCAGAAAGGATTCGCACACTCAAGAAGAGCGACAGATCCTCATACTCAAGCTTACCGAAGAGGCTCTGGTAGGTTGCCGTAAGCTTGGGCCCCGTGTGCTCCTCCATCTCTTTAAGCAACATGAAGAGTTCGCTAAAATAACGTCCCAGCTCCTGATACTCCTGCTGCTTTTTCTTCGACTCCGGACTTAGCTCAATCATACGACAGTATCTACTTTATCTTCTTTTAACAATCCAAAGATATAAAAAAAGCCTCTCTTTTATATGCCTTGCCTTCACTTAATCCTTAAGCGAAAAGGTGCCTCTTCACCTCCACCAAGCGCTATATCGATGTGGCTCTCTATGGAGAGGGGTATGGGTTCGGTAGAAGATTTTCGCAGCAGAAGGATATCCCCTTGATGGATTACATTAAGTTGCGAAAAGGCGGCTACGGCACACTCCGGCATATAGGAAGCAAAAGACTCCGAGCGGTGTGAGCCATCAGGCATAGTCACAGAGAGGGTCAGTTGCTCTGCCGCATAGTGCAGTAGATTGCCCTCTTCGACCACTCCGGGCTGCACATAAGGCTCCGGGAAATGTGCCACTGCACTATCCTGAAAAGCAACAGCCGCATCCCATGGATAGCCGCATTCGGAGAGGTGTGCCAGCCGACGGGGAGCCATGAGGTCAAAGCCTACGCCCAGTGCTTTCACATAACGAAGGGCAAACTTAGTGACCACCTCTTTACCGGTCTTTGCTATCATGAGGGCTAATACAGGCACAGCTTCGTAACAAGGCTCTCGATCCGGCAGAAAAAAAGGAAAGCCGCTCCGCAGCACACTCTCACCTTTATAATAGAGCAGCGGTGCCTCTTCGCTTTCTTCTGTGAATAATGCGGTATATATCTTCATTATGCTTTACATTTACTGCTGAGCGTCTGCCGTGCCGGCCTGAGCATCCTCAGCGGGAAGCTCATTGGGCTGCAGCTCTCCTATAACCACAAACTCGGTGCGTCGGTTCAACTGATCCGCAATGGCCTGCTGCTCCTCACTTAGCGTAGCGATAAGCTCGTCTGTGAGTTGGGTAGCCTCCTCGGGTAGGGGCAGCTGCTTACGAATAGACTCTGTGATCGTACGGGGGCGAGTCTTTCCAAAACCCTGCCACTCCAGTCGCTCTTCCTCTATCCCCAGAGCAATCAAATAGGCAACCACGCTGTGGGCACGCTGCTCCGAAAGGGTCTGATTGTAGGCATCAGGTCCATGACGGTCGGCATGCGAAGAGAGCAAAACCCGTATTTCGGGATTCTCTTTAAGTATTTTAGCCATCTCTTGCAGGGCAGTTTCACTCTCCGGCCGAAGGGTCGCTTTGTCAAAATCGTAATAAATATTACTAAATACCTCGGGTTGCTTACGGGAGGCAAGAAAGAACTCTATCTCATAAGTTTCACTCTCCGTAACACTATCGGTAGCGAAAGCGAGGTATTGATTGAGGTAATCGGCATGAGAAGCAAGCAGCAGGTAAGAGGTTTGCGTATCCAATTGCAGCGTAAAGAAGCCATCCACACGCGAAGTAGCCGTACGATACTCCAAGGGATCACTATCGCTCACCAAGCGCACCACAGCCCCCTCAATGGGATATCCCTCACGATCCGATACATATCCCTCTAAGGTAACCGTAACGGCATTCCGATAGAAAGAAAACAGATGGGGATAACCGCGTCGATCATTACGGGAGGAGGCAAAATAACCCTCTTCTAAATGCGCTTCGTCGGGAGTCGGGTTAAAGGCCATTCCATAGTCATCGAATGAGGAGTTAATAGGACTGCCGGGGTGGCTTACCTCCCATTCGCCCGCTTCGTTAAGCCGTGCGCAGTATATATCTAAACCTCCCAAGCCCGGATGTCCGTCCGAAGCGAAGTAGAGGGTACTATCGTTGTAGAAAGAGGGATACATTTCGTCGCCCGATGTATTGATACTACTACCCAAGTTGGTAGGCGGCATGACACCAATCTGACTCACTGCAATGGAATAGAGATCCTTTCCCCCATAGCCGCCTGTGCTTACAAATACCAGCTTAGAGCCGTCAGGCGAGAGTGCCGGATGGGCTGCCATACGGGTTGAATCATCCCAAAGGGGTACCTCCGTACCGGCTGCATAGCCGCCTTCGCCACTTCGTGCAGCACGATAGATTTTAGCTGTGCGGTCATATAGGTCGCTCTGCGCCACGCAAGTATAATAGAGTGTACTGCCATCGGGCGTAAGCGCAGGGGCTGCATTGTCGTTGCCGTTATTGATTCCTCCGCTGATACTATCGGGTCGCGACCACTCGTTACGCAGATTCTTTTTACTTGAAAAGAGCTGATTATTCTTCTCGCCTGTAGCCGGCTGATCGGCAAGTGCCTCATCCCTACTGCGTGCTGAAGAGAAGATAAACTCGCCTCCATCGGCTGCAAAGACACCGGCAAAGTCACTCCTTGCCGAATTAAATGCCTTCATCTCCCTTACGTGATAGCGAAGCCTATTCTCTGCCAAGCTATCCTTCATACTCAAGAGCTGCATCATTGCCGTTGCTTCGGCATCATCAGGCTGCTGCATCAGATGGGCTTCTGCAAGCTTCCGTGCCTCCTCATACCGCCCCAACATCTCGTAGAGGCGTGCCTCCACAAGCCAAGATGCACTATCCGACGGCAATAGATGATGAGCGATACGGTAATAGCTCAAGGCACGCATCGGATTGCGCATCATACGATAGTTTTCCGCAGCTTTATAGGCAAAGTATCCCTTTTGCTCCGGTTCCTTACGTGGAGTGGAGCGATATAGCTTCTGATATAGTTCTGCAGCCTCTGCGTAGCGTGCGGCTCCATCGGCCCGCTCAGCCTCCTTGATCCGCCGTGCCCGACAACCTGCGGAGCAGAAGGCAAACGCACAGAGAAGCAGCAAGGTCAACGAAACCCTAAGAGCTTGTGTAATTGTATGCTGAGTCGCCATTCCGGATGCTGCATAATATAGTCCATACATGCTTGTAACGTCTCATGCGTGCTATTTATTACCTCGTCGGCCTCTATAATCGGGCTGAGGCAATAGCATTGCGCAGGAGGCAGTGCAGAGATAGGTGGGGGAAGAGGTGCGTCCGCTCCAAATGGGAAACGCCACTCATTCACCCCGGAGGGAAAGTTGGTCTTTAGTAGGGGAAAGGCCTCCGGCTTCGGACTCACCGTAACCCAATCCAAGCCGGGCGGTACAGGGCGTGTGCCGTTCGTTTCAATACTTTGTCGGTAGCCATGCCGCCGGAAGAAGTCAATTACCTCCTCATCGATACTAAGCGTAGGCTCACCCCCCGTCCAAAGAAGATTGTGCGTCGGATAGGCCCGTAGTGCTTGAAGAATTGTTTCCGGTGAAAGCTCCTGAAAAGCAGCAAAATCAGTATCGCAATAGGGACAAGAGAGATTGCAATGCGACAGACGCACGAAGCACATCGCCATACCGCTCTGTCCGCCCTCTCCCTGCAGCGAGTAGAAGATCTCGTTGACCGGCAACCGCTTCATAGCTTCTACACCCACTGCACGGGCTCCAGCGAATAGGTGGCACTACACTTGGCCGTCTCCTCTACTTTGCAAGCTACCAGCGTAACGCCACTGCCTGAGAGTGCACAAGGGGCGATCTGCTCAACCAAATAGTGGGCAATAGCCTCTGCCGTCGGATTAAACGGCACTACTACTATGCTCTCCTCCTCCACGGTCTGAAGGGCAGGCAACCAAGGATCCGCTTCCCAAATCAGCGTGCGATGATCCCAATGAAGCTCCAGCCAAGCACAAAGACGCGTCTTAATCTCACTAAAGTCAATGATACGTCCTAAGCCATCCACCTCCGGAGCACTGCACACGAAGTGGATACGATAGTTATGCCCATGCAAATGCCTACACTTACCCTCGTGTCCGACTACGCGGTGTCCCATGCTGATATCGTGGTAGCGCGTCACCACAATGCGCCCACCTGTTTTCTGCTTATCATTCATATTCTCGTCTGCAAAGATACTGCTTTCTGCGCTGTGCATACATTGTTTGACAGCCTGCTTGGGGGAAAGGTTTTGTTTTTTGCTGCGGGATCCCTTGCTCATAGGTTGAGGAGACGCCTTTGGGATCATATCCCTAAAAATAAAAGAGGAGACCGGAGCACTCTCCAATCCCCTCTTTCGAGCCTCTTGTCGGATTCGAACCAACGACCCCGAGATTACAAATCACGTGCTCTGGCCAACTGAGCTAAAGAGGCGAGGAGGGTGAGCGATCTCGATCGCACTGCTACAACCTACTACCCTTGCTGCGGTCAAGCCCTGGGGGATTCATAGGGAGCTAGTCGTCGAGGACTCACCCATAGTGGCTGCAAAGATAATAACTTTTTTGCTAACCACCTACTTTTATCCGACTGCTTCCTCAACTTTTCTTGCATTTTCGACAACGGATGGCTCCCCTCCGCCCTATTTTCCCCTGTAGAACCTCGCTTTAGTGCAGGGCTTCACTTCCTTTTACGCTAAGCAAAACCCTCAATGCTCAATCCTTTTTTGTGAGAAACCCCCTTTTGTAGATCCTTTGTGGCCGGGGGCCACTTAAACACAGACAGAGTGACCGAAGTCACTCCGTCCAATCTATGAATGTAAAACCTTGAGCGGCAAACGAGGCTCGAACTCGCGACCCTCAGCTTGGGAAGCTGATGCTCTACCAACTGAGCTATTGCCGCATCGCATGACACGCATCGTATCACGTGCTGCAAAGGTAATATTTTTTAGCAAAACCAAATGTACCCACTCATCGCCACAACCATCCACCATGAACCACACCGCACAGTACACCGGGCAACACCTCTTGCAGCTTGAAGCGAACCTCAAAAAGTCACAAAGAAAAAGTTTCCATATATAGAAACTTTGTATATCTTTGTTCTATGAACAGGCGGATTAGAACCTATGGGGGCTACTTCCAAGCTTTTGCCCAAACGTTAGACGATGACGTATTGCGTAAAATAGACTACCTGCTTCAGCTCCTCAAGAGCGAGGAGCGACTGTCCGCTCGATTTGTCAAGATGGTAAGTGAGGGGCTTTTTGAGCTTAGGATTAGCGTCAAGGGAAATATCTATCGACTGTTCTTTATCTTTGACGAGGGAGATATCGTGATACTGCTCAATGGCTTTCAGAAGAAGACGCAGAAGACCCCTCGCAAGGAGATTGACAAGGCACTAAAGATTAAAGCGATGTACTATGCAGACAAACAATCACAAGATCAAGGACTATGATGCCATACTGGACAGCCGCTATGGAGCTGAAGGCACGGACAGCCGCAACGCTTTCGAGGAGGAGGCACGAGCCTTCTATGCCTCTCAGATACTCCTTAAGGCGAGAAAAGAGGTAGGACTCACGCAGGCTGAGCTTGCAAAGCGTGTCGGCACCTCTAAGTCGTATATATCCAAGATAGAGACCGGATCGGTAGAGCCGAGTGTAGGGCTTTTTTACCGCATCATCTCAGCCCTCGGACTAAGGGTGGAGATCGTCAAGCCCTTAGGCGTATAGATTGAAGTGCTTGCTCTACTTTAACGAGGTCGCAAGCCCACACCATCTTAGCACGTCCGGCAGAGAGAGGCAGCTATCAATAGGCACTACATCTGTAAATAAGTTGATAACTTAGCGTCAGTTAATAGAACAAAGCGCAACGATGATAGAAATCAGACATACCGAGAAGGATAATAAGGGAGTTTTCTCTCTACTGGCAAGCGGTCAACCGGCAGGCGAACTCACCTATCACCATGCCGGCAAAGGGGTAATAATCATTGATCATACAGGAGTACCCTCTTCATACGGAGGACTGGGGTACGGCAAACAGTTGGTCAACGCCGCTGTGGAGTATGCACGCCAAAAAGAGCTGAAGGTGATTGCCCACTGCTCTTTTGCCCAAGCGATCATAAGCAAGACGCCCGAGTATCGGGATGTACTGGAAGATCCGTCCGCAAGATAATCACCCTACCGGCACATTCGTTCGCCCATTTTCAGAAGTTGGTGTAAAGGTAGTCACTCCCCTCCTCTGCACTATAAAGTGTACAACGACAGTGGCGCAACAGCACTATTATTCACAATAAATAAAGTACCTTTGAAGTACCGTAAGTTGTGCTTATTGATCCACTGCGTGCAGCTTGCCGAAATAAATTAAGTAGATATAGTAAGTTTTTGATCTGATATGACAGAACCGGACACTTGCCCACACGATGCAGAAAAGACCCCGGATGGACTTAAAGGGCTCTCTTCCAAGGCCAATCATAACTTCTTTCTAATCTCTCTTTTACTCCTCATTTTCATCTTGGTCTTTCTCTTCGGCAAGCCGGCATGGGGGTACATGAGCTGTTTTTTGGGCGCAACTACCATCTTCGCCCTACTCCGCAAACAGATGCAAAAGCTAACTTATAAGTATCATTGGAAGCGGGGAGGCGCTGCGTTACTCTTAGTGGGTGAAGCGATTGTATTCTTTCTCATTCCTTTAGGTGCGATTGTCTCCATGCTCATCGACGTATTTAGCAATACGACGATTGACTATAAGGCGATCATGGATCAGATCAATGAGTGGAATAGCTATGTAGAGGAGCGGTTCGGCTTTACAATTCTCTCTTTAGACAATCTCGGCTATGTAAGTTCCTTTGGGCAGCGGGTAGTGAGTTCCTTAGTCAGTGGCACCTATTCGCTGGTACTCAATGGCATCATGATGCTTTTTGTACTCTTCTACATGCTGTATGAGCGTGAAGCCTTCGAACGCGCCATTGAGGAGCTACTTCCCTTCTCGCGGAGCAACCGACGCATACTCATCGACGAGTCGCAAAGCATTATTGTAGCGAATGCCATCGGTATTCCGCTCTTAGCGATCATTCAAGGGCTGTTTGCCTACTTTGGGTACCTTATATTCGGTGTTCCTACGGCACTCTTCTATGCCGTGCTCACTGCCTTTTCGACTATTATCCCGGTCGTGGGTACTATGATCGTATGGATTCCGCTGGGGCTCTTCTTTGCCCTCTCCGGTAATTGGACCGGCGCCATTGGACTGTGGATATACGGCCTATTGGTCATTGGGGGCGTAGACAATATTGCTCGCTTATTGCTGCAAAAAAAGCTTGCCGACATACATCCGCTTATTACCATCTTTGGGGTAATCTTTGGGATACCGCTCTTTGGCTTCTGGGGCGTTATCTTTGGGCCACTGCTTCTGTCGCTGCTGATTCTCTTCCTCAATATGTTTCGGTACGACTATGTACCCGGCTCTACGGCTACACCGAGAGTAACTACCGACTACGAAGCCTCGGCACAGGGCAAACGAATCAATAAAGCGATAAAAGAGACGGCAGAAAAGATCAATACAATGACGAAACAATAACGAAATAAGCGACACGGGCGGCGGATCTGTTTTTGCCGTGCCGTTTCCACCGGAGCAAATACCCCTATGGATATGTAGCGAGTGGGGCGTGTTGAAAGGGCAAGCAGTAGGCATAGAGCCATTCCATCCCTTGGGCAGAAGTCTGGAGCTATATGAGTGCAAAAGTAGGAGACAGCCACCCGATCACGGATAAACCGCAACAAAACTTTATTTAAACCTTATATGCCACACTTCGAACGACAGACACTCCTACAGGGAGTGCTTTATGTAGCCTTCTTTTCTTGTGCTGCTCTACTGATTGGGAAAATGCCTCTCTTTAGTGAAACGCTGCGGCTCTCACCGCTTATCATAGGCGTACTGATGGGGATGATCTATGCGAATACCTTGCGGAGTAGCTTCCCCACGGAATGGGAATCCGGGCTTAAGTTCTGCGCCAAGCGTATTCTGCGCTTAGCCATTGTCTTCTATGCGTTCCGCCTCTCCATCACCAACTTTGTAGAAGCCGGTTGGGCGGCTTTCCTTATCGACGTCACCATTGTCACCGTAACGGCACTACTGGGTATAGGCTTGGGGCGTCTGCTCAAATTGGATCGACAAACCTCCCTCTTGGTGGCTTCGGGGAGTGCTATCTGCGGAGCGGCTGCCGTATTGGGCACTGAGTCCGTAATTAAAGCCAAGCCGGAGAGAACCGTGGTGGCTGTAGCTACGGTAGTACTCTTTGGTACGCTGAGCATGTTTCTCTATCCGCTCATCTATAGTACGGGCATTCTGGGGCTTACGCCCCATCAAATGGCTATCTATACCGGTAGTACGGTACACGAGGTGGCCCATGTAGCCGGTGCCGGAGGGGCTATGGGTGCCGAAATAGCGGCTACGGCTACCATTACGAAGATGCTGCGCGTGGTGCTCCTTGCTCCCTTCCTTGTTATCGTAGGGCTCTTTACGGGCAGGAGAAAAAGTGAAACGGACGGTGCCAAGCAGCGAATCCCCATTCCTTGGTTTGCCATCTGGTTTCTGGCGCTTATCTTCGTCAATACCCTCTTTACCCAAGTTGCCGAGGCGTGGGGAATAGGCGATGCCTATACTTCCGTCACACACGCTATCAAGCAGATCGACGACTTTGCGCTTACTATGGCTATGGTTGCTCTCGGTATGGATGCCACTTTTGCTAAGTTCAAGGCGGCAGGTGCGAAGCCTTTCCTCCTTGCCTTGGCTCTCTTTATATGGCTTACGCTGGGCGGCTACCTCTTAGTGCGCCTCTTTGTGGCCTAACGCCGGGCAAAGGCTCTTGCGGAGTACCCACCACTTTACACACGCCTACGCATAGTAATAAGTGATGGGTACTACGTATCAGAGGGGGCTTAATCCTCCGGCTGCATAATGGCCAGAAACTCGTGCGGAGTACCTAAGTACATAACGATAATGCGCACCATCTCGGGGCTCAGATAGCGAATACCCTGTCGGTACCCTATGCGCTCCAGCTCACCGAGAAGCAACGGATCGCGCCGTATAAGGGCCGATAGGGAGCGTGTTGCATTCACTACGGAGGGGAAATAGAGCATCGCCAACTCCTTTACGCGATACATACGGAAGTCAAACTCGGGCAGCATTCTCTGCGAAGCCGATGAGGTCCGCCCGGAGGACCGTGAGGATTCATTCATAACGTCTGTAATACAATAAATTAACAATACAACTTGCGTCTGCCTCCTACTTATCTCACCGGAGCGACGCTGTACGGAGACCCTGGCGAAAGAGCGCGTGCGCCTTTCCACAATATCTATTTTCTTATGGGACTCCGTAGGCAAAGATAATGCTTTTTTCATTGGTAGCGAAACGCGGCAAGCCCTCTTTTTCTAAGCCTCAGGGAGGCAGTTGATCGGCACACTATCCGCTCACACAGAGTAGGTTACACCGCATAGAAGAGATAGCGACGAGTAGCGCACAGCGCACTTTGCTCTGCCCTTTGGACAATACAATAGGGTGCTTTGCGATACACTTCAGTACAGCTTACTTCACTTTAGCACAAACGGGCGGTGCGCTGCATACTACCTTTGCATCGTTGCTTGTGAGAAATAAGAAGGCGCCAAGCTCCAAGGAACAAAAAAACAAGTTGAATTAATAGAATTAATATTTGTATTATGGCATTAACCTACAAAATTGTAACCCGCAAAGCAAAACTCAAAGGCGAGGAAAAGATGCTCTCCTACGCCTTAGCTACCAAGCAGAATGTATGTGCACTCGAAGAGACTATCGCATTGGTAGAGAAGATCTCCGCTATATCGAGCGGTGATGTAAAGAGCGTATTAGATACCTTAAGCGACGTAATGGCACGGCAGCTCGCCGCTGGACGTATCGTAGACTTAGGTGACTTGGGTCGCTTTCGCTTGAGCGCAAGGAGTAAAGCGTGTGAGAAAGCGGACGACTTCAACCGCACCATGCTCAATTCTCCCCGCACCATCTATGTACCGGGCAAGCAGATCAAGCAGGCAGCGAAGCGCACCTCCTACATGCTATACGATGCGCAGCGCAATAGCTTAGCTAAGAATCCGGCTACAGGCGACCCGGCTACAGGCGATCCCTCTACAGGCGGAAGCAGCCAAGAGGGCGATCCGACCTCTAACCCCGGTGGTGGCAATTAATCAGCACGCCCACTCTGTGATACTCCCTCGCAAAGAGGGGGTATCCGTACATGAACCCAACCTTTGTATAATGTGAATGCGAATATGAATCCCGAAAGTGTACGATACATTGTGGTCCACTGCTCAGCCACACGAAGTAATATGAGCTATCCCGCCTGGCTCTTAGAGAGCGACCATATCAAGCGCGGCTACCGACAGGCCGGCTATCACTACTACGTAAGGCGCAACGGGGAAATAGTGGCTCTGCGGCCGCTCAGCATGAAAGGTGCGCATGTAAAGGGGTACAACGGCTGCTCCATAGGGGTATGCTACGAAGGCGGACTTTCTCCGGCAGGCATACCCACCGACACGCGCACCGCTTCGCAGAAGAGGGCGCTCATCCGTTTGCTGCGTACGCTGCATCTACGCTTTGCGTATGCCTCCATTGTGGGGCACCGCGATCTCAGCCCCGACCGAAACGGTGACGGCAAGATTAGTCCCGACGAGTGGCTCAAAGCATGCCCCTGCTTCGATGCCGCTAAGGAGTACGCCTCGCTATGAAGCGCATGGCATGGTGTCAGCTTCTGCTGGCGTACCTGCTCACGCTCTGCGGTATAGGACTACTCATAGCCGCCTTTATAGTGCCGCCTCAGGGAGAGATTGACGGCTCCGTACTCGGCGCCTTTGGCGAGGTAATGGCCTTTGTGGGTGCACTCATGGGCATCGACTACCATTACCGCTATGGGCAAGCGGAGTAAGAGCTACCCGCGCCAAGGCTCTGCCCAATAAACAGTGTATATAAAGTATTGCGCCCTTGCGTGGCAACTAACTGCCACACAGGGGCGCAAATCTTTTTAATAGGGTACTACCCGAGCAGCGACATACGCTGCCCGGCTACCTCGCTCCGCACCTTAACGGCGGGGGCGGAAGAGGGCGCGAGGTGCAATTGCGCTAAGCAACGGAGCGCGTCAGTGCGGGGTGCAGTGGCGCTAAGCAGCGGGTGTGCGGTAGTGCGGTGTGCGTCAGTAGCGCCGGGGCGTATACGCAGCAGGGGGCGCGCGGAAGCGCGTCCCCTGCATGAGTGCTTAGCGTGCGGTACGCACGTGGCTATCTGTAGTAGGTGCGCAACGCTCTGGTTGCATTTCTTGCGTTGCTCATAACGGCATCTTGCGTATAGTCGAGATAATCGCTTTCTGCTTCATTCTCAATACAGCGTATCGGGTAATGTGTAGAGGCATATGTCTTACTATTTCCTCCGCCTACATCACCACCTGTATCAGTGTGTGTCCATCGTCCGGAGCTAAAGAGGAAATAGTTAAAGATCAGCTTATCCGAATTAGCAGCGCGTGTGGCTACATGAAGTACAACGCAGTTACCTTCAGTAGGTATGCGCATATAATAATACCAGCCGCCTAAGAATCCACCCGTTTTGGAGAATGTAAGGTTGGGATGCTGACAAAGCCCTCTACTTTCAGCACCTGCTGCCGGTACCTTCCACCCATATGGGGAGGGATCGAAG
>QWCK01004086.1_pt1 | contig 14882 bp, 8 predicted proteins | sample 1972571 | NCBI WGS metagenome assembly QWCK01 (sample SAMN09866710, study PRJNA288562) | Human gut metagenome isolate term2_stool, whole genome shotgun sequencing... | isolation source: gut | host: Homo sapiens | place: USA: California
TGCTCCCACAGACCAAGAAATTCGATGGTATTCCTGTTCCGCATCCAGTTTTGGATGATGTAGTCAACCCGCTCCGTGTCTCGATACCGGGCCATGTCGGTCAGGCTGATAAAGTCTTCATCCTTGTGGGAATACCAGGAAATCGCGGTGTTCAGTACAGTGAATTTGGACATTTTCTCTCCTGAAGGGCAGGATAACGGCTTGCAGAGCAAGAGGCAAGACAACAAATCCCGCCCACCAAAGTCTTGTCAAGACAAAAAAGAGACTTTTTCAGCGTTATTTCGTGCTTCCCTGAACATATCTGGATGTATCTGGACAATACGCCATACCGGGTAACAGGGGTGCCAGAAAATCCCGTGCTATGCTGTGCCGATTGAGATGTGAGGGTATGATAATACCCTCAAAAGACAAGGCAATCTTTGGCATAAGGAGAACACAGCATGGCATACCTTCCTTCAGCACAGTACAGTCCCAAAAGCCGTTCAGCCCCACCTGCCGGATCAGGCAAGCGCAGCAAAGCAAAGAAGGTGTCCATGACCTTCGATGCCTTTGTTTCAAACATCTATCTGCCCTATGCCAGTGTTGTTCATTGATTTTAGTCAAAATGGCAATATGTTCATGTAGTTTCGGATAATTACATGAATTCGGACAAATTTTAGACCTTGCTCAGTTGCAGGCTGATGACCGTTCCTCCTGGAACTACTTCGAGAGCCTGCCCCATATTCTTTAGCGCAATAATCTGTTCTTCGCAGGTTCCATGGAAGGGAAACAGCCTATCGGGACATTTGCGATCCACTTTGAGAAATCCCAGCCCCTGATCAAACCAGATAGTCAGCGCCGTACCATCTTGGAAATCCAGCCGGAGGGAACGGGCATGAGCCATCATTTTTTTATCCATGGGGACGACCTTGACCGTTCCCAACTCACTCAACAGTCTTCTAACGGCTTCGTTACGCTCTGAGGCATGGCTCCAGTCGTCCCATACCTGTGAATACTCTCCGGAAATCCGGTCTGCGAGCATGACAAAGAAGGAGGGGGCGCTCCATACCTCGCCATAGACCTCCTTCAGGTGGCTCAGCAACCTGTAAAGAAGGGCTGCGGTAAGAGGGGAATTGCAGTACCTGTCGGAAAAAAGAATGCGTACGATGGGCCGATGCTCGGCAACGGGATCAACCCCCAGTTTTTTTTCAAGAGACTGGTGCAGTTTGTGCCACAGCCATGAGCCGAAATCCGTGACGGAAGTTTTGTCATGATTTCCTATCTGTACAATGACACTGCTGCCGGATTTTACCTGAAGCTCCTTTTGCAGAATCGGCCTGTGCGTACCGCTGTCACCTTCTGTGCAGCCTTTGAGCAGGAGGCGGTTTTCCCCTTCTTCATACACGGCCCAGCGATACAGCGCCCCTTCCTCCACAGTGACGGCAAGGCGGGCCTGGGGGTGAGAAAATCCCCCTTCCGTAACGGAACAGGTAACGTTATCATGGATAAGGGGAGCAAGCAGCAGGCGCTCTTCCTCACTGAAGCTGTCGTAAAGTTCTTTCTCCAGTGTCAGTTCGACACGTACCTGTCGCAGTCGCAGAATGTCCAAGAGATGCAGCATGTCACCATCGCCTGGCAACCACAAAGAATGTGGGCCGAGGTGTAGGTGGATGATTGCCTCTGGATGTAGTAGCGATGCGGACAGCACGGATTCTTCAAGACGCATGGTTTCCGCTATGGTTGAAGAGCCGAAGATACGCGCCTGTGGGGGAAGCTCGAGCAAGGTAAACCAGGCAGGAGTGAGAACCTCCAGCCCATTCTTCCTGTTGAGTTCCCGACTCTGGTAGCGCAGATCAAAACTGAGAATACAGTGGGGGCAGGCCGTTTCACAGTTATGGCCTTTGCAGAGTAGACGATCGTACGCATCACGCAGAATATCCGCCATGAATTCTCCGGCGGCGGAAGCATAGCCCGCAGCATTTTTGTCGAAAACGAAGATGGAGGTACAGAGGGTGCCATCTTCTCTACGGCGCTGGCCCGCCGTACATTCCAGCTCTTCTGTCTGAATGCCGAGCCGCGCGGCCAGAGCATCGCGCAGGGCAACGGCTATAGGAAAGGCCTGAGTTTCATCGTTAAGCCAGGATTGATCTTCCTTTCGTATCTGCACCTCAAGAACGTCCGTCTTGCTTTCGCAGGCAAGCCAGAGAGGCGCTTTTATTTTCCATGCCATGCCTTCCCGGCAGGCGGGGCAGACATGGTTGGCGGGATCGTCTTCGTTTTTTCCTCCGCGAAGTTTTTTATGTGACCTTATGGCTGCGGGTATTTCTCCTGCTTCAGAGATGGATTCCACCCTGCCACAGGCCAGACATACCGCGTATCCCTTGCCGTAAAGACCACGGGAGAGATGAAATACCGTGCCGGACGTGGTGCAGCGAAAGCGAACCATTTCGGGAAGCCCCAAAGATACCCATGGGCCGCAGGCGCACACATCGGCTTCGGCGTGACTCAGCCCTGTCATGTCGAGAGTAATGTTATTGGAAGGTTCTCTGAAGAAATCGACAGCAAAGCCTGCAGGCTCAAGATATTCATGCCAATTCTCCTGTGTCAGGGCCGTGCCGCAGTTGCTGCATGTGGTCAGGGAACGACTGGCCGCCGTGCCGAAACTGCCGCAGTTCCGGCACCTCCAGCGGTTTCGTATGTTCTGCAGTTCCGCGGCGGCCTCTTCGGAAGCGGGAATATGCCAGTTCAGGGTTATGCCCCTTGACTCGTACACAAGACCGTTAATGGCAACGCTATTACCGGGAGCGTATTCGGTGAGTGCCGAGGGAAGGGAACGACTGGGTAGCTCTCGCCGCAGAAACAGGTTGTCAGCCTCTTCCCTGCTTTCTTTTTTTCGGCGCTGCGCCAGAAAAAGAGCAAGGTGCATGGTATCGAAGGTGGCCACATGAAGAGGAAAACCGTGGGCGGGCAGAAATTCCTGCGAGATAAGTTCCTTGAGCAGGTACTCCTTGCACATGCGCTCTTTGCGGAGAGTGACGGCCCTTTTGGCGGCGGCGTTCTTCTCATCGCCATCGTCTTGCATATCCTTTTCCGCCTGATACAGGGCGTCATAATCGCTGTGCCAGCGTGTATAAGCCCTATCCATGGCTTCGGCAGATTTTTCAGCCATGCTCTCCGGACGTTCGTTCTGAAAGGCGCTATTACGGCACAGAAGCCGTATGCCATTCAGAAGGGGCGAGTCTTTTTCCAGCGTTCTGAAACGCAGAGAGAAAAGTCGGGCAGGCGGATTTTTGCCTGTAAAAAAAGTGTCGCACGAGAGTTTAGCCAGATCCTTGTCGTCCTTCTGCTGATGCTCCTTGAGAAAGGCCGTGAGCAGAAGGGCGTTGACATGCCTTTGCAGTATGACGGGGCTGTTCAACGATACCCGGGGGACGGGAAGGGCTGTATCGAAGGCCCACCGGCTGTTGGCAAAGGCTGCCATTTCGTGGGGGTTATCCTTACACATGGTAAAGGTGAGGGCGCGCGTTTCCCCACGGCGGCCGGAGCGACCGGAACGCTGAAGATAATTGGCCGGGTGGGGAGGAACATTGTTCATGCCCACAACGGAAATGCCGCCTATGTCGATGCCCATTTCCATGGTAGTGGAACAGGAAAGCACGTTTATATCGCCTTCCCGGAATTTCTTTGTGTACAGATCCAGTTCAGCGGACGAGAGCTGCGCGGAATGTTCCTGCGCCCTGAAGTAGGGGGTGAGTTCCACAACCTTGTCGTGATCAGCAAACCAGAGGCCTGCCTGCCGGAGTGATTGAACGTCACTGTTTTCCGCAAGCCACATGCGGGCTTGGGAAACGCCCTCTTCTGTGGCGGGTTCGAACGGAGAGGGGTAGAGCGGCATGTCGTACTCCCGACAGGGTTCGGGCTGCTCGCCCTTGCGGGGAAGATAAGGAGAAATACCAAGAAATGCCGTATCGAGAAATCGCCGCGTAAAGGGGCAGAGACGAGCTTTTTTCAGCGGCGCAAAGCCCATGGCCGTGTGCTTGAGAAGAACACCGTCTTCGTGGCTTGAGCAAAGCCCGGGGAGGCTTATGAGCTGACTCCATGCCTGCTGAAGAATGCTGTCGATGATATCGGCATGCTCCCCGTGGTCGGCATTAAGGTGAAGGCCACGTTCGAGAAGGCGCACAAGTCGGTTCTGCCGGTTACGGCGGCACAGGGGCCAGATGAGCTGAAAGCGGTTATGTTCTTTTCTGTCGGGAGGCAGCATAAAGTTCTGGTTATAACTCATGCCCAGCCACTTTCTCCAGTCTTTGGAAAAATCAGTGGCGCCATTGGCCCTGAACATAAAGTCGAGGCAAATTTTCAGAAAGTCCTTCCAGTCCTGCAGCGAGAGTTTTTCATAGCTTAATTCCTTGGGAAGCCCAGACACCTGCTCCAGAGCCGGGTAACACACGGCCATGAGCCCCAGTGTTTCAAGGTTGGTGGCTTTTGCCGGTCGCCTTCCGAATTCACGAAAGATAAGCATTCTGGCAAAGTCCGATGCACCGGAGCCTGCGGAAGCCAGTGCGGGGGCTTTGTCCTGATAAAGCCGGGACAGCGCCTCAAAACTGGAACGCTCATTTTGAAGTTGCTGAACCATATCGGTGAAGGAGACAGGCGGGTCTTTGAGGCCCGCAAGCTCTCTTTTTTTGCCGTCCAGCATACTCTGTACCGCAATACCCAGCATATTCTGTACCGCAATACGGTCAGATTCGGGCATAGATTCCAGCCTGGCTATCTCCTTTTCCAGTGTGGCGCGTTGGTCACCGTTGCCACCCCGGCAGTCACGCAAACCGATATGGTAGAGAAGCCCGCGTATGCGCGTGAGTTCAGAAAAAAGCTGCATACGCATGGCTGAACGCGCCGTACCCTGCCGACTGTCGTTGAAGGTGAGCATCTTGCGCCCCCGGAAGGGGTGCTGCATGGGTTCCCTGCCGTCAGGAGCGAACTCCAGAAGTATCGGGGCTATGGTGTTCTGCAAATAGGATGTACTGATTATGTTGTAAGAATAGAACTCCTGATGCCCCCGATACGTTTCCAGACAGTGTGGGCAGTCAAGACTGCCTCTGTCAGGATTCGGTTCCTTCAGGAAAACACGGACGGCATGGCCATTATCCGTGTCCATGAGCCGCAAGCTCTTTTTATCGAGAAAGAAGGAGGTCGATGATACGCCGGGCTGTAGCAGCAGAACAGCGTAGGAGTCTGCAATACGGCTGGTGGTCGTTTCTTCATCGATGAGGCCGTCATCTTCGTCTTCCAAATCCAGGCCGTGCTTTTTCTGTACGAGAAATTCCGCGGGTCGACCGTCTTCATCGGCTCTGTCGTTTTTTTGGGCCAGAAGAAAAGGCGTGCGGCAACTTTTGCACGTCACAACTTCAAACACAGGGCTTCCGCATGAGCAATGTTCGCGCGGCTCAGTCCATATTGCGCCGTAGGGCCAGTCGTCCTGCAGTTCCTTCTGCCGGCATGAACAGTTTGGATCCGCGCAGGCCCAGATCCCGGAAAAGCCACGACCGAATATATGGGCGCGCAGAGGAAGGAACGGAGTGCCGTCACTGTCCCTTGTCCACGACAAGACATCGAGCCAGCGCAGCGCGGCATTGGTGTCGGCAGGAAGATTCTCTTTTGCCAGCAGGACCCGAACTTCAGAGAGACGTGCCACATTTTTGCCCCGGGTGAACAGCGCCCGTACGGCTTTTGCTGTTTTTGAACGACAGAGAGCCTCATAACGGACGGCGCTTTGGGCTTCTTCAGGTGTTATGGCTTCCAGATCGGCCAGCGTGACGGGCTTTTCTTTCATGGAGGGCAGGACGGGAATCACTCTCTCGCCAGCAATGAGCGAAATCTGAGAGAGAGGAACGCCAGCCACATCCGCAAGAAAGCTTCTCAGCTCCCGGCCGGCCGGGCCATCAGGATCGCCTATGGTGGCCGATGTAGCCACGAAGCGCACGGTGTCCGGCTTCACGCCGAAGGCCATCTGCACACGGCGCAGCAGGAGTGAAAGCTCCGCCGCCTGAGAACCCATGTAGCAGTGCGCTTCATCAAGCACTATCCATTCCAGGGTACCCTGAGACTTCTGCAGGATGGGGGCATCTTCCGTACGCACCAGCATGTACTCGAGCATGGTGGCGTTGGTGAAAAGAATGGGGGGAGGGCTGGCACGCAGCTCTTCGCGCGAGGCTACTTCATTGGCGTATTTTTTTTCATGGGCGGGAAGACTTTGAGGGGTTTTGCCATTGTAGAGGCAAAAACGCACCTTGCCCTCAAAGCCCCGCGTCCAGGCATCAAGCCGGTCTCTCTGGCTGTTGATAAGCGCGTTGAGCGGGTAAAGAAAGAGCGCCCGCACGCCTTCCAGGGGGGTGCCTTCGTTCGCGCTCTGCCTGGCCAGGCTGTCGAGAATGGGGATCATGAAACATTCCGTTTTTCCCGATCCCGTGCCGCTGCTGATGACGGCAGAAGAAGGTTCTTTGCGGCAGAGGGTTGTCCATGCTTCAAGCTGATGGGTATAAGGCCTGCGGGGAAGCGGAAACTCGTAGTCCTGCCGCAGTTCATCGGGCGGGTTGCTCAGGCAGCGAACCAGGTGTTCATCCAGTAATTTCCCTTTCAGGTCGGCCATGCTGATGTCCGCCTGCTTCCAGCCGAAGGAGGCTTCAAAGGTCGGGTCACCCGTGAGACTTCCTTTCTCGCCCGGCTCGCAGGAAAGTATGCCGTCCAGACAGCGGCGCAGGGAATCATTGTTCAGCGGCAGTGCGGAGGGAACATCCTGCCGAATGCAATCCTGAAGACGGGGGAAAATTCTGGAAAAATACGACAGGGGCATGATCATGCTTCCTTTATGCTGAAGTGTTCCGATGCGCAGTAATAGGCTGTGAGAGAGGAAGCCTGCTCGAACCAGTCAGCATCGAAATGAAGGTGTTCACGAATGTGGAACACCGTATCCTGATCAGGCGGAAAATGGATGAAAGCCGCCTGTGGGTCAAAGGCCTGAAGTGTGAGCAGAATGGGCAGACCGAGTACGCTGTCCCTTGCCCCCTGTAAGAACGGCAGGAGCGGTTTGATGTTGCCGCTGTGCCGTTCCCGGCTAATGAGGGATGCAAACGCCATCGGCCATTCGTCATCAGCGTGCCGTCGGAGCAGTTTCTGCATTTCGGAATTGTCGCCCTCGAACAGAAGGGACGCGTGATGTGTATGGAAATGGGCGCACACCCCTGTCAAAATCGGTACCTCTTCGGGCAGAGAAATGGCAACATGCATGAGCGTATTGACAGAAGGACAGCATGAACCAAGATTTTCCATAGCCTTCTGCATATGACTCTGCCAAAAGCCAAAGGCCGTATCGCCGGGAAAGAGCCTTTCAAAAGAGAGCCTGATACACTGACTGGCGGCGCTCCAGTCCTGCCGGGAAACAAAATTCCACAGGAAGGGGAGCTCTGTGCAGATTCTGGAGGTGACGTTCTCAAAAGAAATGCCCGGATGCAGCGCTATCATGGCCATGATGCGCGAGGAGTGAAGGAGCGCAGACCAGACGTTCAGCGTAGAGAGCGGCAGGTTCCTCACATGCTGAAAAAGCTCAAGAAGAGTCTTCCATTCCGGCACATCAAGATCATGTTCCATGACAGCAATGCAGGATAAAAACGCCTGCAGGCGAGATTCGCTGTTCTTCTCGGCTATGGCAGCCTGAAGGCTGTTGAGAGATGTTTCATCCTCGCTGCCGTCCACAGTCCAGAGCATGGGGCGCAGGGATGTGCCCTCCGTATCGTCAAAGATGAGCCAAGGGCCGGGCCTGTCCAAGGCCTCCGAAAGCCCCCACTCACCCGAAGCAGAGCCATCCTGGCGCAGAGTTTCCGCCAAACGCTTTGGAGCGCACTCCGGATGGTTGAGCAGCAGGGCCTTCATGTCATAGCCCTGCAAAGGTCTTTCTCCATATTCTGGTAAAGCAAGAACAGCCTTTGTTCCCTCCGGTATGAGACAGGACTCATATCGGGCCACGCTCCAGCCTGCGACTTTTCGGTCGTCAAAAAGAATGTCGAGCGACACGCGGGAATCCAGACCGTCTGTTATGGCCAGCATTTCCAGAAAGGCATCCTGCCAGTCCATAAGACGGATAACCGTGCCGTTTTCATGGGTTTCCAGCGGATAATGCAGAGTCTTGCCGGGCAGGGAGAGGCGAAGTGCTGTGTGACGTACTCCCATACTGAAACAGTGCAGACGCAGGCCGTGAAGATGCTGCGCGCAGATTTGTCTGTTTGAAAGAATTTCCTGATCTTCGGCGTTGAAGAGGCGAGCGCCTGTCTGCGGAAAGGGAACGCGAATACAGGCGGGCTGGGTGCTATCTTTCCAGTAAACCAGAAGATCTACTGTGGCCGGAGGCACATGACCGGGCAGCGTTTTAAAGGTGAGTTCAAGGCTGTCTTCCAGAGAACGACAGACAAGTTCCAGTCCCTTTTCCGACTCAGCGAGAGAGGCCGCTGCCGCGCACCACCCTTCAAGGTTCAGACAGCCTTTTCCCTCTTCATTGGTGAACAGGGAAATTGAGGCCTTTGCGGGCAGAAGAAGCATGCGACTGCGCAGACTGGCGCCGCCCGCCGACTTGAACCAGACCTGGGTGATACCTGTGGCAGCGTTCGATGCGGAAAGCGGAGCAAATTTCTCCATACCCGAGGTTTTTCCCAGTAATTCACCGCGCGGAGATTTTCTGGTTTCACCGGTAGAAACGACAGGTTGGGGAAGGCCGCGAAAGGCCAGAGACGGTCGGAGCATTTCCACGTCCCAGAAGCGGTTATCCAGACTCCAGTCGAATTCTTCTCCGTTCAAGGAAGAGGTTCGTACAAAAAACGCAAGCTCATCCTTTCTCAGGCGGCTGGATTTTGTCATGCGGTACACATGCCTGTCTGTACCCTGTAGAGGGCCTGTGTCTTCCGCATTTTCAACTTCCCATCCCGGAGAAAGCGCAACATAGCAGACGGCCCCGCGCACACTGCCGCCGCCCTGCTGCCGAAAACGATAGTCGTACTGCTCTCCTTCAAAAATCCAGGGGAGTTCCGGGTCAAGCTCCATACCGCCGGGGCAGGTGTGCATCTGGCAAAAGCCCGAGGGAGCCGTGTACCGGATGAGTATTTCCTGCGCCGCTGTCAGACCGGAAAAGACAATGCTCTGCTTCTGCTGAAAAAAATAAAAGTCACTTTCCGCATGTTTCTTCAGGACGGCCTCAAAAGATTTTTCTCCCGACATGATTCTCATGGAGAGCAACCGAGGTTTGTCCTCTCCAAGCCCGGTTACCATGCGTGGAGGCATATCCAGACGAGCCTGAAGTTCCCACTGCTGCCCGTACCCCCGAATAAGGCAGCGGCTGGCGGAAATGGGGCTTCCGGTCGATGCCTGAGGAGAAGACGTTGCATCTTCCAGAAGGCGGTTCAGAAGATCATGTGCGGTATCGTCATAGAGGGGCAGAGGAAAGCGTGAGCGCCAGTCGGGATCCTTTTCATTGAGTTCGGTCAAGGCATCTTCGAGCGTACTCGCGTGGAGACTGTTTTTGATGTCGAGAATAGCGTTGATGGAGTCGGACAGCAGGGCGATGATCTCCCGGCTTCGGCAGGATTGGGGCAGGGAAGAATTATAACTTTCAAGCCAGCTTGTGATGATGCTGCCGGACTGGCCGGAGCGCAGCGCTTCTCTCAGAACAGAATGAAGAAGGTGCCCTACAGGGCCTCGGTTTTCGGCGAGCAGCTTCTGCGGCAGCCCAGCCTCGCGAGCGATGGCTCCAAGGTAGACAAGGCCCTGCGGGTTTTTGGCAAGGCCCCAGAACTCCAGCCCGCTTACAATAATATCTTTCAGCTCCAGACTGGGATTGGTCAGAGAAATGTTCAGACCTTTCAGAATGACATCATACGTCCATGTCGTTCCTTCGTACTTCTGCTGCCAGCACAACGCAGCATAAAGCACGAAAACAGCATCAAAGCCAGGAGCATTTTCCCACAGGCTGAGGGGGTTCTGGTAGCCCATGCTGGAACCCAATGCCATGTTTTGTTGGAGGCCTTCTTCCAGAATCAAAAATTCTTCCGGTGTGGCGCGATAGGAAAACAGGTGGCGGCCGTCAGGGGCATCAAGTTCCCTGCGGGCCAGAAAATCACTCAACCATTCTTTTATCTTAAGTTGCTTTGCCATACTGATTCCCCTTGGGGGTATGTATATTTTCATTAGGATAGTTTCGTCAATTTACTTTTTCCGTTAATTGAACGCTCTACCGTTTAAAACCGGTGACGTATCGGGAAAATCTGATCGCGCATAACCACCTTCCCGGGGATTTTTATTTGTCTCTTTGACAGAGCTAGAGCAAATATGAGTGGTTACTTATTTTATACGCAATCTTAAATGTTGTTGTAATTTCTCTCTGTTCTGTTTTGTTTCATAAACGAAATTGTTAATTTGCTTCTCCGTAGGCTGCACATTGGCAATATCAATATCCCCCGCCGTTCCGAAGGCGTACCCGACCACCCTGCGCCCGTACTCTATTCGTTCGTCCCGGTTCTGTCCGTGGGGGCGGGCGGGGGTGTGTCTGTACAGTTCTCCGGCTACCTCCTGCGGCGTGTATCCCGCGCAGCGCATGTACAGGGCAATGGCCGCATCCAGCCGTGATTCATCCATTTTTTCAGGAAAACGTTTTTTGACCATGTCCCGATAGGCGGCATAGGGAGAGGTTAGAGTGCCGGTTTTGGGAAATTTACGCTTCCTGACCTCCACGCCGGGAGCGATTCGCCTGCGGAAGCGCCAGAGATTGGCAAGCGAGGGGTTTCGCTTGCCGAGCCAGGGCTTGAAGCGCCGGAGTCGCTCCGGTTGTTCTGCTTGAGACTGCCTGTCCCGTAAAGCCGTTTTTTCCTCCCGCTCCTGTTCTTTCAGGAAGTGACGGGCAATATTCAACATGGAAAGCCCATGAGGGGCAAGACGTGCCGTGCTCGCTTCCCGGCGCTCCTTCTGCCGCTGTTCCAGTTTTTCCCGTTCTTCCTCCCGCTTCGCCCTGGCGAGGCGTCTTTCTTCGGCCAGCCTCTGCCGTTCTTTCTGATACTCCTGCCATTCTTCCCGACAAACATGACTGACCGGCTCCGGGGCAGGTTTCCTGAATGCCCCTTCGGAGTAGGGGCCGGGCTTGAACTCACCGAGCCGTTTGCACAGCCTGGACATACCGAAATTTCTGTCCACGCTGGACGCCTTGACCGCCGTGTCGCCCACGAAAATCACAGCGCCGGAACCTTTGCGGACAAACCGCAGACCTACGGCATCCAGTCCGGCATGAAGCTCGTCCCAACATGTGGCGCTCTGGATGACGGCATGGCCGCGTTCCTGAGCGATACGCTGGGCGGACTTTTCACCCGTGGCGCTTTCAAAATCCTCGGCCTTGGGCTTGGGCTTTACCTGCGCTCGGTGTTGGAGATTCCTGACCACGCGCCCCTGCTCGTTGACACAATAGCGGGCGTTCATTTGTGATGCCCACCCCTGCCTGTGTTCGATTGCGGCAACAATCTTGTGAGCGGCTTCGATATCGAATCCCCTGTGCGGTTGAATGACTTTCTGCGTGTAGGGATGCGTCCGATTCACGACGATGTGCAAATGATAGTTGCCCGTGTTCTTGTGCAGGGCGTAGAGCGTCTGATGCTCGGCCAGCCCCATTCCCCGAAGAAAGAGACTGACCGCCTCATCCGCCTGCTCGCGGGTGGGCTGTTCGTTTTCCTGCCACGACAGAATCCAGTGCGTGACCGGCATCCGGCTCTGAATGGATTCCTCGGCCAGAGAAATCATCTCCCTTTTCTGCGCGGCAACAGTCGTGGTCAGGAAATTTTTGCTTCCGGCAAAAGCGAGTTTGTCCCTTCCCTCCTCATCATGAGCAGCGAGGATGTAGTCCACCAGACCGCCGATCATGACGGACTTGGATTTTTTGAAGCTGGTGCGCTTGAGCTTCTTGATAATCATTGTTTCTCGCTCAGGGCTTCAATGGCTCGCCGGACTTCCCGCAAGGCGGCGTACAGTTCCGCGAGGGTGGCCGCGCTTCCCGTCTGCTTCACCACGTCAAAATGATGCTTGAGCAGGCCCCCAAGCCGCCGCAATTCCCGGATGGTCTGGTCGTCCGTTCTGGCGATGATGGGCCTGCCGCCGAAGAACAGCCGCCGCATGTACTCGGAAACGGAGATTCCGGCGGTGTTGGCCTGTTGGGCTATTCTTTCATCTTCCTCGACGGTAAGCCGGAGCGTCCGTCGCCTCTGAAATCTGTTTGCCGCCTTCCGCTTTTCCATCTGCCTTTCCTGCCTTTTTGCGAGCGTGAGAAGCGAAGCGCCGAACGCTCTTTGGAGTCCAGAGGCGAAGCCTTTGGCAGGATGCCAGCTGTTGTCAGACAGCTGCCATCCTGTAAAGAAGAACGCTCCTCAGTCTCTGGAACACTACCTTCACGCTTCGGCTGGCGCATCAGTTGCGCCATGCTTCCTCTTTTGGCGCAAGCATAGATGAAAAATGCGCTTGAAGGCCAGAGAAAAAGACAAAAAGACGGTATTGTTTTTCCTTGAACAATACGTTCCGACGGCAATAGGATTAGAAGATGAAAAAGTACAAAAAAGGAATTGTCCGTATTTGTGGAATAGCGTCCGTATCTATCCAGTTTGGGACGCATTTGTCCGGTAAGAAAAGTTAACAATAAAGTTTTCACCGTGATATGGGGAAAGGAAAAAGAGTTTTTGACAAGGAAGGTGATGCTTGTGGCAACGGCTCGACGCTATACGATGGAACAGATAGAGACCGCCCGAAAAAAGCTCCGCAATCTGCCGGTGAAAGAGGCAGGAAAGACACGCGGGGAAGTCGCGGAATTTCTGGTCAACGACATCAAAAAGGCCATGCGGCAGGGCTACACCCCGCGGGACATCCGGGACTTGCTGGCGGATGCCGGGGTATCGGTTCCGCTTGCCAGGCTGCGGAAAGTGCTGACAAGCTCTGACGAATCGGAAGAGGCAGGCCCCTCAAAGGAATCGGAACCAGACACAGCCCCTCGTCTTGCCAAGGATACGCGCGTTTCCACTCCGGCGGCATTTCCTCCCAAAGCCGTGCTCGGCGATGTAGTCCAATAAGAATGACGGCGTGGTCAGAATGTGTTCTGATCACGCCGCCGAACGGGTGGTTTATTTCAGCTCGAAGAACAGCAAGGGGCTTCAACTGTACCACGCCCGGATCATGTCCATGTCATCATAACCGGCCTGCCGCATGTGCTCCTTTTCTTCCTCACTCCAGCCGGTATCTCTGGTTGTTATCTGGGACTCTTCTTCGATTTTTCCAATGGAGACACAAATATCACGGTCATTCATGGCGTCCTCGTTCATGTGTCCTCCTTCAGATTGCTTTTTTTTGATATGCAACGTCGCGTAATCCTGACAGATAGTCGGCCCACTCCTGCATCATCTTCCGCCTTTCCGGCAGATACTCGGCCCGGTTGTAAATACCGCGTATTTTTTCGCGCGGATTATGGGCAAGCTGCTTTTCAATCACATCGGCGGAATAGCCTTGTTCGTTGAGCAGGGTAGAGGCCATAGCCCGAAAGCCGTGAGCGCACATTTCTTCCTTGGGGTATCCCATACGCCGCAAGGCCGCGATAAAGGCGGCATCACTGAGCGCTTTGTCCGGGGAACGTAGCCCCGGAAACATCAGGCGACCGTCTCCGCTTATATCGTGAAGCGTATGCAAAATTTCTAGCGCTTGCGAGGAAAGGGGCACCAGATGGTCATGGCGCATTTTCATGCGTCTCGCCGGAATGCGCCAAAGGTTTTCCACAAAGTCGATTTCCGTCCACTCTCCAAGGCGAACTTCACTGGGGCGCAAGAACGTCAATGCCAAAAGTTGCAAACCAGCCTTGACGGTATAGGTGCCGGTAAAATCGTCTATCGCCCGCAAAAGGCCGCCGATAGCTTCCGGATCGGTTATGGCCGCACGAGGCGTAACAGTACGGCTTTTCAAGGCTCCACGCAGGTCGGCAGCCGTGTCGCGTTCAGCGCGGCCTGTGGCGATGGCATACCGGAAAATCAGGGAACAGATGCCCCGTACCCGATGGGCCTGGTCAACAGCGCCGCGAATTTCAATTTTGCGAAGGACTGCCAGCAATTCAGGCGGGGTGATTTCCGCAATGGGACGATTGCCAAGATACGGGAAGATATTTTTGGCAATCCGCTCCATCACGTCCCTGGCGTAATTTTCTGTCCAGATGGCGACCTGATTGCTGTGCCACTCCCGTGCCACGGCCTCAAAGGTCGTCTGGAGGCTTTTTGCCCGGAGCTTTTTCTCGGCAGACGGATCAACGCCGCCACTCAACTGTTTTTTGGCGGCAATGCAGGCTTCCCGCGCCTCTTTCAAAGAAAGCTGGGGGTATGTGCCGAGCGTGAGGAGTTTTTCGCGGCCCTGAAAGTGATATTTGACGCGCCAGCTTTTGGTGCCGCTCGGCGCGACAAAAAGGAAGAGGCCATTGCCGTCAAAAAGCTTTTGCGGCTTATCAAGGGGCTTAACCGCACGAATGGCGGTATCGGTGAGGGGCATAGGGGTATTCTCCTGGCAAGGGATTAATGTACCCCTTGAAATACCCCTAAAAACGGTGGATGTCTATGGCGTTTAATCCTCTTGACCGGACAGTTCATTTCGCCTAATCCCTTGCCAGAAAAGACTTTTTGGACTGTACCGAACCAAGATGGATTGAAATCTGGCGGAGAGGGGGAGATTCGAACTCCCGGTACCTTTTGAGTACACACGATTTCCAATCGTGCTCCTTCGACCAGCTCGGACACCTCTCCGCGTCGTGCAGCGATGTAACTAGCGAAATTCAGGATGGCTGGCAAGCTTTTTTTTGG
>QWCK01004094.1_pt1 | contig 14864 bp, 9 predicted proteins | sample 1972571 | NCBI WGS metagenome assembly QWCK01 (sample SAMN09866710, study PRJNA288562) | Human gut metagenome isolate term2_stool, whole genome shotgun sequencing... | isolation source: gut | host: Homo sapiens | place: USA: California
GACACTTTAGCCAAAGGCAAAGCGTCTCACTCACTTTTACAGCGTCGCTCCGCTCCTCGAAAAGTGGTTCGCTTGCTTCCCGACAAGCGGGGACAGCTTTTTTATATGAGCCATTTCGGTATTTTTTCTCGTATAAAATGTAGTTTTCCACAAAAAAGAGCCACCGTGCTTAACACGATGACCCTTTTTCAATTTTTGTATGGCCTTTTTTTATTTTTCCACTTGTTTACGGAGAAGTTCGAGCTGCTTCATCACTTCTTGCATCTGTGCATCTCTTTCTCTGTCTTTGTCTTTCATTTCCCGGATTTCTTTATTTTGCTCTTCCAGTTTTTGTGCCATCTCGGCGCGGGAAAGTTTCATGTATTCATTGCCGCTTCCCAGTTTGACGGAAACGCCGGCATTCACCATGTTTCTGGAATCGCCCATCGTCCAGCCCAGGTTCAGCATGGTTCTTTCGTTAGGCCGGTAGAAAAGCCCCACTGCGGCGGCGGTGGCATTTTTGTAATTGCCTACGCCTGCGGCAATATCCCATTTATCATCGGGATCGAAATCTTGCGGATGAAGGGCGGCAAGCGCAGCGGCGCCTGCACCGACTTTATTCATTCTGTTGTCCAGTTCGCCCACGCGGGTTCCCATGTCGTAAATGTTATTTTGCAAATTGGTGATGTTTGTCGTATTCTGATTGACTTTCTGTTCCACGCCGTAAAGCTGGCTTCCGTTGACGGCGTCTTTGCTGTCTTTGGAAACGACTCCATCGGCAACATTTGTGATTTTATTTCCGTTTGCATTAATGCCTTTGTCATTGATGTAGGTTTTGTCGCCGACTTTGTATTCATTGGCGGTCACACGGTTCACGGAAATATCTTCGGCAAGGCTAACGGTATATTCGTTTTTGTTTTCTGTTTTGACAACGGAAATATTTTGATCGCCCGCTTTGACGGTCGTTGTTCCTTGCGCCATCGCTTGATCCATCGCCGCTTTCAGTTGTTCTTCCGTAGCCGCTCTTCCTTTGGTAGCAAAATCACCACTGTCAAGTGTCGTATTCGTCAGTCCTGTGATTTCACCTTTCTTATTTGTTCCGTCAGTCGTTCCGTCAATGGTAACGTTTCCTACTTTGACTTTGCTGTCCAAGGAAATCTTGTATCCCGTGACTTTATCGCCGGTCTTGATTTCTTCCGCTTTGACGCCGGTTTCCTTATTTCCTTCCACCGTAATCTTAGCGCCTTCGATCTTCTGGTCGATATTGTTTTCAATCGTGGTCACTCTTTTATCAATATTATTGATATTCGTTGTATTGTCGTTGATCTGTTTTTGGGTGGCCGCGTTCAGGTCTACAGTGATGTCATTTCCATTTACGGTGACTTCTGTATTTTCTCCGTTTTTGAAGTTGACGACACTGTCTTTCTTTATGATCCGTTCATTTTCCCCGTTGGCTTGGAGTTTCCAGCTGCTGACGTCCGTTGTGCCTTGTGTGATGTTATTGACGGTGTTCGTCAGATTCGTAATGTCTGTCTTATTTTTATCCGCTTTATCATTCACGACTTTCAACTGTGCCACGTTGACCGCGTCAGTGTCTTCACTGCCTGCGGCTACGCCGATAATCTGGCGGGTATATTTCTTTTCTTTATTACCTACAGAAACGGCTCCCCTGGTGGATTTCCAAATTTCGGATTCATCGTCCTTGCCTGCTAAATATCCTTTGATTCCTTTTTCTCTGTCCGACAAACTGGAGGAGCCGATCGCGACACCGCTTCTTGATTTTGCATCTGCAAAGGCGCCGATTGCAACGGAATAGTTATTTTCCGCCTTAGCAGATGAACCGAACGCCATCGAGTATGCTTTTTCCGCCATCGCTTCCTGTCCGATCGCTGTCGCATATTCCGCTTTGGTTTCCGATGCCGAACCTATGGCAATCGATTGCTCTCCTTTCACAACCAGATTGTTTCCTAAAGCAATGCCGTAATCCTCATCGCCTATAATCTTATTGTGATATCCGACAGACGTTCCCAGACCGAACACTTCCGAATCACTTCCGACAACGATACTGCCTCCGTTGGCGGTATTATTCAGACCGAAAACAACGTTTTCGCTGCCCAATCCGTCCTTCCACTTCGTATAAATCCATTTGTTCCGGTCATTCGGATCTCTTTCCGCTGTATAACCTGCCAGATTGCCTATACCGACGACTGTATTGCGGGTGCCTGCCACTTTCGTCAATCTACGATCAAGATTATTCTGGTATTCCGTCGCAAAGACCGCATTCTGATCCCCTTCAACTTCAATGCTCTGACCGACAACGATACTGTTGTTTCGTGAACCGGTTTTAGCCGTCAAGGTATTATTGTTGCCCAAGACCGTACTGTTGACACCGTTTGAAGTTGAGGAAATCCCGACAACTATACTGTCCTCCGCTTTGGCCCCGTCATTGGCAAAGTTGGAGCCTGCCTCCTGTTTCTTGCTGGTGGCGGAGAAATAATGCACGCCGCTTTTATCCACTTTGTCATTCAAAGCTTTCAGCTGGGCAACATTCACCGCGTCGGTGTCTTCCAAGCCGGCCGCCACATTCATCAGCTGGCGCGTCAGTTTGATATTTCCGAAAGAAACGGCGCTTCCGCCGGAAATCCATGTTCTCTTTTCCGCAGCTGTCTGATTATCTATATCGCCGGGAGCCAGATAGCCTTTTATACCTCTTCCCACTTCCGCACGGGAATTCATGCCAATGGCGATACCGCCGGATACATTGGCCTGCGCCTGATATCCCAGTGCGATACCGCTTCCGGTCGCTTTGGCACGGACGCCGAACGCCATGGCATTCAGACTCAAACTTTCCGCTCCGTTGCCGAAGGCCATGCCGCCTTTAGCATATGCTTCTTTGCCGATAGCAATACCGGTCATAGCTTTCGGTATCTTATCCGTCTGTTCATCTTTGTTAAATCCGCCGGCTGTCGCTTTGTATCCGATGGCAATCGCTTCCTGATCCGCTCTTGCATATTGTCCTATCGCTTCAGATCTGTCTTTAGCAAAAGCATTCACACCGAGTGCTACAGACTCCGCACGGGCATAGCTCGCAAATCCCGCCGCCATCGACTTTTCATAAGCGACGGTTTCATTTCCGAGCGCCGTGGAAAATCCGTGACTGGTATAGGCATTGTAACCGGCCGCCATTGAGCCGTAATTCGCATTCTTATAACCGTCACCCTTATTTTCTTGCGCGCCCTCTCCGTGAATATTTTTGCCTGCCAAATCCGCATTGAGTTCTTTTTTGCCGTCGTAAATCACGAGATGTGCCCAATCCAATTCAATATCGGGAACAACATTTTCATTGACGCCGTAATATTTTACGCCGCTTTCTCCGATTTTCTGATTCAGCGCTTTCAGCTGTGCCACATTCACCGCGTCGGTGTCCGCTGATCCTGCCGCAACGCCGGTGATTTGTCTTGTCCGTCCCGTTTCTTCGTCACCTACGGAAAGTGCCGCCAGCTGTCCCTGCCATGCGCCTACAAGATCGCTTACTTTTTTCTGCGCCTCGTCATAAGCTTTCCGTTTGGTATCACTTTCCGCATTCAGTTTTTCATATTCCGTCGCCAGTTGCTGATATTCTCCTTGCGATGTGTATTGCTGGGTATGAATCTTGTGCAGTACTTTTTCCGCCGCCACGACAGAATTTTCCCATTCAGTGCGCGCGGTTTCCAAAGAGGTCCGGTAAGTCGCCATATTCGCATCGTTGGTGATATCCGCTTCCGTTGCCGTTTTTTCCAAGGCGGGATGGTATCCGTAGCCGCCTTTATCTCTGGTCGCATTCGAGAAAGAACCGATCGCCACAGCATCGGTGATCGCACTCTTTGCACGACTGCCTATCGCCGCGGAGCGTTTCACTCTGTCGATTTGATTGACATCTTCCTCTCCCGCCACGGAATAATGTCCGATGGCAAGACTTTCATACCCCATCGCATAGTTGCTCATTCCGACACCGACGGACTTGGTACCGAACGCGTAGTTGCCGTTCCCCAAACCGGACGAATTGCGTCCTGCCGTCACATTGCTGATCCCCAAGGCACTGGATAAATCTCCGGTTTGTACAAACCCGATCGCCTGATATTGCTTTACAAAGTTCAGATTGTTTTCCGAACCGATCGCAACAGCTCCGTAGCCGCTCACAAAATTCCGATAGCCGACCGCCTGGCTTTTTCTTCCTTCCGCCTCGTTTGAATTGCCCACAGCGGAACTGTACTGTCCTTTCGCCTGATTGGAAGTGCCGGAAGCAAAGCTGTATGCTTCCGTTGCCTGATTGGCATATCCAAAAGCCGATGCGCTCTGTCCATCGGTGATATTTCTATAGCCCACAGCGGAAGCGGCAAGCCCGCCGCTTTTATTTTCATAGCCCAATGCGGAAGAGTGATTGCCTGCACTGTGGTTTTTCGCACCGATTGCTACGGAGTAACCTCCAGCCGTCTGATCTTCCCATTTATTTTCAGCCACGTTGAACTTATTATTGTAAATCCCTATGGCCGCACTGTTTTCACCGGCCGCATAGTTCCTGAAACCTACAGCCGAAGACTGCTTGCCTGTAGCTGTATTGAGATAGCCGAAAGAAGAAGAACTCTCGCCCTCCGCTTTGTTCCAATAACCCACGGCGGAAGATTTCTTGCCGGCAGCCGTATTGAGAAACCCGAAAGAAGAGGCATTTTCTCCCAGTGCTTTATTTTTCGTACCGACCGCACTGGACGCTTCTCCCGTGGAAATATTCATGACTCCCATCGCATTGGCATATTCTCCGGAATCAAAATCCTTCCAGTCGCCCTTTCCCTTATTGGCTTCAAAATCATATTTATTATTTAAAGAACCGATGGCGACACTTCCGTATCCTTTGGCTTTGTTATTGCTTCCTACCGCACTGGAGTAATCACTCAAGGCACCGGAAGAGGACCCGAGCGCCACCGCACCCGTGCCTTGTGATGTGGCACTGCTCCCGACCGCAACGCCGTAATCTCCGATCACGGTATTACTATTTCCGACCGCCACCGGATTATAAATCGCCTGATTATTTTTATTTTTCATTAATTGACCCGATTCATCGATACCGACCCTGTTGCCGTGACCGATTGCCATAGCTCCGGCGCCGCCATAGACTTTGTTAGACCAGCCGAATACATTCGCATCACTGGTATAGACAACATTTTCCGAGCCGAAAATCCGTCCGCTGTCGACATACCATTCTCCACCCTTGGACGAGCCGATGATATTATGCCGTCCGACCACATATAAATCAGCGCCGACGACATTCGGATTCTCCCCGGGTTCTTTGTAATCCGCAAGCGTATTGATTCTGTTTTTATCCCCCATATAGTACCCGGTCGCGTCAATCGTATTTTCCGTACCGACAGCGAACGCCATGCTCTGGCTCGTATGACCGGGACGGGAGCTGTTTTTTATTTCATTCTCATACCCGATAGCTCCCGTAAAAGATCCCTTAAGTGTGTTTTTCCACCCGTGAATAATCTGGTACGCCGGGGTTCCTCCGCCCGCATCATGTTCATCCCCTTGCAGGAGTTTGTTATTATGTCCGATAATGGCAGAATCCCGGTAGGAAACAGGTTTTCCGTTCCGGTCCGATACCGGCTGGAAATAGTTCCCGTGACCGACGACAACAACCCTGTCGCCGTTAACGGATGTCACCCCTTTTTGGCCCTCTATTTCTCCCGAGCCGATGACAATATTATCCTTTCCTTCCGTCTTCACCGAAGGCCCGATGGCGATACTGTTTTTCGCCAATGCTCCGTCGTTCATCACATTGCTGTCCGCTCCTTTTTCCGTACTGCTCACGGAAACATAGTGCGGCGTTTTCTTTTCATTCTCCAGCTTCTCCAGAACGGCGGTGACAATCTGCTCCTGCTCCTCCGGCGTGATGGCCGCCTGCGCGGACACCGTGGTCATAGCAATGAGCGCTGCCAAAATCAAAGCGGCTTTCTTTTTCTTCATACCTTTCCTCCTTACGTCACTTGACGCGACAACAAGCGGATTCCTACAAATCCGCTGCGGGAAAATCCGTCTTCCCCTTTTCTTTTTGCTCCGGCCAAACAGAGCCGAGCCCGTGACAGCTCACACAAAAAGGCTTGTTTAATCTTAGTTTAGTACCCCCCCCATATTTTTGTCAATATTACGATTATTACTGAAAATATAGTTCTCAAAGGTATACTATCTTCCCCGGTCCAATGAAAAGGGTCTACTCATAAAAAAAGGGAAACCGGGGCGCAACCTGCTAAAGAAATCAGATAGAAAAGCCGCCCGTTTTCAGAGCGGTAAACAGAACTGGCACAAACAAGCGAAAGCGGATGGCTATAAAACTATAATTCCTTTTTCCTTAGGATCTGCTCACACTTGCCCCTTCCGACGGCTTCGCCGCCACCTTCCCCGTGTCCGGGGACGGCTTTCTTATATGAGCCATTTCGGTATTTTTGTTTTTATTATATAAAAATAATTTCTTTTTCCTTAGTGTCCGCTTTCCCCGAACTCGGAGGGAAGTGCCGAGCCACGCGAGGCGATAGGGGCATGCTTGCGTACACAGGTCAGAACATCATAGAAAAACAAAAAGCACTCCTGCCGTCATTCTTGAGCAGCGGGCAGAACAGGAATGATAATAAAAGAAAAGAATATGATATGACTCTTAGCGAAGAATCCGGCATAGGATAATCGCAAAAAGCGTATGTAACACCTGTATCCTTTGCCCGGATTCTTCACTCTACCTCGTACTTTTTTACCACTCTATTCCCGACCACTTTTTCCCTTCGTTCAAGAATGACAGGCAGGTATTTAATACCATTCTGTAAAAACCGTTTTTTCGGTTTTGCTCACGCTTGCCCCCTTTCGTCAACCTAACAGTTGACACTTTAGCCAAAGGCAAAGCGTCTCACTCACTTTTACAGCGTCGCTCCGCTCCTCGAAAAATGGTTCACTTGCCATCACTTTGTTCAAGAATGACAGGCAGGTATTTAATAGCATTTACAAAACGCATTTCATTTCCGTGATTGTGATATAGTAAAGGCGAAGAAAATCTCAAGCGTATTCTCTTTTATCCGGGAGGGAACATGATAAAAATTTTATTTGTCTGCCACGGAAATATTTGCCGTTCTCCTATGGCGGAGTTTGTTATGAAAGATATGGTCAAAAAGGCGGGCGCCGCCGATCACTTTTCCATTTCCAGCGTCGCCGCCCGTTCCGACGAGTTGGGAAACGATATGTATCCGCCGGTGAAAAAACTGCTCGCGGCAAAGCATATTTCTTTTACCCCCAGAGCCGCCCGGCTTTTTACGCTTGCCGATTATGAGAACAATGATGTTATCGTTGTTATGGATAAAGAAAATGAAAATGATTTGATGCGGTATACGGGAAACGACAGGGAGAAAAAGGTGTCGCTTCTTCTTTCTTGGTGCGGGGAAATGAGAAGTGTCGCCGATCCGTGGTATACGGATGATTATGAAACCGCTTATCGGGATATACGGAATGGCTGCTCCGCTTTATTTTCAAAATTGACTCGTGAAAAATGACGACGCTCTATCCTTATTTCTATCCCCGTTTCCAATGCAAAGCCGGCGCGTGCCGCCACTCCTGCTGTGTGTCCGAGTGGGACATCGACATCGACGATATCACGGCGGATATGTATCTGGCGATGCACGGTTCTTTGGGGGAGGAACTCCGCCGGTCCATCGCTTGCAAAGACGGACAGTATTCTTTCCGCATGAAAAAAGGCGGCGGCTGTCCTTTTTTCAGAGAGGACGGTCTTTGCCGGATTATCCTTGAAAAAGGGGACGATTATCTTTGCGATATCTGCACCATGCATCCCCGTTTTTTCGTCTGCGCCGGAAATTTTGAGCTGTCCGGCATCGGTCTTGCCTGTGAAAAAAGTGTGGAGCTTCTGCTGGCGGACACGGGGCCGCTTTATTTTCTTGAACCTGCGGGAAAAAAGTGGACGCTTCCCGCTATTTTTCATGCCCTCGGTGAAGAAATCTCCGGAGAAAATCTCCGTTTCACGCCCCGTATCGACCGGTCCTATTACGGTGCGCTGCTTTCCCGCTTGAAAAAGACAGATCCCATTGACGAAGCATGGACAACCCGGCTCGCCTGTCTGGAGAAACGTCTTTCTCATGCGGAAAACGCAGTAGAAGCATATAAAGAAACCGTTCCTGTTTCGCATCTGCAACGGCTTTATGAATATATTCTGTACCGCAGTTCGGAAAAAATGGAAACCTACGGCGCGGACGTCCTGCTCCGCTACGCCCAAGAAAGTACAGATTTCATTCTTCTTGAATCCGCTCTGTGCAAAGATTTTCCTGAAAATATCCGCCGCTGGTCGGAGCAAATCGAATACGACACGGAGAATGTGGATATTTTGCTTACGCTTTTGTCCGGCAAATCCTTTCCGGATTCATCCACCGCATACAAGCAGAAAGAAAATTACCGACTCACCGTTTTAAGTGATATGTGATCCGAACAGTGTTCCATCCGTTGCCGCTAAAGAGGTTTTTATGACCTCTTTTTTTATATTTTTTAAAAAAATTTTCCTTTTCTCTCGTTTCCCCAAATTATCGGATTTTTTTGCAAAAATGGGTTATATTTTCCTCATATTACTTTCCTAATCTTTGAAAAATACGATGATATCAGGCAAATTTCATTGTACATATCTTTGAGATGTAGTATAATGGGAAAAATTTATTTGAGGAGGACTGCTGATGAATTTATCCGTACAAATTTTTGTTTCTCTTGTTCTTTCCGTGGTTGTCGGCTTGTTTTTAGGAGACGCGGCGACCGGCCCGGTAAAGACATGGATCGCTCCCGTGGGAACGATGTTTATTAATCTCATCAAAATGATGATTGTTCCTGTCGTTCTTTGTTCTCTTATCGTAGGCATGACGTCCATGGGAGATATGAAAAAACTGGGGAGAATCGGTATCAAGACGGTCGCTTTTTATATGGTGACCACCGCCATTGCGATTGTCATCGGATTTGCTGTGGCCGGTGTGATTGAGCCGGGAATCGGTATGGCGCTTCCTTCCGAAGCGGCTCCGAAAGTCAAGGAAGCACCGAGCATTATGCAGGTTTTTGTCAATATGATTCCTAAGAATCCGATTGAATCTATGGCAAAAGCGGATATTTTGCCGGTTATCGTATTTGCTCTTTTCATCGGGGCGGGCATTATTTCCGTAGGCGGTAAAAAAGGAGCCATTCTTATCAATGTTTTCGATTCGGGCGCAGAAGTTTGTTATAAAATCATCGCCATGATTATGCGTCTGGCGCCGATCGGCGTATTTTGCCTGCTTCTTCCCGTGGTCGTCCAAAACGGACCTAAGGTTCTTCTCCCGCTTCTCTCGGTCATCATGGCTATGGCGATCGGAAGTATCATTCATGCGGTGGTCGTTTATTCCGGTATCGCCGCTGCCGCCGGCCATATGAGTCCTGTGAAATTTTTCCGCGGCATGGCGGAAGCGATGGTCATCGCCTTTACGACCTGTTCATCGGCAGGCACACTTCCTGTCAATATGAAAAATACCCAGGAAAAACTGGGCGTAAAAAGAGATATCGCTTCTTTCGTTCTTCCTCTCGGGGCGACAATCAATATGGACGGTACGGCCCTCTATATGGGCGTCTGCTCCCTCTTTATCGCCAATGTGTATAATATTCCTTTAACGATGGATCAGATGATGCTCATCATTCTTACGGGCACCCTTGCTTCCATCGGTACGGCGGGCGTTCCCGGAGCGGGACTCATCATGCTCGCCATGGTTCTTCAATCCGTCGGACTTCCTATGGAAGGTCTTGCCCTCGTTGCCGGTATCGACCGCGTTCTGGACATGTTCCGTACCACGCTGAATATTACCGGTGACGCCGCCGTTGCCGTAGCGATTGACGCGACGGAAAAAACGGTACCCACCACTTTAGACATTCATGAATAAACGGTTTCCTGTCAAAAGGAGACCGGAAAAGAAATAAAGTAAGCCTTTTATAAACAAAAAAATAACAAGCATACCTCTGTTATAAAAATCACGAAAAAAAGAAGTTAAAAAGAAATCTCATTTCTTCCGTCAAAGCATGATATAAAGTAATAAAAAATAGAATTTGTATGCATAAAAAATATTATACAATTAAAAAAATATCCAGTATAATACATGTACACTAAACTTGGATGATGTATACGGAAAAAGACAATTGTCTGCCGAAGGAGTAACACTATCAGGCGTTCGAAGGGAATTCCCCCGGGTAACACGAAACCGTGTACGGACATAACTCTGGAGAGATCCATATAAAGGACGCCGAAGGGGCAGGGGTGCAGGGAAGAGTAGTCGTTGCATTCTAATCTCTCAGGCAAAAGGACAGAGTCGGTGGGGATAGGGATCATTCCGGCCGGCTCTGCTTTTTTACCCGAAAACAGAGCCGGCTTTTGTGTATGGAAAAGGATTTTGTAAAAAGATGGGAGTGGTACTATGTTAGCTGATGTATTAAACCAAATTGATGCCCTTGTATGGGGCCCGTGGCTTCTCGTTCTCCTGGTCGGAACCGGCGTATACCTGACAATTCGCCTCGGTCTTATCCAGATGATGAAATTACCGCGGGCGTTGAAATTGATTTTCTTCGCCAGAAATAAAGGCGAAGGAGATATTGACAGCTTCAAAGCTCTTTGTACTGCTCTTGCCGCCACTGTCGGCACCGGAAATATCGTCGGCGTCGCGACGGCAATCAAGCTCGGCGGGCCGGGCGCTCTCTTCTGGATGTGGATCGCCGCCTTCTTCGGTATGGCGACGAAATACGCTGAAGGCTGCCTGGCTGTCAGATTCCGTTCCATCGATGAAAACGGAAATGTAGCCGGCGGACCGATGTACTACATCGAACAGGGTCTCGGAAAAAAATGGAAACCCCTCGGTATGGCATTCGCTTTCTTCGGAATGCTTACCGCCATGCTCGGATCAGGGACGACCACCCAGGTGAATGCAATCACCCATTCCCTCAAAGCTTCCATGAATATACCCGTTGTATACTCCGTACCTGTATTAACAATTCTTGTGGGGATCATTATTTTCGGAGGACTTCGCTCGATTGCCAAAGCGGCTGAAAAAATCGTACCTGCCATGGCGGTACTCTACTTCATTACCACCGTATCCCTTCTTGTTATTTTTTACGATCAACTTCCCGTTGCCATCGCTCAGATTATAGACGGAGCGTTTAACGGAACCGCCGCAATGGGCGGATTTGCCGGGGCAGGTATCATGCTCGCTCTCAGAAGCGGTATCGCCAGAGGACTTTTCTCCAACGAATCCGGCTTAGGTTCGGCACCAATTGTCGCCGCTGCCGCTAAAACCAAATGGCCGGCCGAACAGGGACTCATCTCCATGACAGGCACATTCATTGATACCATTATCATCTGTACCCTCACGGGACTCACCATCATCGTCAGCGGCGCCTGGTTGGGCGATACAAACGGTGCGGAACTCACCCAAGTGGCCTTTGCGACAGGATTCGGAAATATCGCGCCCCTGCTTTTGACCATTTCTCTCACGCTCTTTGCGTTCACCACGATTCTCGGCTGGAACTACTACGGAGAACGCTGCCTCGTTTACCTGGCAGGCGTCAAGGCCATTCCCGTCTACCGCGTTGCCTACGTTGTTATCATTGCAGGCAGTGCCTTCCTCCAGCTTGAAGAAATATGGGCCCTCGCCGACATCGTAAACGGCCTCATGGCTATCCCGAACTTGATTGCCCTCTTAGGTCTCTCCGGCATCGTAGTGACTGAAACGAAAAAATACTTCCACCATCTGGAAATCCGTGACAACAAACTGAAAGCCTACAAAGCCAGACAAATCGGCAAAAAATAAAAAAACGGAAAAGAAAACGACCTCTCTAAACAAAACCGGAGGTCGTTTTTTCATGCGGAACGGACAAGATTTCCACATATTTCTCCTGCCGCATGAAATATTTTGCACGCAAAACCCGACACTTTCTCCGTAATCCGGGGCGGCTACCGCTAAGAAAAACGAATTTATAATTTTATCTATATAAACATGATCTCAAAAATAAACATGAACGTAAAAAAACAAAACACCCGCCAGGTGATGACAAGGTGTTTTGTTTGGGGGATACCGTCATAGTGACGATATAAAAAACCGCAGATATCGCCATGAGAAATCTGCGATTTTCAGCAAAAGTTAACTGCAAAGTTCAAGAATGGCCCACGGCGGGGTATCCCGTTCTTCAGATATGGTTTCTCTTTCGATATTTTCCATAATTTCCTTCCTTTCTTTGTTTGTATTGTAGCAAGTGAAAAGAAAAATAAAAAATATCTGTTATACATATATGTCATGCTTTACAGGAAGAACCGGCAAGGAATTATATTTGCTATGAAAAAAGCGGTACTTTTCAGTATCGCTTTCTTTGTTATGAATGGTCCCGCAGCGCCCGTTTTAATATTTTCCCGGTTGCATTTTTTGGAAGAGCGTCCATGGGAATGAAACGGCGGGGGATTTTGTAAGCCGCTATATTTTTCTGCATGTACTCCCGGATTTTTTCTTCGTCAAACGCATAGCCCTCTTTCATGACCACGTAGGCCCAAACTGCTTGACCGCGGAGCGGATCGGGATGTCCGATGACCGCACATTCTCCGACTCCCTCGACTTCATAAATGCAGTCTTCCACTTCTCCGGGATAAATATTTTCCCCGTTCATAATAATCAAGTCTTTGATGCGGTCGACAATGTAAATATAGTTATCATCGTCAAGGTAGGCCAAATCTCCTGTGTGAAGCCAGCCGTCTTCGGTCAGCACTTTCGCTGTTTCTTCCGATTTTTTCCAGTACCCTTTCATCACGTTGTCCCCGCGGACGAGAAGTTCTCCCACCGTACCGGCTGCATAAGGTTTATCCGTATCGGTCAGGATCTTGACTTCCACGCCGGGAAGAGCGGGCCCGGAGGTCAGATACTTCGGTTTCTTTGTGGGAAGCACGGAAACGACAGGTGACGCTTCGGTCAAGCCGTAGCCTTCCTGAATGGGATGGCCGAAGCGTTCAAAGAATGCCTGTGCCACCGGTTGGGGAAGAGACGCTCCGCCGGATACAAAGGTTTCCACCGATGCCATATCCTCCGGATTCCCCCGGCGGGCGAGCAGATTATATAAAGGCGGTACCATGATGGCCATCGTCACTTTGTGGTCACGAATCGCATGGATAATATCCGTAGGATTTTTGGAACGGAGAAGAACGGCTGTCGCATGGAAGCGGAGAGCCGCCAAAACAACAACGGTCAGGCAATAGCAATGGAACATGGGAAGTACGCAGAGAATCCTTGTATCCTGATCGACGGGAACGAGTTTCGCATACTGTTCTACATTGCGGATCTGGTTTTTATGGGTCAGCATTGCGCCTTTCGGATTTCCTGTCGTCCCTGATGTATACACCAGCGCACAAACATCATCCTCCGACAACTCCGCCGATACGTCGGGGGCTGCCGGGGCTTTCTCGGAAAAGGCCTTCTCATTCAGACGGGAAAGCCCAATGAAATCACAAGACACCGTAAGCGGCGTATCGGAAACGAGAAGCTTGGCGCCCGCATCTTTCAGAATGAAATCCACTTCTCTGTCCACCAGAGAATTATTGATGGGAACGATGATGGCGCCGAGTGACGTCACGCTCATATACACATACACAAACTCCGCACAATTCGCCGTATACAGCCCCACCCGGTCACCCTTGCGAATGCCCAAAGCATACAAAGTATTTCTGTAGCCCTCCACGGCTTCATTCAATTCTCCGTAAGTCACCGTCGAAGTTCCTACATACGCTAAACGCCGGGGGTCGGCGTTTTTGGTCATTTCATAGATAAGCATACTCCACCTCACAAATACAATATTTTATTATTTTAGCAAAAATGACATGTCTGCACAAATAAAAAAGAGGAAGGAAATTGAAAATAAATGATATAATGCAAAGAGAATAGAAAGGAGCCGCTATGATCAGAGAAATGACAGAAGAAGATGTAATCCGTTCCGTTCATCACAAATATGAAATTCCTGAAGAAACCGTGAAACATCTGTTGTCGGAAGGTGTCCGCTCCGCGGATATAGACAAAGCCGCTCTGATTTCCTGCCTGTCCGGCAAAGAAATCGGGGATATACTGGCACTCCGGAAAGAACAGCCGTGGGGAAGAATTTTGAAAAATCTGGGGCTCACGGGAACCGTCTATGAAGAAAAATACAACGCCCACCGTGCCCGCCGTCTGCATCGTTTTTACGGGATAGAAGAAGCGAGAGCGAAAAAAGCTTTGGAAGAGGGCTATCCGAATCACTGGATCCGCATGGCCTATCTTTTGGAAATGAAAACGGGAAAGAAAATGGAAGATATTCTCGCCATGAAAACCAAAAGTGAGAAATGGAAACCTTGGGCGGAAAAACATCTGGGAATAAACCAGGAAGAGTTGTCCCGGTGGATTCGGGAAACAAGAAATCCAAGCCTGAAACCGAAAACGTAACCGCAAAAAAATAAAAATTCATAAGAACTACCGGCCTGTAAAAAACAGATAAAAACTGACGATGCCATGCCGGTAGTTTTCTTTTAAAGTTTTTATAAACCAAAAAATAATGAAACCGCTAAATGAGGAAACAGGAACAGCGTCTATATTTTTCATATAAAAAGCGTTTTCTCGGGAAATTCCCTGGAAAACGCTTTTTTGTCAGTCCGTAATCGTGCCGATGCCTTCCTGATCCATTTTTTCCACTTTCACGGCTTCCAAATGATAGAAGGGAGCGGTGATGTGGTCATTCAGGTGGACTTTGGCTTCTCTCAGTATCCCGTAGACACGAATCCATGTGGAGGCCGGTTCGTAGCCCGT
>QWCK01004097.1_pt1 | contig 14855 bp, 9 predicted proteins | sample 1972571 | NCBI WGS metagenome assembly QWCK01 (sample SAMN09866710, study PRJNA288562) | Human gut metagenome isolate term2_stool, whole genome shotgun sequencing... | isolation source: gut | host: Homo sapiens | place: USA: California
TCTTGTTTGGTGGGCGCGGGTGGATTCGAACCACCGAAGCTGAAAGCAGCAGATTTACAGTCTGTCCCCATTGGCCACTCGGGAACACGCCCATATTCAATTCGCAGTCTCACAGACTGCCTGTATATATTACCACTGGGGCAAGGGTTTGTCAATGTTTTTTGAGGAAATTTTCTTGCAGGGGACGGAAGTAAGTGAAAAGCCCCGGGATCAAGGCGTCCCGGAGCTTGTTGGAGCTGGTGACAGGAACTGAACACGTTCCGACACTTTTCGGAAAGAAAAAATGCACAAAAAACATACCTTGAAAATGTTCAGGACGCTAAATTATTTCGGAATCCGAAAAAAGTATTGATGTATCCCAAACAGCGTGTTATTCTGTAGACAGTGCTTATTTCATAATCCGAAATAAGCGAAGACAATGGGGTCTGAAAGGAATCACAGCTATGAAAAAATCCAGCCTGCGGACAGTAAAGGAGAAGAACCGCCGCCTGATTTTGCGGGCACTGCTCACCGAGGGCGGGCTCTCCCGGATTGAACTGGCAAAACAGACAGGCCTTTCTCCCAGCACCATCACGGCGCTGGTGGGAGAGCTGCTGACAGAGGGCGTCGTGCAGGAGAGCGGCCTGCGTGCCGCAACGGCAGGGCGCAGCCGTGCCGGACTGACCATCTGCCCGGACTACGGCAAGGTCGTTGTGGTGGATATCGGCCGCAGCCATGCGGTTTTATATCTCTACGACATGGCTTTGCAGTGTGTGTTCCGCACGGTGCTGCCCGACCACGGCGGGGATGGAAACGAGCTGCTGACTTCGATCTCTGATGCGATCTTTCAGGGCTTTTCCATGGAGGAGCTCCACGCAGGCAAGATGAAGAGCATCGGGTTGCTGTTTCAGGACGACACCGAGATCAGCGAGTTCCGCGTGATGTACTCCACCGGTTATACCGCGGCGACCATTTCTCTGCGGGAGGCGCTGTTTACCCAGTTCAAAGTGCCGATCGTGGAGGAATACAGCCGGGTCTATACCGTGAGCCGTGCACTGGCAGAGGCCGGCAAGTCGGTAGGTTCCAACTATGCACACATCGACCTTGGCGACCGGGCCGTGGTGCAGATCGTGCAGAAGGAACAGCCGGTGGCACTGCGCAGCGAGGGACAGGCAGACATCACAGGTCTGCTGCTGCCCGAAGGCGGCTCTCTGCTGGAGCTGGCGCAGAACTTTGAAGCTGCACCGCCCGCTCAGCAGACGGCAGCGCTGAAAAGTGAGCAAAGCCCGGTGAGCTGCTTTACGGTGCGGCTGAGCAATGTGGCGCGGATGCTCTGCTCGCTGTTCGTGATCGAGAAGCTGTATCTCTCCGGCCCGGCGGCTGCAAGCCCGGCGTTCATGCGCGGGGTGGTGCAGAAGCTGAAAAGCCCGGAGATGCGTCCGGTGGTGCTGAACCCGGATCCTGTCCATACGCCTGCCTTTATGGCAACGGATCTGCGTCAGAGCCTGCTGTGCAGCACGGACGCCTGAAAATGAAACTTGCCGTGGTTTACGGTGAGAATAAAGGGGGCTTGCCCCCGCAAAAAAAGGAGCAGAACTATGTTACAAGGCATTCTGATCGTTGTGGCATTCCTGGTCGTCGCGGCATTGATGATGACCAAGAAGATCCCTACTCTGCTGGCGCTTCCTTTGATGGCTGTCGTCATCTGCATCATCGCCGGTGTACCGATGTTCGGCAAAAACGCGGACGGCGCAGAGATCGGCTGGCTGACCACTGTGTTTGAAGCCGGCACCGTCCGTATGGGCAGCGCCATCATGGCAACCATCTTTGGTGCATGGCTGGGTCAGCTGATGAACAAGACCGGCGTCACTGAGAACATCATCAAAAAGAGCGCTGAGCTGGGCGGCGACCGTCCGCTGGTAGTCACCCTGATCATGGTTGTGGCCACCGCCGTCCTGTTCACCACCCTGAGCGGTCTGGGCTCCATCATCATGGTAGGCTCCATCGTGCTGCCCATCCTCATCTCTGTCGGTGTGCCCGCTGCAAGCGCAGCCTGCATCTTCCTGATGGCATTCACCACCGGCCTTGCCTGCAACATTGCAAACTGGAAGAGCTTTGCAAGCATCTTCTCGCTGGACATCGCCGACATTCAGGGCTTTGAGATCTACCTGATGGCAGCGACTGCCATCGCCACCCTCATCATGGTCATCGTGGAGTTCAAGCGCAACGGCATCAAGTTTGCATTCTCCGCTCCCGTGGACAACACAAAGCCCACAAAGCAGCTCACCGGTGTGCGCGGCGGTCTGGCTATGATCACCCCGCTGATCCCCATCGTGCTGGTCGCCTTCCTGAAAGTGCCTGTCACGCCTGCATTCACCGTTGGCATCATCTGGTGCCTGCTCTTCACCTCGCAGAGCTTCAGCAAGGCCATGAACCAGATGACCAAGACCTGCTACGACGGCATCACCGATGCAGGCCCCGCCGTTATCCTGATGGTCGGCATCGGCATCCTGTTCCTGGCTGTCACCAACGCAAGCGTCAAGGAAGTTCTGAACCCGCTGCTGCTGGCCATTGTTCCCACCAGCCGCGTGCCCTACATCATCTTCTTCGCCATTCTGGCACCTCTGGCGCTGTACCGCGGCCCCATGAACATGTTCGGCCTCGGCTCCGGCATCGCAGCGCTGATCATTGGTCTGGGCACCCTGAACCCGCTGGCCGTCATGGCTGCCTTCCTGGCGGCTGAGCGCATCCAGTGCGGCGGCGACCCCACCAACACCCAGAACGTCTGGACCGCAAACTTCTGCGAGGTGGACGTGAACACCTGCACCAAGAAGATGCTGCCGTATCTGTGGGCAGTGTCCATCGTCGGCGTCATTCTGGGCGCGATGCTCTACTTCTGAGTTGTTTTCTCCCCCACAAGCCGTCTGCAGCGGGCTGTACGCAGTCCGCTGCATGGGCGGTCCGAGTATCCCGCGCGTTTGTCGTTCCATCTTCGCGAGATGCTGGGACCGCCCATTCTTATATCCGGATCTGCCCGGGCTCGAAAAGCAGCAAAGAAGAAGGAAAAACAGGAGGTTTTTGCTTTATGAAAGTCCGTATCGGAATTGATGTCGGTGGCACCTTCACCGACGCCGTTGCCATTGATAACGAGACCTTTGAGGTCGTTGGAAGCGTAAAGGTCCCCACCACCCATACCGCCGCCGAGGGCGTTGCTGCCGGCATCGTACAGGTGCTGCACAAGGTCATGGAGCAGTGCGAGATCCGGCCGGAGGATGTCATCTTCATCGCCCACGGTACCACGCAGGCCACCAACGCCCTGCTGGAGGGCGATGTGGCCCCCGTCGGCATCATCACGCTGGGCAGCGGCCTGCAGGGCGCAAAGAGCAAGGGCGATACCACCATGGGGGACATCGAGCTGTCTGAGGGCAAGTACCTGCGCAGCTGCAACGAATATGTGGACACCAATACACCGGATCTGGACGGCAGCATCCGCGCGGCTATCCAGAAGCTGCAGGAGCAGGGGGCACAGACCTTTGTTGCCGCCGAGGCCTTCAGCGTGGACGACCCGAAGAACGAGAACCGGGTGGTCGAGATCTGCGGTGAAATGGGCCTGCCTGCCACAGCGACCAACGAGATCTCCAAGCTGTACGGTCTGAAGGTCCGCACCCGCACCGCCGTGATCAACGCCAGCATCATGCCCAAGATGCTGGATGCCGCCACCATGACAGACCAGAGCATCAAAAATGCGGACATCAAGAGCCCGCTGATGGTCATGCGCTGCGACGGCGGCGTGATGACCGTGGACGAGGTGCGCAGCCGCCCCATCCTGACCATCCTCTCCGGCCCTGCCGCAGGCGTTGCCGGTGCTTTGATGTACGAAAAGCTGACCGACGGCCTGTTCTTTGAGGTGGGCGGTACCTCTACCGACATCTCCTGTGTCAAGGACGGCAAGGTGATGATCAAGTACGCCGAGGTGGGCGGCCACAAGACCTACCTGAACAGTCTGGACGTGCGCACCGTCGGCATCGGCGGCGGCAGCATGGTGGAGGTGAAGGACGGCAAGGCCTGCGATACCGGCCCCCGCAGCGCCCACATCGCCGGTCTGGATTATGAGGTGTTCACCGATGCCGACAAGATCCAGAACCCCCGTCTGGTGCCCGTGAGCCCCATGCCCGGCGACCCGGAGTACGCCAGCATCGAGTGCGACAACGGCGTTAAGGTCTGCCTTACCATGTCCGGCGCTGCCAACATTGCGGGCTACGTCAAGCCCGGCGATTATGCCTATGGCAACGTGGAAGCCGCCCGCAAGGCGTGGAAGCCGCTGGCAGACAACATGGGCTGCACCGTGGAAGAAGCCGCCCGCAAGGTGCTGGGCTTTGCCGCCGCCAAAAACAGCAGGGTAGCTGCCCAGCTGATGAAGGACTACCACATGGACCCCCAGCACACCGTGTTCGTGGGCGGCGGCGGTGGCGCTGCCAGCGTGGTGCCGCATCTGGCCGAGACCATGCATCAGAAGAGCCGTCTGGCAAAGAACGGCCCGGTCATTTCCACCATCGGCGTGGCATTGGCCATGGTGCGTGATATGGTGGAGCGCAGCGTTTCCAACCCCACCGACAATGACATCATCAGCGTGCGCCGGGAGGCCGAGCAGAAGGCCATCCGGAACGGAGCCGCGCCCGGTTCTGTGGAAGTGACCGTGGAGGTGGATACCCAGCGCAACGTGATCCGCGCCATCGCCGTGGGTGCTACCGAGCTGCGCAGCAAGAACCGCAGCGCCGAAAAACTGACCGAGGACAAGCTGCTGGAACTGGCGGCAGAGAACCTGAGCATGGACCCCAAGGCCCTGCATATCGCAGCCAGAAGCGAGAACATGTGCGCGGTGACGGCGGATAAGGTGGAGAAAAAGCTGTTCGGCCTGATGAAAAAGACCTCTCATCCGCTGCGCCTGATCGACGAAGAGGGGGTCATCCGCCTGCAGAAGGCCAACGCCACGGTGCGTCAGGCCGATATCAGCAGCTGGCGTGATGCGGTCGCCTATATGCTGGAAGAGCTGACCGTCTACAACGACGGCGGCACCAACTACCCCAATGTGTACATCGTGCTGGGCAAGCGCATCATCGACCTGTCCGGCATGTCCAGCGAGGAGCAGATCTACAGCCTTGCCAATGTGGAGCTGAACGGCTACGATGCCAAAACTCCGGTCATTGTGGCTGCGACCCTGCGCATCGATTCCTGACCGACCAAAGGAGGCTGCCATGTCGTCTTATGCACTGCCTTTTCCCGGCCGTGATCTGGCGGAAAAAGAGCTTTCCTACGACCCGTGCTGCCCCCGCATCCCGGAGGCAGACCGCGCCCGCATCGTGGATGCCGCGTGGGAAAAAGGCTGCGCCGCGGCAAGGAATGTCTTTGCACAAAGCGGCGGCAGTGCAGACTTTTTTGCCATCTGCAAGGCAAACGGGCTGACGGTGGTGGAGCGGGACATCGACTTTGTTTCCGGCAACCAGCGCTATTTCAGCGACTATGTGGCGGGCAAAAACTGCGTCACCCTCTATCTCAGATCGGTGGACCTGTGGGCGCAGCAGAACAAAATGACCCGCATGGAAGCGGAGAACCTGATCCTCAGCCATGAATATTATCACTTTCTGGAGTGGAACAAGCTGGGCCTGACCAGCCGGGACTATCAGGTGCCCATGATCAGCATCGGCCCGCTCCGTCTGGGCAAGACCGGCATCCGTGCCCTTTCCGAGATCGGCGCGCACGGCTTTGCCCACACCTATCATCAATTGTTGGAGGCGCAACATGGAAAGCATTGAATATCTGGGCAGGCAGCTGCCCCTTCTGGGCCACTATGATACTGTTGTGGTGGGCGGCGGTGCTGCCGGTGCCGCAGCCGGCATCCGCTGCGCCATCGACGGGCAGAAGGTCCTGCTGGTGGAAAAGGGGGCGTTTCTGGGCGGCACGGCTTCCCGTGCGCTGGTTTGCCCCATGATGCCCACCTATGTGGAACATCTGGATGTGCTGCACAGGGTAGAGGAAACCCTGAACAGGCACGGCGTCACCACCCGTGACGGCATTACCACAATGATCTGGTTTGCACCGGATCAGCTCAGCGATGCTTTTGAGGAATTGTATGTCAGCAACGGCGGCAGGCTGCTGTATGACGCCACACTGGTGGATGCGGTGTGCGAGAACAAGCACATCCGGTACATCGTGGTGATGACCGTGAACGGTCTGCAGGCCATTGCAGCCGGAAACTTTGTGGATGCTACCGGTGATGCTGTGCTCACCCGCATGGCTGGCGTGCCCACCAGCTCCGGCGATGAGAACGGGGACAATCAGGTCAGCAGTCTGCGCTTTATCATGGGCGGCATCGACGTGGAAAAATACCGCGAATATGTGCTGTCTCTGCACGACGAGTTCTCTCCCCTCAAGACCGGCTATTTCTTCGAGTCTGCCATGGTGGCAGGCCGTAGCTTCAAGCTGGAGCCCATCTTCCGCGAGGGCGTGGCCGAGGGCTTGCTCACCGAGGAGGACCTGCGCTATTACCAGTGCTTCAGCCTGCCCAATAAGCCCGGCTGCATGGCCTTCAACTGCCCGCATCTCCCCAGCCTGAAGCAGAACACCGATGCACTGGCCCGCTCTGCCGCCATTGCAGAGGGACACGAGAAGATCGGCCGTCTGGTGCGTTTTCTGCAGGCAAAGATGCCGGGCTTTGCGCACAGCTATCTGCTGCAGACAGCGGACATGCTGGGCGTGCGCGAGAGCTGGCGGCTCAAGGGCAACTACCTGCTGACCGAGGAGGACTATACCCGGCAGGCGCGCTTCCCGGATGGTCTGGTCAAGGGAGACTGGTACATTGATGTGCACTCCAACAAAAAGGGGCTGTTCCACCAGAACACCTACCAGCACGGCGATTACTACGAGATCCCTTACCGCAGCATGGTCACAGACGAGGCCGAGAACCTGATCGTGGCGGGCCGCTGCATTTCCACCACCTTCCTGATGCAGGCCAGTGTCCGCATCCTGCCCACGGTCATTGACATGGGCGATGTGGCGGGCAGTGCCTGCACGCTGGCACACGCCACCGGTCAGCCGCTGTGCAGACTGGATGGCAGCAAGCTGCGCCGGTTTGAACCGACCCCATTGCCGCAAAAGTGAAAGCGCCGGGTATGCCCGTCTTTGCCGAAGGGCTGAAAGTGCGTGCCGCGCAGCGGCACAATGACATAAAAAATCCCACCGGATGACGATCTTCGCCGTTTCTGGTGGGATTATTTTATGGGGAGCTGCTGTGCCGACAGAGACGAACCTGCCGAGCTGTCGCACTTTCCGGGCGTTTCGCAGCGCATAGAAAAGCAAAAATCCCACGATACACGCCGATGCTTTAACGGTATATCGCAGGATTTTTCTTGGAGCTGGTGACAGGAGTTGAACCTGCAACCCACTGATTACAAATCAGTTGCGCTGCCATTGCGCCACACCAGCTTATTCAGGACGGCAGAAAATCGCTGTCCTGAAATAGGATAGCAGAAATCGTGCAGATTGTCAATATCCATGCGGGAAACTTTGTCACGGCAGATCCTGCCGGCCCGAAAACGCTGCGGTTCAAAACGGACTTGAGGGGCTTTTGGATTTCCCTCTTGCAAATTTTGATTTTGGTGTTATGATACGAGAAGATACAGGATGTGTAAAATGAATCCTGCACATGGCAACAATATCTTTTTTACATGAAATGGGAGGGCGCTCCATGTACGTGGACTGGGAATATTATAAGATCTTCTACTATGTGGCAAAGTATCAGAACTTTACCAAGGCCGCGCGGGTGCTGGGCAGCAATCAGCCCAACATCACCCACGCCATGAACCGGCTGGAAAGCCAGCTGAATTGTGTGCTGTTCATCCGCTCCAACCGCGGCGTTACCCTGACGCCGGAAGGAGAGCTGCTCTATTCCCGCATTGCATCGGCGGCGGTGCAGATCCAGGATGCGGAGGAAGAGCTGAGCGCCAGCGCTACGCTGGAACACGGAGCCATCAGCATCAGTGCCACCGAGACGGCTCTGAACATCTATCTTTCGGAGAAGCTGCGCGCCTTCCACACCGAGTACCCCGGCATCCGGCTGCGCATTTCCAACCACTCCACGCCGCAGGCCGTGCAGGCTGTGAAAAACGGCGAGGTGGATTTTGCCGTTGTATCCACCCCGGCAGAGGTGGACGGCAGCTTGAAAATGGTGGAACTGAAAGCATTCTACGAGGTGCTGGTGGGCGGCAGGACTTTTACGGCCCTTGCCAGCCAGAACCTGAGTTTGAAGGAGCTGAAAAATTATCCGCTGATCTCGCTCAGCGATACAAGTATGACCCGCAGCTTCTACAGACAGTTCTTTTTGGAGCATGGCGCGGTGCTGAAGCCGGACACCGAGGCCGCCACCACCGACCAGATGCTGACATTGGTCAAAAGCGAACTGGGCATTGCGTTTGTGCCGGAGCCCATGGCAAAAGAACTGCTGGAACGCGGGGAGCTGGTGCAGCTCCATCTGCAGGAGATCATCCCGGAGCGCAGTATCTGTCTGGTGTATGACCGCCACCGCCCGCTGAACACGGCGGCGCGCAAGTTCCAGCAGATGCTTACAAAGTCTGCCATCGGCAGGCCGGTATCCCAGTAATGCAGCATGCTTCAAAAGCTGTCCGTGCAGAAAAAACAGGGTGATGCCTTGCACAAGTGCAGAGACATCACCCTGAAAGGCGGCTGTTATTCCTCGGCAGCGGCCTTGGATTCATTTACGAATGCGGCGATCTTGTCCACCTGGATCTCGGCCACGGCACGGCCGGTGTCGTAAACACGGCGCAGCTGGGCTGCATCGCGCTCCATGGAGCCGATCTCCAGCGGGATGGGCGGGCGGATGACGAAAGCTTTGCCCGTCTGTTCCAGCATGGAAACATGGGCAAGGGTCTCGTTGTAGCGTTCGTGGCGGTCGGCTACGGCATCCACAAAGGCCGGGTAGCGCAGGTAACGCGCCCGGATGACGGGCAGCATCTTGTTTTTCTTCTTCACAAAGCCCTTGGGCTGGGTCAGCACGATCAGGTTGCGCTTGTAGCCGATGGACTCAAAGAACCGCACCGGGATGGAATCTGCAATGCCGCCGTCCAGCAGCTGGTAGTGGCCGATCTTCACGATCTTTGAGGCCAGCGGCATGGAGGCCGATGCCTGCATCCACTGGATGTCCTCGGCGTCGCCGGTGCGGCACTTGTGATAGATGGGGTCGCCGGTGCGAACATCGGTGCACACCACAAAAAAGTCCATGGGGTTCTCCCGGAAAGCCTTGGAGTCAAAGATGTCCAGCTTTTCCGGTACGGTGTGGTAGCAGAATTGCTCGCTGTACAGATTGCCGGTGCGCAGCAGGTTGCCAAAGCTGGCATAGCGCTTGTCGGTGCAGTATTCCGTGTTGTAGCGGATGGTGCGCCCGATCTGGTGCGACTTATAGTTGCAGCCGAACACTGCACCGGCAGAAACGCCGATGGCACCGTCCAGCACGATGCCGTGCTCCATCAACACATCCAGAACACCGGCGGTGAACATTCCGCGCATGGCGCCGCCTTCCAGCACAAGTCCAGTTTTCATACAGCTCTCCCTCTCCGCAGTACCGGCACACAGCTGCCGGACAACCCTTTATACTAATTCTAGTATACTCAATTCTGCAAAAAGTACAAGGGCCGAAAGGGCTGAACTTTGGCAAGAAAAGCTCTTGCCAAAGCAGGATGCATCCGGTATACTATATGAAATAAAAAACATGTGTGCCGGAGAGTGCACGGAGATGGAAAATAGACTTGGAGGAACTGGTTCGCTATGAAGATGCTGGAAGAACGTATCCGCAAGGATGGTATTGTACGCGAGGGCAACGTGCTCAAGGTAGACAGCTTTATCAACCACCAGATGGATATTCCGCTGTTCCGTGAAATGGCAAAGGAGTGGAAGCGCCTGTTTGCCGGCAAGACCATCAACAAGGTGCTCACCATCGAGGCCAGCGGCATCGGCATTGCAGCCGTGGTGGCAAGCGAGTTCAATGTGCCGGTGGTGTTCGCCAAAAAGTCTATGAGCATCAATCTGGACTACGATAACTACGAGACCAAGATCCAGTCCTTCACCCACAAAAAGATCTACAACGTCATCGTCTCCAAAAAGTTCCTCACGGCAGAGGATCATGTGCTGATCATTGACGACTTCCTTGCCAACGGCTGCGCTCTGATGGGCCTGCTGGATCTGGCCAAGGAAGCCGGCGCCACCGTGGAAGGCATCGGCATCGCCGTGGAAAAGGGCTTCCAGCAGGGCGGCGAGCTGATCCGCAGCAAGGGCATTCAGCTGGAAAGCCTTGCCATCGTGGATTCCATGAACAGCGAGACCGGCGAGATCGTCTTCCGCGACCAGCCGCACCAGAATTAAAGAGCAAACATTTGAAAAGCCGTTGCACAGAGTATGTGCGGCGGCTTTTTTTCTGTATTGCAAAATAAAAATGATTCCGCTAAAAATGCCCAGAGCGCAGCGGCGGGCGTTCAAAACCGTTTACGCCCCGTCAAAGCTGTCGCCGTCTGCGGGCAGGTCTGCGGCGGTCTGGGCGGGACCGGCGTCTGCTTCCGGCTCGGCGGCGCGGGGGATACCTTTGTACACCAGCGTCTGTTCCAGCACCTCGGCGCACACGGGGGCCGAAAGACTGCCGCCGGCAGTGGTCCAGCTGTGGGGCTCATCCAGACAGACCAGACACAGAAACTGCGGGTCATCGATGGGGGCCACAGCCACAAAGCTGGCAATGCGGGCTTTTTCGTCGGCGCTGTCCAGCTTCTGGCTGGTGCCGCTCTTGCCGCCCACCCGATAGCCCCGGATCTGGGCGTAGCGCCCGCCGCCGTTCTGCACCACGGCCTCCATCATGCCGCGCATGATTTGGGAGGTCTCCGGCCGGATGACCTGCCGCCTGCACACCGGGTCGATGTGCTGCAATACGCTGCCGTCCGGGTTCAGGATGTCGCTGACGAGATAGGGCTGCATGAGCTTTCCGCCGTTCACCACGGCGCACACGGCTGCGGCCATTTCCATGTAGGAAATCTTGCTGCTCTGGCCAAAGGCGCAGGACGCCAGCTCTACCGGGCCCATGCGGTCAGCGGTGTAGAACAGGCTCTTTTTCGGCTCGGCGGGCAGGTCGATGCCGGTGGGCTCCCGCAGGCCAAAAGCGGCAAAATAATCGCAGAAGGCTTCCTTGCCCAGCCTGGCCCCGATCTGGATAAAGCTCTGGTTGCAGGAGTTTTCCAGCGCCTGCGTCACGGTCTGGCTGCCGTGGCGCTTGTGATTGGCACAGTGGAACCGGGTGCCTGCCACCGAGATGGAGTCCCCGCAGTAAAAGGTGGAATGGGGGCTCACAGCCCCGGCATCCAGCGCGGCGGCGCAGGTGATGAGCTTGAACACGCTGCCCGGCTCGTATAGGTCGCTGACGGCTTTGTTGCGCCACTGGGTCTGCTGGGCCAGCTGCAGTGCCGCCGCGCGCTCTGTGCCGGAGAGCGCGTCCACCCTCTGCCGGGCGGCGGCGTCGTAAATGATGCGGGGCTGGTTGGGGTCGTAGGCGGGGGTGGTGGACATGGCCAGCACCGCCCCGGTGTTCACCTCCATCACGATGCCCACAGCCCGTGCCGCCACATGGTGCTCCTTGACGGCATAGGTCAGGGCGTTTTCGAGGTAGTGCTGGATGCTGGCATCAATGGTCAGCCGCAGGCCGCTGCCTTCCAGCGGCACCCGCTCGGTCTCGTAGCTCTGTTCCAGCGTATAGCCCCATGCGTTCACGGCAGTAAGCACCACACCGTTCTGCCCGGTGAGCACCTCGTTGTACCTGAGCTCCAGCCCGCTCACACCGGCGTTGTCTACGTTGGTAAAACCCAGCACGCTTGCCAGAAACTCCCCCTGCGGATACCAGCGTTTGGAGTCCTGATTGATGCGGATGCCGGTGATGCCGTTTGCTTCGCAGAAGTCCCGCACCCGGTCGGCGGTGTCCCGCTCCACACGGTAGCGCAGCAGGCAGTCGTTGGAGCGGCGGTCGCTGAACTTTTCCAATAATGCGGCTTTGTCCAGCTCCAGGATCTCCGCAAGGCCATCTGCGGCAAGGCTGAGCTTTTCTTCCGGCATTTCACGCGGGGAGGCCCGCAGGGTCCAGCAGCTGCTGTTGGCGGCCAGCAGCGCGCCGTCCGCACTGTAGATGCGGCCCCGGTCGGCGGGCACCACGGTGTCCCGCAATTGCTGGCCCAGCGCACGGCTGGTGTACCAGCTGCCCGTAAATAATTGCAGATATGCCAGCCGCGCGGCCAGCCCTGCAAAGCAGACGCAGCACAACAGGGCGGCCACCAGCCGTGCCCGGGCACGGAATGCCCGTTCCGGCAGGGTGCGCAGGGGCCTTGGCTCCGGTTTTGGCATGGCGGGCACCTCTCTTTCAAATGGAATGTATGCGCCGGCGTGCCGGGCCTATGACTAACCGGCACCGCCGCCGCGTACAATAAGGAAACGGAGGTGATGCAGATGCCGAAAGCCGCAGCCCACGGGGTGCGCCCCCACGCAGGGCGGGGCCTGCCGCTGCGCCGTCTGCCGGCCATGGACCTGCCCTTTCTGGTGCTGGTGCTCACGCTGGTGGGGTTCGGCCTTGTGATGCTGGGCAGTGCCAGCAGTGCCGTGGCGCTGTACCGGAGGAACGATGCCTTTGCCTACCTGCGGCCCCAGCTGCTGTATGCGGCGCTGGGCATCGGGGCCATGTGGGCGGCCAGCCGGGTGGATTACCATATCTATCATAAGCTGGCATGGCCGCTGCTGGGGCTTTCCATGGTGCTGCTGACAGCGGTGCTCTTTATGCCGGAGTACAACGGCTGCAAACGCTGGCTGGTGCTGCCGGGCCTTGGAACGCTGCAGCCCAGCGAGATCGCCAAGTTTGCGGTGGTGCTGGTGTTTGCGCATATCATTTCCCTCAACCATGACCGCATGGGCAGCTTTGCGGTAGGGGTGCTGCCCTTTGCGCTGGTGCTGGGGGTGGTGGCGGTGCTCATGCTGCTGGAACCGCACCTCTCCGGCACGGTGCTGATCCTGTGCATTGGTGCGGTGCTGATGTTCGTGGGCGGCACCGGGCTGCGGTGGTTCGTGCTGGCGGGGGTGGGCGGCGCAGCGGCCATCGGTGCGGCCATTGCCATCATGCCGGACCTTGTGCCCTATGCAGCCAGCCGCCTGAGCTCATGGCTGGACCCCTTTGCGGACCCGCTGGGGGACGGCCACCAGACCATCCAGAGCCTGTACGCCATCGGCAGCGGGGGCGCGGCGGGGCTGGGCCTTGGCAGCAGCCGCCAGAAGCACCTGTTCGTCCCCGAGCCCCAGAACGACTTTATCTTTTCCATCCTGTGCGAGGAGCTGGGCTTTGTGGGAGCCTGTGGGGTGATCCTGCTGTTTGCGCTGCTGCTGTGGCGGGGCGTCACGCTGGCGGCCCACGCGCCGGACCGGTTCGGGGCGCTGCTGGTGGTGGGCTTTGTGGTGCAGGTGGCCCTGCAGGCGGTGCTGAACATGGCCGTTGTCACCAACACCATCCCCAATACCGGCATCAGCCTGCCGTTTTTCTCCTCCGGCGGCACCAGCCTGATGATGCTGCTGGGCGAAATGGGCATTGTGCTGTCGGTGTCCCGCGGAGAGATGTAAAACCGGATGTTCCGCGCCTTAAAGCGGTATGCTCCGGCCCCGGAACTGCTACAAATGACCCGACAAATAAAACACAGGCCGCAGAACAAATAGAAACAAACTGCCCTCGTTCCGCATAGCATGAGGTATCTTTTGCGGAACGGGGGTTTTTGCATGGGCGGAGATCTGATCATTACAGGCGGTGTGCCGCTGAACGGTACGGTGCGCATCCCTGCAGCCAAAAACAGTGTCCTGCCGCTGCTGGCGGCGTCCCTTCTGTGCAGCGGCACTGTGCGCCTGCTGGCGGTGCCGCAGCTTGCGGATGTGGACACCAGCCTTGTCCTTTTGCGGGGTGCAGGCTGCACGGCCCGCTGGCAGGGCAGTGACATCACGGTGCAGGGTATGCCGTCGGTCTGCCGTCTGGAGCCAGAGGCAGCAGCACGGATGCGGGCATCCATCCTGTTCTGCGCACCGCTGCTGGCACGGCTTGGCCGGGTGGAGACCGTTCTGCCCGGCGGGTGCCGCATTGGTGCAAGGCCCATCGACCTGCATCTTTCCGGCCTTGCGCAGATGGGAGCGCACTGCCGCGAGGAGGGAACACGGCTGATCCTGACCGCTCCGGCGGGGCTGCACGGTGCGGACATCACGCTGGGGTTCCCCAGTGTGGGGGCCACCGAAACGCTGCTGCTGGCGGCTGTCTGTGCGCAGGGCGAAACCGTGCTGCGCGGTGCGGCGCGGGAGCCGGAGATCGTCGATCTGGCGGCATTCCTGAACCGCTGCGGCGGCTGCGTGCAGGGGGCAGGCACCGGCACGGTCCGGGTGCAGGGGCGGCGGGTGCTGTACGGCTGCAGCTTTGCGCCCATGGCAGACCGCATCGTGGCCTCCACCCTTGCCTGTGCCTGTGCGGCGGCAGGCGGCAGGGTGGAGCTGACCGGCTGCGCGCCTGCAGTTTATGCGCCGCTGCTGGAAATTCTGGCACAAATGGGGTGCGGCATAGAAACCGGGCCCGAAAGTGCGGTCATTGTCCGGTCCGGTGCGCTGCACGGGGCGGGCAGGGTGTTCACCGGAGTGTATCCGGCACTGGCCACCGATGCAGCCCCGCTGCTGGCGGCAGCGATGCTGTGCGCCGACAGCGTGAGCAGCATCGAGGATGTGGTGTTTGAGCGGCGGTTTGCCTGCGCAGATGGGTTTGCGGCCTT
>QWCK01007883.1_pt1 | contig 14831 bp, 17 predicted proteins | sample 1972571 | NCBI WGS metagenome assembly QWCK01 (sample SAMN09866710, study PRJNA288562) | Human gut metagenome isolate term2_stool, whole genome shotgun sequencing... | isolation source: gut | host: Homo sapiens | place: USA: California
GTTGAAAACCTTAACTCTGTCGTCGAGATTTTCAAACTCCACATCAACGTCGATTTGGCTTCCCGTGTTGTAATTCTTTTTATAACTCGAAACCAATGCGGCTTTGATTGAATCTATAATTTGCTCCTTCGAAATCCCCCTCGTTTTTTCGATTTCATCGAGAGCTTCTAAAAATTCTTGGTTCATAATCCCACCTCTTTCATTTTTATAAATATAAAAGAGAGGATTTCGGCCTCTCTTTCTCATCTACATACATTTTAACATATTTAAACTAATAATACAACTAGTTTGAAAATATTTTTACGATTAAAACATACTCATTTGGTTAGTCTCTTGAAGACCCCCAAGAAGATTATGTTCTTCCATAAATTTAACGCATGTGTTATTTAATTTTGTTCGTTTTTGTAAATCTTCAATGCTTATAAATCTCTTGATTTCTCTTTCCCTTACAATATTTTCGCTGACTGATTCACCAAGACTCGGTATTGATGAAAGTGGCGGCAAAATTCCGTCGTCTGAAACCGCAAATCTTGCAGATTCCGATTTATAAAGATCGACATTGTCACATTTAAATCCTCTTAAATACATCTCGCGTGCAATATCATAAACTTTTAAAATTTCTTCTTCCTTCTTCGTGTTTTTTGGAAGCGATTTAAGTTCATTCATTCTTTCGTTTATCGCATCGAGTCCGCTTGAAATGATTTCCATTTCGAAATTGTCCTTCTTGGTGCTTAAGAATGTCGCATAAAACTCTCTCGGATAATGGAGCTTATACCATGCAAGTCTGAATGAAAGCATGACATATGCTACGGCGTGTGCCTTCGGGAACATGTATTTAATCTTGTTACAGGAGTCGATATACCACTCCGGCAAATTGTGCGCGCGCATTTTCTCCTCGTCTTCCGGTGTCAAAGGTTTTCCCTTTCTAACTTTCTCCATCGTAAAGAAAGAAAAATCGTTTGGAAGTCCCGCATTTAAAAGATAGGTCATGATGTCCTCTCTCGTTGCGATAACGTCTGCAATTTTGCAAGTACCTTCACGCACAAGAATCTGTGCATTGTTTGTCCAAACGTCCGTGCCGTGGCTAAGACCGGAAATTCTTATTAAATCCGAAAAAAGTTGCGGCTGCGTTTCGACGAGCATATTTCGAACAAAATCCGTTCCGAATTCAGGAATTCCAAATGTTGAAACTTCCGAGCCAAGTTCTTCTTTCGTTAAACCAAGTGGTTCAGTCGACACAAACATCTTCAAAATTTCCGGGTCGTCGAGCTTTATAGAATCACTTTTAACACCTGTCAAATCTTCAAGCATCCTTATCATGGTCGGACCATCGTGACCAAGAATATCAAGTTTTAAAATGTTCGAGTGGAGTGCTTTATACGCAAAGTGCGTCGTAAAAACTCCGGTTGAGGCATCGTCCGCAGGATATTGCACCGGCGAAAAGTCGTGGATGTCTTTGCTTTTCGGAACAATCATAATCCCCCCCGGATGTTGTCCGGTGGTCCTTTTAATGCCTACTATACCGTTTATAAGTCGATTTATTTCCGCTTCCGAGACCACCTCTCCGTGTTCTTCGAAATAGTTTTTAACATATCCGTATCCGACCTTGTCCTGAATCTTTGCAAGCGTTCCCGCTCTAAACACATAGCCCTCACCGAAAAGTTCTTCGACAAATTTATGTGCCACACTTTGATATTCACCCGCAAAGTTAAGGTCGATATCCGGCTCCTTGTCCCCATTGAAACCCAAAAATGTTTCAAAAGGAATATTAAATCCGTCTTTTTTAAGCGGCTCACCGCACACCGGACACACTTCGTCCGGCATATCGATTCCGACATTGTACTCGCCGTTTGTAAAGAACTTGCTGTACTTACATTTTTTGCAAACATAATGCGGCGGAAGCGGATTTACCTCGGTGATATCGCTCATCGTTGCCGCAAAACTCGAGCCGACCGAACCACGGCTCCCGACGAGATAACCGTCGGAGTTCGACTTGTTAACGAGCTTCTTTGCGATAATATACATGACGGAGTAGCCGTTTCCGATTATAGAATGCAGCTCTTTTTCGAGTCTTTTATCGACAATTTCCGGAAGCGGATCTCCATAAATTTTCTTTGCATTTTCGATACATGTATTTCGAAGTTCATCTTCCGAGCCTTCGATAATCGGCGGGAATTTTTCTCGTGGTATCGCTCTCATAGTTTCAACTTCATCTAAGAGCCAATTGGAATTTGTGACTACGATTTCCTCTTTCTTGTCGTACGGGACATAGTCGAGCCCGTCCATAATTTCTTTTGTGGTTTTTATATATAGTGGCGGTGCAAAGTCAGCCCTGTAATCTCCACGGCTTTTCCCCAAAATCTTTCGATATATAACATCTTCCGGCGTTTTCTCATACACATTTCCGCCCGCAATCATCTTAACATTTGCTTTCGATAAAAATTCGAAATATCCTCCGAGAACGTTCGAAATATTTGAAATTTGGGGATACTTCGCACCCAAAAGACCCGCGTAGTGGTCAGTCGGTTGCACTTCGCAAAAATCGTATTTTTCAAGGCGGCTCTTGATGTCGGAATAGAGAAAACCGTCGGAGTAATACGAGAAAATCTCGCCTTTAATAGCTTCAGCTCCGAGTATAAGCCCCTCTCTGTGTGCCATTAAATCAGATAAACTTACTCGTGGAACTTTGTTGAAGTTTTCTGTGCAGCTCTTTGTGATGATTAAATATAAATTCTTAAGTCCGATTTTGTTTTTTGCATAAATAAGCATTCTGTAGCTCGTGCGTCTGTCCTCATACGGAACTTTGTATAGGTCGGAATAATTTTCGATTTTCCCCGAAGTCTTTAGCATTGTCATCATATTTATGAAAAGATGTGCAGTAGCTTCGGCGTCATCAACCGCTCTGTGGTGACTGACGAGCCTGATGTTTAACCTGTCCGTCAAAGTGTCAAGCTTATAATTTCTGACCCCTTCAATCAAATCGCGTGCCATCTTCATCGTGTCCGCAAACGGATTTTTAATCTCAATGCCGAACTTCAAAAACTTCTGTTTAATAAACCCTACGTCGAAGTTTGCGTTGTGCGCAACAAGCACACAGCCGTCTATAAATGCAAGAAATTCATCCTTGATATCTTCGAAATACGGCTCATTTTTTACGAGTTCATCGTCGATACTTGTTAGATTTGAAATGACAGTTGGAATCGGTGACTTCGGCTTTATAAGTTGATTGTATCTCTCTATAATCTCGCCATCACGAACTTTTACTGCACCGATTTCAATTAACTCACATTCATAAGGATTGAGCCCTGTGGTTTCAATATCGAAAACCACATAGTCGCCGTTGTTATCACTATAATCCTGCACATATTTTTCGGTATCATCAAAAAAGTTCGCTTCCATGCCGTAGCCGATTTTAAAATTCTCATCGCCCATATCCATAACATCAGGATATGCTTGAACGCACGCATTATCGGTCACAAAAATCCCACGATGCCCCATTTTTTTGTAGATATTAATTAAATCTACAGGCTCAATCGAACCTTCAAGCAGACTCATCTTAGTGTGTGCATGAATCTCAACTCGCTTGTTCTCGCTGTCGTCAATCTTGTCTACCTTCGGAACGACTTCATAGTTTCGCATCAAAATCGACATTTGATGGTCGAACTTGTCATATTTGTACTCGCCGTTTAAACGAAGTCTCGTGTCGTTTTTAACCGTTGAATCGAACTCGTCGTTTTGTTCATCACGCAAAAAACATTTGACACAGATGCTCTCTGTTCCGTCGTACACAAAAAACTTCGCAATTTTAAGCCCTTCTGTTCTCGTGTCCGTCTTTGAAATCGAAAAAACTTCCCCCTCAATCGTCGGGAAAGTATCTTCTTCGGCAAGTTCTTTGATCTTTATAATCTCGCCGAATTTGTTTGTCTTCGGCTTATAATAAGTCTTTTTTTGTGGTTTATCATCTGATTTTTTAGTATTTGACTCTTTCTTCAAATTCTCCATAAGTGCCTGATGATCTTCAACATAACTTGCGTCTTCATTCTCGATTTTGCTTTTGAGTTCTTCATATTCATCTTTCGAGACATTGTTCATTGCGTCTTCAATCATAGCAAGGTCGTAGTCCTCGTCCTCAAGCTCATTTAAATTCCTTGAGAAATTGTCAATTGAAATCTTGTAGTTCGGCAATAAATCGCTGAATTTATTTTTAAGAAATGAGATATCCTCATTTGAAAGCTCCATGTCTGAAGTCGAAAAAATATCGATTTCATGCGTCTTTGAATATAAAACCGCCTTGTCGATTTGAAAACCTTTTTCACTATAAAATTTTCTGTCCTCATCACAGGTTAAAACAGAATCAATTATGTTCATTGTCAATCTCCGTAATTCTCTCTATAAGCGTTGTTATAGCGTCAGTTCTCGTGACTTCCTCCAAAATTTTACCCTTTTTAAAAATGATGCCGCCCTTTTTATTTAGTGCAAGTCCGATGTCCGCTTCTCTCGCTTCACCCGGACCGTTCACGTGGCAACCCATAATCGCAACGCTCATCTTGCCCTTTATTTTTGGCTCTCTCGCCTTAAAATCCTTGACCATAGTGATCATGTCGCCGTTTGTCCTTGCACATGTCGGACAGCTTATAAGGTTTATGCCTTGTTTATTGAGCCCAAGACTCTTTAAAATATAATTTCCCGCAATGACTTCTTTGTACGGCTCGTCGGTCAAACTGACCCTTATAGTGTCTCCTATTCCTTCGAGAAGGAGCGTTCCGATTCCGATTGCACTCTTTATGGAGCCTTCTTCGTATGGTCCTGCTTCGGTCACGCCGAGGTGGAGCGGATAATTCTTGAGCCTCGAGTACTCTCTATAACTTTCGACACATGTCTTTATGTCGGAGCTTTTTATTGCAACCTTAAAATTTCTAAAGTCCAAATCTTCCAAAGTCTCCGTTTCCATGATTGCCGAAGAAACAAGTGACTTTGCGTTCACACCGCCGAAACGGTCGATTACATCAGTCGCAATAGAACCCGAGTTCACTCCGATTCTTATCGGAACATTCACGGATTTTAGAGCACTCACAAGCTTTTTCAAATCTTCTTTACTTTTCATATTGCCCGGATTTATTCTTATGCAGTCCGCACTGTTTTCAAGTGCCCACATAGCAAGGCTGTAGTCGTATTGAATGTCAGCAACAACCGGCACATGAATGTGTTTTTTTATCTCTTTTAAAGCCTTTGCATCCGCCTCGTCATTTATTGCTGACCTAACAATGTCGAGCCCATATTTTTCGCACAAAAGAATTTGATTTACTGTCGCTTCCACATCTTTCGTGTCTGTATTCGTCATTGTTTGCACGCTAACAGGAGCTCCCCCTCCGACGGGAACTCCTCCAACAAATATCTTCAAGGTCTCCGACATAAAATCACCTCAATCTTAAAATGTCGTTGTATGTCACTCGAACAAATAAATATAGCATAAATGCCATTCCAACATAAGAAATAGCTGTTCTTGCCTTTTCTGAAATCGGTCTTCCGATAATCGCTTCAACGATGTAGATGACCGCTTGTCCGCCGTCCAAAGGAATGATTGGCAAGAGATTAAATGCTCCGACTGAAACGCTGATGCCCGCAATCAAAAGCAAAATCATCAAGAGATTTATGCTCTCTTGTTTCGTCATAAATCCTGCAAATCCGACAATTCCCATCATTTGGTCGTCAACTTTTACAAAAATCTTCTTTAAAATTCCAAAGATTTTCCCAAGCATGTCCCCAATAGTTGTTGCCGCTTCTTTGAAAGCCTTTGTCGGCGATTTAATCAATTTAAATGAAACACCGAACGAGCCGTCTTCCTTTAAACTCGGAACGTCTATCGTTTCGATTTCGCCGTTTCTCTTTATTGTCATTTTAAATCCATCTTCCGAAAGAAAATCCTTGTCCTTCGTGAATTCATTAATATTTTTCACATCTCTGTCATTTACTTTTAAAATTTCATCGCCAGACATCATCTGAACCTTTTCTGCGACAGAATTCGGCATGATTTGGTCAACAGTCATGCTTTGCGTGCCGATGAATGTAAAAATAAAAAAGAATAAAACATAAGCGAGCACAAAATTCATGATGATTCCGTTTAAAATGATGAACATTTTCTTTCCGAACGATGCATCAGGAAGTGCAGTGTATTTTGAGTCGTCAAACTCTTCGAAAAGTTGTTTTTCCTTTTCACTGTTTTTGGTTTCGTCTTTGTCAAAACTGCAAAATCCGCCAAGCGGTAAGAGTCTTATAGTAAACTTCGTGCCGTTTTTAAACCACGAAAAAAGTTTCGGTCCGAAACCGATTGCAAATTCATAAACGCGAACGCCCGAAATCCTTCCGGCAATGAAATGCCCCCACTCGTGAACAGTCACGATAAAAAGTAATATAAATAATGATAAAACTATCTTCATAAAATCCCCACTTCAATAAATATAATATAAAGCCCGAACGAAACGAAAAGCAGACTGTCAAATCTATCCAAAATTCCTCCGTGGCCCGGCAAAAGATCGCCGTAGTCCTTGATTCCTGTCGCACGCTTGATACCTGATGCAAACAGATCACCAATCTCCGCTAAAACTCCGAGCACAACAAGCGCTACAATCAATTTAAAGTCGATTTTTACACTTGGAAATATAAAATGAATCGGAACAAGTCCGAGCACAATCGCTCCCAAAATACCGCAAACTGCTCCTTCCACTGTTTTTTTCGGCGAGACTTTCGGACAGAGCTTCTTTTTTCCAAAGAGCGAACCGCCCAAATATGCAAACACGTCTGCACCCGTTGTAATTGCAAAAATCACGAGAAAATAGTGGTGATTCTCGCTCGTGTAATTCGAGAAAAAAGTTCCGATATAGACAATGTATAGTGCCGTCATAAGCGACATCCCAAAGTTTAAAAGTCTCTTTTCCGTCAAATCGAACACATAAGTTATAAAAAGCGTTAAAACTAAAACCGCAAAAATCACTTTCTCAAGCGGAATTAGATAACTTGTCGACTCAAAGGTTTTAAGCACATACGAAAGTGCGGCTTTCAAGAAAACTGCAATCATAATCGGCACATAATTTATTTTAACGTCTATATTTCTGAATGCATTTCTAAGTTCGACAATCGCAAACATCATCATGAGCGTTGTGAATGCAGTGACTGCGGTCGCTCCCAAAAAATACATTATAGCATACACGGCGACAATGAAAATCCCCGTAATTAAACGCGTTTTAAAAGTTGACATTCTATAAACCTCCAAATCTGCGATTTCTCTTTTTAAAATCGTCCAAACATCTGTCCAAAATCTCGCGATTTATTTCGGGCCAGCTCTCATCGATGAACATCAGCTCAGAATAAGCCGCTTGTAGAAGCAAAAAGTTCGACAGTCGCATCTCTCCGCTCGTTCTCAAAATCAAATCGGGGTCTTCTTCGCCGTGCGTGTAAAAATAATCCGAAAGCGTGTCGTAGTCAACCTTGTCGATTTTCCCCGCCTTTGCATCTTCGATAATTCCGTTCACAGCATGCACAATCTCCGCACGTCCCGAATAATTTATTGCGAAATTCACGACGAGTCCCGTGTTGTTCTTTGTGAGTTCAATCGATTCCCCGAGCTTCTTTTGAACAATCTCCGGAAGCTCCGACATATCGCCCAAAACTCGCACAATCGCATTCTTTTCGTGCAGCTTTTTGAGCTCCTTGTCCACATAAGTGACCAAAAGATTCATCAAAAAACTGACCTCGCTCTCAGGCCTCTTCCAATTTTCGGTTGAAAAAGCGTAAAGGGTGAGAACATCAATTCCCCGCTCGTCCGCCCACTCAATCGTCTCTATAACCTTCTCCATACCGACCTTGTGGCCGTACGTCCTCGGCATCATGCGCGCCTTCGCCCACCTGCCGTTTCCATCCATAATAATTGCTAAATGCATAAAATCCTCTTTAAAAATAATCTTTAATATAGAATACCATAAAACAAGATAATTTTCAAAAAATGAATTCTATATTTTTATAAAATAATTGCTCTAAAAACCGCTTGATTCACATGATTTGACGTTTATAAATCAAATGTTTGTGGAAATGATTTCTAAAAATATTTATTCCGTCTTTATTTTGCCATAAATTGCTTTTTTCTCATCGCTAATGGATAAGAGTTCACAATAATGCGACCAGGTCAATATTCCAGACAGTGTCTGGCAAATTGGATATGGTAAACATTGTCTTTTAATCTATCGATTGCAAAATACTTATATTGATTTCATTTTTAATTCAATCTCTTAAGATTCAAGACCGTTAAAATACTCTTCAGTATATAATACCTCAACTTCTCCGGACCAATTTAGTATAGACCCAATAAAGTCATTGATATCGATTCCGGGCATTTCATAAATTTCTTCATCTCCAAATGTTCCCGAAGCGTCTTCAATAAAAACAGTTTCATAGCCTCTGTCGGAACATATGATGCTCGAAAATAAACAACAATATTCCGTATTAAAACCGCATATATATACTTTAGACACATTATTGTCTTTTAATACTTGGGCAAGATTGGTTTTGTAAAATGGATTGCAGGACGTCTTTTCAATAGTATAATCGCCCAGACCTTGGATCTCATCCCATATTTCCGCGTCTCTGGAGCCTTTAAAATAAGGACTGTCAACATCATCCGAAAGATGCTTGGTTAAGATTACAATGTCACTCTTCATTTTAAAATCATCAATTAGAATTTTAATATTATTTAAAGTCTCTGAAAAGTCTTTTTGCTTCAATATTCCCTTTTGCACATCCAGTACAATTAATGCATTCATCATATTCTCCTTAATTTATAAATTACCTAAAACCCTTTTTCATTAAACATTTTTCTTGAAATCAGTTAATTTATAAAATCTCCGTCATCATCTTCCCAAACCCTATTCATTTCACAAGATTTAAACTCATAAATTAACAGCCCATAACCCCGAATACAAAAACTAAATCTCGAGATTAAATCTCTTTACATTAAAACTTTCGCCGTCTCTTGTGACTTCGCCTTCCGAAAGCGACTTTGCGGACTTCTCTTTCATTATAAGTAACAAATCATAGTCGTCATCTTTAACCGTAAAAAGAATTCTTTCAATCGGATAAAACGACTGAATAAATTTGATTGAAACGTCAATCGCCTCTTCTAAGAACATGCTGCGATTAAAAATATCAATCGAAAGGTTTCCGCCGTACTCAATCGCGTCGATCGAATGGTCCTTGCCACGCATAGTGCGTGCCGCCTTTTTCGCCTTAATATATTCATCTTCATTATAGTCAAATTTTCCGTAAAATTCTTCACAGAAAAACTTAAATGACTCAAAATACTTTTCATTTGGAATTGAAACTCTCATAAAACACCTCTTTTATGTAAAATAAAAGCCGACACAATGTCGGCATATTTATTATATTTCCATTATTTCCTTTTGCTTTTCTTCAGCAATTTTGTCAATATCTTTAATCATATCGTCTGTCAATTTTTGGGCTTTGTCTTCAGCTTGGAATTGTTCATCTTCTGTGATTGCTTTGTCCTTTTCAAGCTTTTTGATTTCGTCCATCAAATCTCTTCTGATATTTCTGATATTTACTTTAGCGTCTTCAGCGTTTTTGGAAACAAGTTTTGTTAAATCTTTTCTTCTTTCCTCTGTGAGTTGTGGAATTACAAGTCTTACAACTTTTCCGTCGTTTGAAGGATTAAGTCCCAAATCACTTGATAAAATCGCCTTTTCAATTGCAGGGATAACGTTTGCATCCCATGGTTGAATTTGGATGAGTCTTGGCTCCGGAGCGGAGACGTTTGAAATTTGTCTAAGTGGAGTCATAACCCCGTAATAGTCAACTTCTACTCTGTCCAAAAGTGACGGGTTTGCACGTCCTGCACGAATAGAGCCCAAATCTTCTTTGTAGACTTCGATGCTCTTGTTCATCTTTTCTTCAGCTGCTTTAAAAACTTGCGTAGTCATTTAGTCCTCCTTATTATCGACAATTGTTCCAATTTTTTCCCCGTTTAAAGCCTTTGTAATGTTTTCTGTTTCATCAATTCCAAAGACTAAAAGCGGAATGTTGTTGTCTTTCGACAAACTTATTGCGGTGCCGTCAAGAACCTTCAAATCCTTTTCAAGCACTTCTTTAAATGTTAAATGCTCAAATCTTGTTGCACCCTCAAATTTGTTTGGATCGGCTGAATATACGCCGTCGACACCTTTTTTCGCAATGAGTATCGAATCCGCACCGATTTCAGCTGCTCTCAAGGCAGCGGTTGTGTCGGTTGAAAAATATGGATTTCCGATACCGGCTGCAAAAATAACAACACGTCCTTTTTCGAGATGCCTTATGGCACGTCTCATTATATAAGGCTCTGCAACTTCTCTCATTTCGATTGAAGTTTGTACTCTTGTCGGTATTCCCGCTTTCTCAAGAGCACTTTGTAGTGCTAAAGCATTCATGACAGTGCCGAGCATTCCCATATAATCGGAAGTCGCTCTTTCTATTTCGAGTCCGTCACGACCTCTCCAAAAGTTGCCACCGCCACATACGATAGCAACTTGAAGAGAATCATTTTGTGCATCCAAAGCTTTAATACAACTCTTCTGGATTTACTCATAAAAGACTATTTGCCCATTTGTTTTGCAACTTCGTCTGCGAAGTTTTCTTCTCTCTTTTCGAGTCCTTCACCAACTTCAAAACGAACAAAACGTCTAATTTTAATATTTTCGCCGATTTTAGCGATTTTTTCTTTTAACAATGTTTCGATTGACTTATCAGGGTCTTTAATGAAAGGTTGTTCAAGAAGAACAATTTCCTTATAGAATTTTTCAATTCTTCCTTCGACCATTTTTTCTGCAATGTTTTGAGGTTTTCCTTCATTCATAGCTTGTTGAGTCAAAACTTCTTTTTCGTGGTTGATAATTTCTTCAGGAACTTCTTCACGTGAAACGTATTTTGGACTTGAAGCAGCGATTTGCATTGCTACGTCCTTAACAAATTCCTTGAATTCATCTGTCTTTGCAACGAAGTCTGTTTCTGAGTTAACTTCAACTAAAACCCCGATTCTACCGCCGTGAATATAAGCTTCAACAAGACCTTCAGCTGCGATTCTTGAAGATTTCTTTGCAGCTTTGCTGAGTCCTTTTTCTCTTAATAGGTCAACTGCCTTATCTAAATCTCCATCTGTTTCTTGAAGTACATTTCTGCAATCAAGCATACCTGCGCCTGTCTTTTCTCTCAATTCTTTAACTAAACTTGCACTGATCTTGCTCATTTTTCATCCTACCCTTCTTTATAATATTTAAATTTATAATAATTTACTATTTGTCTTCCTTAGAACTTTTTTCTTCTTCCTTTTTCAAAGCTTCTTCCATGCTTTCTTCGGAATCATCATCTTCTGTTTCAGGAGCACTGTATTGTTCACCTTGTTTTGCTTCAATAACAGCATTTGCAATTGTTTCAGCAATAAGTTTAACAGCACGGATAGCGTCGTCGTTGCCAGGAATTGGGAAATCCAATTGTTCAGGGTCACAGTTTGTGTCTACAATACCGACAACAGGGATTCCGAGTTTGTGTGCTTCTTGAACAGCGATGTTTTCTTTTTTAGGGTCAACCACGAACAAACAATCAGGAGTTCCGTTCATGTTCTTGATTCCGCCTAAGAACTTTTCAAGACGTTCAATTTCATGTCTCAATTTGATGACTTCAACCTTAGGAAGAATGTCAAATGTACCGTTTTCTTCCATTTCTTCAAGTTCAAAGAGTCTGTCGATTCTTGTCTTGATTGTTTGATAGTTTGTAAGCATTCCGCCCAACCATCTTTGGTTTACATACGGCATTTCGCATCTCTTAGCTTCGCTTTCGATAGCTTCTTGTCCTTGTTTCTTTGTTCCTACAAAAAGAACAGTTCCACCTTCTTCAACAATTTCCTTAACGAAACGATAAGCTTCTTCAACCTTCTTTACAGTTTTTTGAAGATCGATAATATAAATACCGTTTCTTTCAGTGAAAATGTAAGGAGCCATCTTAGGGTTCCATCTTCTTGTTTGGTGTCCAAAGTGAACACCTGCTTTTCATTAAAAAAATACAAATAAAAAACGGCTCATATTTAGAGCCGCAAAATAAAAAATTATATTATCTTGACGCATAAGCGCCGTTTTTATCCAAATCAAAAACTTCATAGAGTGATTTGTCGAGTGCATCCGCAATATCACTTGCAAGCTTCAATCCCGGGACACATTTTCCTGTCTCAATTTTACTGATGCTTATTCTTGAAACGCCAACTATTTCGGCAAGTTTCATTTGAGACAAACCTAGAGCTTTTCTTAATTGTGCTATTCTATTGTTCATCTTAACCCTCCTTGATTAAAATTTTTAAAATAAATAATAAATTAGGTAGCCGTGGTATTTTAAATTCTTTAAATTACGCTATACACATGGCCACGACATAATTATACCACCATCGCAGCTTAAGAAAATTAAAAAAGAAATAAAGATTTTGTGTATTTTTTTATTAATTTTGTTATACATGAAAACAAAACAATAAAAATCATTTGACGCAAATAAAAAAATCCGACACCATAATAAAATGCCACCAGTTACTATTATATACCTTTACTCAAATAAAATCAACTAAAATATTAAACTTTTTTAAAAAAATTATTAAATTCAAATAAACTCGATAATAAATTAACTTTTAATTATCAAATTCGATATCTTAAACTTAAACTTTATAAATGAGATTTTAAATTAAAAATATCCTTCAGCTCCGCTTCCGAATAACCGTCAGTTTGCCTCGAGTCAGTCATATAGTATTCGTCAAGCTTTGATGTTGATTTTTTGTCATTCAAATTAACCGGATAGATATTTTTCCAGCCATTTAAATTTGAATTTCTTAAAATTAAAATCTTCTTGTCCTCGTCTCCGGCTGAGTACGAATCAAGCTGCTTAAAAAACATATCGACAACACTCTCGTCAACAGACTTCGACTTTGCTCTCTCATCAAAAAACACACACAAACAATCCCTAAGCTCCGGATTTGACGTATACTCCAAAACTTTAGGGTGGAAATCAAAAGTATTTATGGCACTTTTTGTTTGTTTTTGTTTTCTTTGCTTTTCTTTGCTTTGCTTTGCTTGGCATACGTTTGCATTGCACTTGCATTCGTTTGTATTGCACTTGCATTCGTTTGCATATTTTCATTAATATTAACACTTTTTAAACTTTTAAAGTTCTTTCCGTCTTTACTATTTGATAAATCATCATTATTTTTCTCTATAAATTTTTCTTCTGTTTCTCTCTGAGCTGGTTTTTCATTAATAACTGTACAAAAATTAGACGACAATCCCTCATCGTCTTTAAAATCCTTATTCTCTTTTTTCTCATCATTATCCTTTAAAGATGTATTATTTTCAGACTCTATATCTTCATTCTCATTAGTCTCTTTATTCCATCTTTTATTGGCTGCATTTCTTCTCTTTTCTGACAAATCTCTAACTTTTTTATCCTTCATCTCCATCCTATCGTTAAGATCCGGAGAATAAAAACGACTGCCGTCTTTATTAAACTCAAAAAGGCCGAAATCTTCAACAATCGACCTAATCTTTTCACTATCCACTCTAAAATCATACGCCATAACATCATAATTTATCGACGACGTATAATCGCTCTCCTCACGAAGACGCTCCAAAATCATAAAATATATCCCGTAGCCCTCAGCCCCATGTTTAATTCTCACAGCAAGAAGCTTGTCCGAATTTCTTGCGTTTGAATCGTGCGAAAAATATGGTGTAATAACTTTTCTCGTCATAAAATCTCCCCCTTAATTAATCCCTGAGATAAAACTCAGAGCATTCCTATAAATATTCATCTTTTCATTAAAATCCAAATTATAAATATAATCACTCTCTATAAACTTAAAATCCGTCACACCGGCAATCGATGATACAAAAAGAATCGGGTGCATGTCCGCATCCCGAACCTCATATTCGTATCCGTCACCTTTCGTGGACTCCTTATAAACAAGCGTGAGCCCCTCGTCGTGTAAAAACTCTATAAAATACTTTAAATCCATAACTTCCTCCTAAAATCTGTCGATGAGCGTCAAAAGCTTCTCGTAAATCTCGAACTTGTCTTCAAATTTCAATGTATCTACATACTCGTTTTCATAAAACATAAACTCCTTCACGCCATCATAAACCACAAATTCCATAAACGGCAAATTGCCCCGAGAAATCACCGAGAACCTATAACTTATAAGCCCCGGCGCATTCTCCTCGAGAAACACAAGAAAAAGTCCCCTTTCCGCAAGAAATGTTTTCAATTCATTTTTATTCATCCAAATCCCTCCCGAAATTTAAAGTTTGAAAAAAACTGAGAAAATAAATATAAAAACTCACCTTCTCATCTGCACTCATGTCGCTCATAAAATCATTGTAGAAAAAATTGAAGTTCTTTCCGTTTTCGTCTACATAAATCGTTGCGACCGTGCTGCTGAAACTGTCCATCACCTCGTACGTGACCGACTTTCCATGCGGCGAAAGAGTCTCTGTATAACTCGTATAAAGATCCATCTCCGCCAGCCTTTCCATAAAAATTGATTTTTCCATAAAATCACCTCCAAAAATATATATCCTCAGAAAGTCGATTTTAGAAAACTATTTTTGACAAACAAAAAAAGCGGCCCAGACTTTTACATCTGAACCGCTAAAATTTTAATTCTATAGTTTTTTATTATTTTTAATTTTATTACTGTTATGACGTACTTTATAAATTATTTGTCGCAAACTATTTTTTGCTATTTAATGCTTTATTGATGGTTT
>QWCK01004103.1_pt1 | contig 14826 bp, 8 predicted proteins | sample 1972571 | NCBI WGS metagenome assembly QWCK01 (sample SAMN09866710, study PRJNA288562) | Human gut metagenome isolate term2_stool, whole genome shotgun sequencing... | isolation source: gut | host: Homo sapiens | place: USA: California
TGTGCTACTAGGCTCTGCAAATGTGTGCTTAAAGGTTTGTAGCTTCTCAGCTTCGGGTTGCTCTAGCGTAGCGGTCTCACCGCCACCTAGGTCTATCTGTGCGGTCGCTCCTTGCTGAGCGAGGCGATAGACAAACGTGACCTCTGTAGCATCGGGCTTGACAAGCAGTCGGACTGTCGCCTCTTGCGCCATAGAGGTTAGGATACTCAAGCAGAGTACGGGAAGGAGTAGAAGTCGCTTCATAAAATGTAATGTAAAAGTTTCAGAGTGCCAAGGTACAAATTTTACTCCTCCTATATGACAACGTAATAGTCCCCCTCCACTTCGCAAGACTCGCGAGTAACGATTTATAGGGACGCCCTCCAGCTAACCCTTGTCTGTGGGTGTCATCGAGCGTGATACTTCTCTGCGCTCTATGTATCGTGCTGAATCGGTTATATATACGAGTCCTCAAAAAGCAATTCCCCTCTTGGAGCTCTTCGGTTCCAAGAGGAGAATTGTTCGGCTCCAAGGGGGGAGGGACTAGGAGAAGGCGTTCCAGCCCTGAGCTTTGAGCTCGTGCTCGGCACGATCGGTCGATACCCAGCGACGACCCTCAGAGAGCTCCGTAGCATGTCCTATGATAGAGACCCCCTCGATGGCCGATACTTGACCGACCTGTGCCAGTGGCACGGTGAAGAGGAGCTCGTAGTCCTCCCCACCATTGAAAGCTGCCGTAATGGGCGACATATTCATCTCTTCGCAGAGAGCTAGCGTCTCACGATCGAGAGGTAGCCGATCCTCATAGACCCGCACACCTACCTGTGATCGCTCCGCTATGTGGAGTAGCTCGGAGCTTAGACCATCGCTGATGTCTATCATCGCTGTCGGTGTGACTCCTTGCTCGGCTAGCTTGCCACGCAACCAGCGCTGTGCTGACGGCATAAGCTGACGCTCGATGAGGTATTCGTACCCCTCGAAGTGCGGCTCAAACTCCTCTGTCGGTGCGCTGAGGAAGGTGCGCTGCTCACGCTCTAACAATTGGAAGCCCATATAGGCTGCACCTAGATTGCCCGTCACACAGATGAGGTCGTTAGGCTGAGCGCCAGAGCGCAGGACAGCCTCTCCCTTAGGGACAGAGCCTAGGCATGTGATACTGATGGCGAGCCCGTTTCGTGAGGCGCAGGTGTCTCCACCGACTAGGTCGACTTGGTAGTGCTGGCAGGCTAGTTCGATACCTTTGTAGAGTTCTTCGAGCATCTCGGTGGTGTACTTTGCTGAGATCCCTAGAGAGACGGTTATCTGCTGGGGGATGCCGTTCATGGCGCAGATGTCGGAGACGTTGACCACGACCGCCTTGTAGCCTAGGTGCTTGAGTGGCATATAGGTCATATCAAAGTGTACTCCCTCGAGGAGCATATCGGTCGTGATCAATAGCTCTTCGTCAGGCTGCATCTGTAAGATAGCTGCGTCGTCTCCCACAGCCATACGGACACGACTGGGAGATGTAATGGCAAACTGCTCGGTGAGCTTTCGGATTAGTCCAAACTCTCCCAAGTCAGAGATAGGTGTATTCATAGATTATTCCTTTTCCTCGTTCCCCTCTTGCTCCTCTTTTTGAGCTTGCTCTGATGTGAACTGAGCTATATGACCCAGGACTAACTCCCGCAGATCCTCCTCGCCATGAGATCTAAAGCGTACCTGTATAGATAGTCGGAGGAATCGCTCCCGTAGCTCACGACTCATATACGACTCTAGCTCGAAGATCTTGACGGCGTCCTTGTCAGTACAGAGGAAGACGACCTCTGAGCCACGCGCTAGGTAGTCTGTCATGATGTTTTCCCACGTGGTGACATTGCGCCTAGAGTAGTGATGATGATCTCCGTAGGGTATTGTCACCACACGTGAGAAGCCTCGCTCTACATAAGCAAAGAACTCCTCAGGATGTGAGATCCCAGATATGGCGATGACAACCGCATTAGTGTCTATCTTAGTGGGCTCTGCATCTCTTCGGAAGATCGGGACGGGATTATCGTACTTTACCTCACTAAAGAAAAGCTTCTGATGCGGGTAGAGATCTAACTTTCGCTCCGTAAAGGTGCAATCGATCGGCTTGAGTAGGGTAGGACACTTGGTCACGACCACCACATCGGCACGATAGCGCCCACGGGCTGGCTCACGCAGGCGCCCTGCAGGGAGTAGCACGTCATCTGTCATAAGCCTATTGTAACTAGACAGAAGTATCGAGAGCGAGGGTTGTACAGAGCGGTGCTGGAAACCATCGTCCATCAGGATCACATCGGGACGCTGTGAGTAGGGCTGATTGACTAGGTGATTGATCGCTCGCACCCTGTTGCCATCTACAACGATCTGTATCTTGTCGCCAAACTTACGTAGGAGCTGTGCTGGCTCGTCACCGATGCGACTGGCACTATCGCCCAGCTCCGCAACCTTAAGCCCAAAAGACTTGCGCTTATACCCACGAGAGACGATAGCGATCCGCAGGTCGCCCATAAGCATCCGTATGAGATGCTCTATCATCGGGGTCTTGCCCGTGCCTCCTACGGCTAGGTTGCCGACACAGATGATGGGGATGGGGAAGGTGTGACTCTTCAGACGCCCCATATTATAAAGGCTATTGCGTAGCGACACGCCCGCTCCATAAATACCAGAGAGCGGTAATAGCCATCTATTTATCTTGGGTGTCTGATCCATACTAGGTAAGAGAGTCGAGAGGCTGGGTGGTCCGTATTGCTCTGAGAGACTAGAGATCTACTACCAGTGGTAGACGAGCTTGAAGACCTGACATAGCACGTAGCTCACGCAGCTGATCGATGTAGCTGATCTCATCTTCGGTAAACCACGAGGTCATGAGCTTCATACGTACAGTTTGTGTCGATGTGCTGAAGAGTTCTTGTAGTACATTGACTGCACGTCTTGTGTAAGTCACATGATAGTTATCATAGCCAGCTTGTGTTGCTGCATAAGCGACGGCATCTTGTAGACCTCCTAGCTCATCGACGAGACCTAGTTCTAGAGCTTGAGCACCAGTCCATACGCGTCCCTGAGCGATAGAGTCGACCTGATCTCTTGTCATGCCACGACCTTCGGAGACTCGCTTGAGGAAGAGTTCGTAGCCTCGATTGACATATTGCTGGAAGAGCGCACGCTCCTCCTCAGTCCAGGGGCGATCGAGAGCGCCTAGGTCAGCATATTGTGCTGTTTTGACCACATCTTGGTGTACTCCGACCTTGTTAGCCAGTTTGGTGGCATTAGGTACAACGCCAAAGATGCCGATAGAACCCGTTATCGTCGATGGCTCGGCAAAGATGTAGCTAGCGCCCGAAGACATATAGTAACCGCCCGAAGCAGCGTAGTCTCCCATAGAGATGACGACTGGCTTGTTTTGGCTAGCCTTATGGACTGCGTACCAGAGCTGCTCGGAGATATAGCTACTACCTCCAGGTGAATTGACACGTACTACGAGTGCATCGAAGTCGTCATCTTCGCCCATCTCGAGGATACGATCAGCAAGTCGATCGGAGACCACCTTTTTTGCATTTAGAGGAGAGTCTGCCACCTCAATATCGATCTCACCCTCAGCAAAGAGGACACCCACATTAGCTCCTCCCTTACGGGCCGATCCTCGTGTAGCATACACATCACGCAGAGATACGAAGCGTAGATCGTCCTTCTCATCTACCCCCACGAGTGAGCAGAGAGCCTCTAGAGCTTGATCTTGATAAAGTGCTCCATCGATGAGTCCGTTAGCTAGATAAGAGTCTGTAGACTGTACAGACTGCATACTATCGGCTAGAGACTGTAGGCGAGCATTGTCTAAGTTGCGGCTAGAACCTACCTCGCCTAAGATGCGTCCCCATATATCGCCAAGGTAAGAGGTGATCTGGGTGCGATTTGCCTCGCTCATACTATTGAGTATATAGGGCTCGACAGCACTCTTGAAGGTTCCCACCTTAAAGACCATCATCTCCACACCGATCTTGTCTAGCAAGTCCTTGAAGAAGACAGCTCCGCCAGCCAAGCCGTCGAAAGCGATAGACCCCTCCTTATTGACATAGAGCTGGTCAGCAACGGAGGCTAGGTAATACCCCTTGAGCGAGTAGAAGTCAGAGTAAGATACGATGAACTTGCCCTCCTCTTTGAAGTCTTCCAGAGCACCTCTGAGCGCCTCAGCCGAAGCATAGCCACAGCCTGGATCCGTCATATTGAGATAGATCCCCTTGATACGATCATCCTTCTTAGCCTCATCGATAGCCTCAAGGACATAAGAGAGAGGCAGGTCGCGACTCCCATCGCTCTTGTCTAAACCTAGATCAGACCAAGGGTTTGACACATAAGTGTCAGATATGTGTGCTAGTTCGACCTTAAGGATGCTACCATCTTTAAGCTGCTTGGTCTCGTTTTTCGCTCCGACGCTCAGGGCTGCTACAAAGCTGATCAAGACGATGACCGCTAGAGAAGCAAAGATGACACAGCTTACGACGATAGCTAATAGTGTTGCAAAGAAGGTCTTCCAGAATGAATTCATAAAGTATCTATGTATAATATATCATTAGCGAGCATTAGCACCACAAAGGTAACAAATAGATATTGAATAAGCTACACCTTAAGCTATTCCATAACACCGCACATGGTCATCCGTCAAATCTCCAAAAGTTTTTTCAAAGTCTCCTTTGTTACTGTATCTGTCGTAGAAAGGCGATGTGGAGCAAGATCATATTTAGCGAGAATCTGATCTTTGAGTTCATCTCTAGATTGCTGAACAATACTCTCCTTATGAAAATGCCACCCATCGACCTCTATCGTAAAGATAGGTTTCTTGGTTAATGAATTGTAGACGAGAAAGTCCACATGAGCTAGAGGACTTTTAGCGAATGAGCGCTCTTGAGCGTTTAGCAAAGACCAATCTGCTATTAGCTTAGATAGCGGATACTGACACACGACAGATATGTTCTTTCGTCCAGATTCTTGGATTGCCTCCAGTAAAACATCATAGCAAAGTTGCTCAGATAAATGTTCCGATATAGGTTGATGTTTTGCTTGATAGTTTAAACGCTCCGCAGTATATTGCTCGTAAAGGATATCAAATATAGAGTGCAACTTACTGTCCTCTATGGAGAAATTATTATATCGTATATAAGCGGTCAACTGTGCCAAAATACTCTCTTTTGGTAATTCGTTCCCAGTCATAACGATACAGAGGTGTTTTTTAGCTCGTGAAATAGCGACATTTAGTAGATTAGCATCATCCGAAAACTCAGTCGGACAATTATCTACCATACTCATAATGATGGTATCACACTCTCTACCTTGGTATTTATGAACTGTACTAGCAATATCTTTTTTTAATGATAGATTGATAGCATTTGCTTGTAGTCTATATGGTGTTATAATCCCCACGCTACCCAGCCCCGCATATTGAGGCATTACTTCTTGAGCGATAACATCAATCTCTCGTTGATTAAAATGTCCTCGAGCATGATTTCCTGGCACGGTTCGGACTATTTGCAACACTCTTTGTTCACCAGCATCCGTGGTCATAGGGATTAGCTCACCGCCATAAAATTTTTGGTTGCAAAACTCAATAATCTTAGGGTGACAGCGATAGTGTTCTCGCAAGAGAGTGATTGGTATATTCCTAAAGACTTTGGCACAAGACTGCAAAAAACTATGCGTAGCGACATTATAGCAGTCATCAATATGGTATGATCGTTGCATCGCTTCGAGGAGTAGACACTCTTCTCGAGACACAATATTTGGAAGTTGCTTGTCATCTCCCACAATGACTGCATTTGTTGCACAAGAAAGAGCTAGTGCGCCCGTAGTGATATCAACCTGAGACGCTTCATCCATAATCATATAGTCAAAGATCATATCCTTACTGATACAGCTCTTTGCCGAGTAAGTGGTACTCAATACGATGGGATACTCTTTGAGGAATTGCTCCGACTTTGTTTTTATATCTGCAATGGAGAAAATCTCTCTTGTGCTTTCTTTATAACGAAGAGCCACTGCATTTTTTAGGATTTCTAGAGAAGAGTTCGTTAGTATATGAGTCCTTTGCGTAAGGTCTACGGATTGTAAGTGTCGAGCGATTATTTGCAACTCTTGGTCTATTTCGGATAAGCGTGCATGGTAATAGGCACATTCTAGTTTAGAAGTAACTTGAGAGAGACTACCTTTGAGAAGTGAAAAGCACCGTCGATCCAATAGGTATGACCACTTAATACGAAATAGTAAAGAGGGACGTTCATTACGCTCTTGTTTTATTTTACAAAGGTTCAGCAAACGAATTAGTTTTGCAGAGTGTTTTGTACAGAGCCATCCATATTCGTCCGAAGGTTCCTCTTGAAGCATTTCATTATAGTATTGCTCAGTGGTGAGAGCTTGTCGCTCCGCTTTTAACTGAGCCATCCTTATCTGATCCTCAAAACCTTGGGTTACTGCAAGAAGAGACTCTTTCGCATTCTTTTTAAGGGCTAAAGGAGCATCTAATTTCCACTCCTTCATATTCGGATAACAAGCTACCTGCTGTTTGGTAAATGCGACCTTACGCTCTGCACTACCTAGCTGAGCAATTAAGAACCCGAGACCCTCTTTGTGAAGCTTTTCAGCAACATTCTCTACAGCTGAGTTATTATTAGATACGACTAGAACCGTTTTGTTACTCAGTAGAAGATTAGCAATAATATTGAGTATTGTCTGAGTCTTTCCAGTACCAGGAGGCCCTTGTATGATACTCACTTGATGAGTGAGCGCAGCTTCGACAGCTTTCTTTTGACTAGCATTGCATCCGAATGGATAGCAAACAAGATCTGGCAACCTATATGTGTATAGTGTGGTTTTAGCTCCTAGATACTGAGCCAGAGGCACATGATCTCGATACACATCAACCAAATCGTATTGCTTAGATAGTATATTTTCACCGTCCTCTACTAATAAACCTATTTCAGAGGCTAACTTGCACAAATAATCCCACGTAGAGCCACCTATTTCGTCTATAGGGGTACGTGTTATATAGACATCGCTCCCTGAGAGACACTCTGTATACCCATTGGTATAGGTTATTCGATAGAAAGTATGTTGGGTGTCTGAAAAACGCAACAACTCTGTTACGTCAACTATATGACGAAGTCCAATATAAAGACCTTTGCGCCCTAAATCTATTTGCTCAGCTTTGGAATAGTACCGCAGACGAGCTTTATTGTACTGAAAAATCTTAGATGAGGTAATAAAACGAACTGACCAATGCCCATTTTCGTTTCTTTTAATAGACGCAACTTGTTCGGTGATAAACATTCGCTTATCACCGAGCCGATCCAAGTCCACTATCATACACGATCTGGCATCCATATATAGTTCAGAGTAGTAATCCTAGTAGTAATCCAACTATAAACGACATTACTGAAATTAGGAATGGTAGCCTTTGTATATCATCTGGATGATGGAGCATAAAGCAAAAAGAAGAAACAGGCTTTACATACACTTTGTGGGAGGGACTAATCTTTTTGGAGGGGGATATGGAGAGGTCGCACAGACTATTATAAGACAATCCAATAAAACCTTGACTAATGCCTTTGTATCCTGCTGTTTCAATGATTCGATAGATACTTCGTATCTCTCCACTATCAAAGCTTATCTTCACAAAGTTTTTCTTGCCACTCTGCTTTCTTGGTCTGCCAAAGATTGTCTTAAAATTCGAGGATTGAATCCATACAAAGTGATCATATGGATAAGTGATTATATGTCCTGGAGGCGTAACCCAAACAACTTTAAAAGGGATTCCAGAGAGTGATCGTTTATTCATAGATGCTCTACTAACTTAATAAGACAATGTTCGCTTCACTTTTTTTGTTGGCTCATAGATTCCTTCTGAAACTTCATCATTGCGAACTTGTATCAGCCAGTTGCCTTTAGAATCCATTAGGTCGTATTTGAAAAGACGTAGGTACCATTTTGAACCACTATGGCTAACTGACTCTTCTCGCACGATATTTCCTTTAGAGTCATACTCTGAAGTGATTATTTCATAACTGTCCCAAGCCTTTTTACTCCTAAGTACTGTCCCTTGATAGGTATAATTAGTTTCTTCTTGATCACGTCCTATAATACCTTTGGATATGTAGGGGACCCTTCGTAATACTTTTCTAATAGCCCTTCTTGATTATACGAGTACGTGTACTTCTTAAAGGGAGATTCAGAGTATTCTCCGTAGTATAATTTCTCTATAGTCTGATGTCTGTCGTTGAACTTATAAATCCACTTCCCCTTGAAGATATCAGTCGGAGTTCCAAACTTCTCTTGAACATCAAAATAGGACTCAGTGAGTTCCTTTACAGTGTCTTAGAGCCCTAATCTTTCGTAGTCACTCTTTTCTTGTTGCGTGCGTTGAGCAACAAGACTGTTAGATATAAGAATGGCTAGAAGAGATGTAAGTACGATTGCGTTTAGTCTTATAGTCTGCATAGAATTATTTGATTTTAGAGTTACTGTAGAAGCTATCGCTTGACGATGCGGTGGAGCGTCGTCGTGCCGTCTGCGAGGGTTACTTGTAGGAGGTAGCTACCGACTGCCCACGAGGAGGTGTCGATAGAGCGATCCGCTAGCACGCCTTTGGAGAGACGAGTGCCGTCGAGCGTGTAGAGCTGGTAACTACCCGTCAGCCCATTCGTCTGAATCGTCAGATGATCCGTGCAGATCGTCGGGTAGACATGGATGGCATCAGGTGCGGTAGATAGAGTTTCGACAGCGGAGGTCAGACCATTCTCGTAGAGTGGCTTGACGCTGTACTCCTTGCCCGTGGCATTGGTGACTGTGTAGCTGAGGTTTCGCGTACGTCCTATCTCGGAGCCGTCGGCATAGATGATATACTCCTTGACTACGGGCCACTGCGCTGGATGGAAGCCGCGAGCTATCGTCCCAGTCACATCAATAGGTGCGCCAGGCTCTCCATCGTCTATCATAAACTCGATGGCAAAGGCTCCGCTCTTTATGGGGAGGGACCGATCAATGTCTGCTGGCATCCAGTAGTGCGTGTCGAAGGAGAGGACGTTGTGATGACTGCTCCACTCGGTCACAGGCGTTGGATCGATCATAGCTACATCACGTGTGAAGTCGGTGCGTGTCTGGATCTTATAACCCACGATGAGCATCTCCTCTGGTCGTATCACCTTTGGCGTAAAGCCTTGTACCCAGAGCCACTTCTTCTGCTCAAACTTATCTCCGACAGAATAGTTTATAGTTGTCGTGGCATCGTCTGCGATCACTTCGTAGCAATCCTTTTCTGCGCCAGTGGAGATCACATTTATGTTCTGACCATTGCGTACGAAGAGTGTGTAGGTGTGCATACGAGGTGTACGTGCAGGGATAAAGCGCATCGCAGCTAGGCGAGTCGCTCCTAGAGAGGTGAAGTCTCGTCCATCGTAGCGGACGCCGAGGTAGACCTCTTTGTACTCAGGATTTAAGCCTGGATACTCTAGAGGAGCAACTGCCTGAGCCTCTCCTTCGCTAGATAGTGTGAGCTGAGAGATCAGCTGACGATTGACAGGCTTATGCCAGGTGAGGGTCACTTGGTTTCCCTCCTTCTTCTGGTCAAACTGCGAGACACCCGCTAGGTCTGAAGTGAGGAAAGAGATATGACGAGGAGCTGTGTAGTGCTGTGTAGCTTCTCCTCCGATGGTATATTGGTAGCGTAGCGTGTAGGTCACGATACCGCTCTCATTACCTGCCTGACTATCTGTATAGTGTCCCGTGTTAACGGGTAGACGCTTTAGCTCCTTGCCATTGCGCAAGATCTGCACCTCAGCAGTGACGCCCGTAGGCAGGGCTGTCATCGGTTGCCACGATAGAGTTACCTGACCATCTTGATAGACGCCTTGTAGTTTCGTCACAGGAGCTATCAGCGTAGCGCCAGGCTTGTAAACTCCATGCAGCGTCATCGCTGTGCCATCTCCCTTAGGGTCTAGTATCTTGGCGAGCGGTTGTAGCTGCTGTGAGTTATCTTGCGTGGATCGTGCCCAGTGCTCACTCAGCTTGCCATACATATTCTTGCCATTGATCCCCTTATCACACTCAGCAACTCCTCCTGAGAGGGTCCCGATGAGTAGCCCCTTATCATTAAAAAGTCCCGAACCTGAGCTACCACCTTCAGTTACGCAGTGCCCATTCTCCGTCTTGGCATAGCGCACCGCAAAGTGTGCATCACGTGCACCAGCATTGTCATCCGTTAGCCAAGTGCCATTTGTGAGAGGCTCGGTGATAGTAGATATCTTCATCACATCACCACTAGGGTGGTGGAGTCCCTTAGCAGTAGGCTCTAGGGTGCCAGAGCGGTCCCATCCGTTGTAGTAGACTCCGTAGTAGTCAGGTATCGGCGTTAGCGTCTCCACGAGTAATGCGTCGCTCCCGTGATCCATCGGCACAGCAGCTAGACGCTTAGCCCCACTGATGGAGTAAGCCTGCTCGCCGATCCACTGATTGTTGGCACACTCGGGACGCTCATAGTGGAAGTTAAAGACCCACTGACGAAAGTCCTCTTCAGTCGCATTGATGACCTTGCCTGTCAGAGGACTCTTGGCGAAGGTACAGTGGTAAGCGGTCATAATGAGCGGACGCCAATCCTCGTTGCTGTTATTGACCAAGGTGCCACTACAAAAACCAATGTTACCATCTAGTACAACGAGTATCTGAGCGATACCATTCTTGACATCTTGCATATCAGCACCCTCAGGGCAGTTGACATTGACATTGCAGACGCCTGATGCTCCCTCGCCAGAGATGTTGTGCGGAGCGGCAACTGACTCAAAGAAGTAGCCGAGCTGCTTCAGACGTATATCGGCCAAAGTTCCCGCAGGCTCGTACTGTATGACCAGCGAACTGCCCGCAATGGGGTTGGTGCCGAAGATTCCTCCATCGGGATTGCTCTCACTGGTGAATGCTCCCAGAACCTGCTTCCTAGCGGGATCAAAGAGGTACAGTCGGTCGCCAGGTTGCAGTGCTAGCTCCTCAAACGAAAGCGACAAGCCCTGCGCATCAGGCGCTGTGAACTCTAGGTGATAGATGCTCCGCCCTTGGATCACCTCATGGGTTGCCTGCTGGTAGAAGTCTCCCGAGAGCGGTAGCATGCGTCCCACGATCAGCGGTGCACCATCGTCCACCTGATGCCAATGCCCTGCTGAGCGCAAGTCCTGAGCATTGAACGGAGGCACGATTTCGACCACACGATGTGATTGAGATGTCATCACAGGGGCTCCTCCGAAGGATATTTGCGCCTGCGCCAAGGTAATACAGCAGAGCAAGCAGAGCGTTGCTAAGCGTATTTTGCGAGTCATACTAATCATAGATATACTGTTTTTGATGCTGTAAAGGTACCCTTTTTCAACAACATAGATCTCAAACAAAGAGCTGAGCGACATAGTGGACGATCGGTATCAGTATGGAGGTAAAGACCCCCATAATACCAATAGCCAAGCCACCGATAGCACCCTCTAGAGCTCCCATCTGAATGGCTACCGAGGTGCCCACACCATGTGCTGCAGCACCCAGTGCCAGCCCCTTAGCGATGCGGTTCTCTATGTGGAGCCACTTAAAGAGTGGAGGCCCTATCACGCCCCCGATGATACCTGATATAACGACCACCACAGCGGTCAGGGCGGGAATACCGCCCGACTGCTCAGAGAGTGCGATGGCGATAGGAGTCGTGACCGAGCGGGACTCCATCGAGTAGGCAATCGTGTCGCCTGCGCCTAGCGCATAGGCTAGCCCTACGGCACTAAGTATGCCGATCAGAGAGCCTACAAAGAGCGAGACCATAATAGAGACAACGCGCCCACGCAGGTACTTAGACTGCTCGTAGAGGATGTAGCCTAGAGAGACGACCGATGGCCCTAGGAGGAAGTCGATCAGCTGGCTCCCCTCCTTATACTCCTCATACGATGTATCCGAGAGGTAAAGCATTAAGATGAGCAAGCCTATGGTAACGATCAGAGGGTGCAAGAGTCCGATCCGCACTTTGCGGTATAGGAGCAGGCTGAGTAAGTAGATCCCTATGGTGAGTGGCAAGCAGTAGACAGGCTTGCTCAGGAGTAGTGTGACGAGGTCCATCATGCGTTGTCGTTAGGTATTTCTTCTTTATGATGCCGCTCGAAGCGGTGCTGCATACGTCCCACGACCACCAAGACTAGTGCCGTGCTGACCACCATAGAGATCACGATGGCAGCCCAATATTGCTTGATAAGCTCCACTTGGGTGATCAGCCCCACACCAGCTGGTACGAAGAAGAGACCCATATTGAGGGTGAGAAACTTAGCGACGCTGTCCACCTTGTCAGGCTTGATCAGCTTCGTCTCTAGAGCTAGAAAGAGCAGTATCAGCCCGATCACACTCCCAGGTAAAAAGTGCCCGATCATCATACCGATCAGTTCACCCACGGCAAAGAAAAAGAGCACCCAAAAGCATTGTATGAGAGACTTCATCTCTATAAAATCATGATTAACTCAAAGACTTGCCTGCAAAGGTAGTGAATTAGAGGTTAGAAGTTAGAGGTTAGAGGTTAGAGATTTTTCTAGTAGCTCTAGTGTTTCTAGTAGCACTAGTACCCCTAGACTTCTTGGTGGTACTAGTCAGACAGTGGATCCTTCCCTATCGAAAAACCCAAAATAGCGACGTGGAAAAAGAAAAATCCCTACGTGGGCGTACAAAATTCTCCACGTAGGGACAAAATGAAACTTCGGAAGAATCAAATGAAACTTCGGAGGAATCGTTTCGCCCCTACGTGGAGAATAAAAAATAGCCACCGAGGAAATTCTAATTTCCTCGGTGGCTATTCTGTTATTGCTTAAATCTAATCCTCTGAGACTACTGAGTCATTCGGCAGTCTCTGATGAACTCTTATGGGATTAGTACCTGTATCACCTCAGTCTCACCAGCTGCGACAGCCTGTGCAGTGACGAGATAGCTGCCTTGTGGCAAGGTGACTAGCTCACCACGGTCGATGGGCTGGTGGTAATATGTCTGACCATCTATGGTAAGGATGGTCAGCATAGCTAGATCAGCTAGTGTCGTGATACCCTCGGAGGTGATAGCTATGCAGTGGCTCTGTGCAGGTGCAATCACGGTATTGTCTAGCTTAAATAGCGCATTGATACGTGTGTAGCGCTGTGGCGTCAGGCTGGTGCCAGAGATCTGCTCGCCATTGGCGGTGAGTCGGTCTATCGTGTAACCATCTTCGGGCTTGACGATGAGGTCGATCTCCTGATCTTTATTGACCTTGTGGTAGCCTATGTGCGTAGGGAGCGTGCTCCATACAGGTTTGATCACGTTGCCCTGCTTGTCAGCGAGCTGGATCTCACCATGTGTGGTGGGAGCGACCTCTACGTAGACCTGATCACAGCCAGAGGCATCTCCTGCGGTATTCACGCGCCACCCCTTGATCGTTGCGATTGTTGGGTCAGCATGCTGAGCATCATTGTCGGGATTGCTCTTGTCATTGGTGATGTAGAGGCTGTAGGGCATCTGGAGTGTGACACCCTTGGGATAGCTACAGAGAGAGGCGTATAGATCATTGACATCACAAGCTGTGAGCTGGTTGCCGTAGGCTTGTAGCATCTGAAGCAGTGGCTGATTAGATAGATCGAGCTTGGTGAGCTGGTTACCATTGCAGTATAGTGTGGCTAGCTGCGTAAGCTTCGAGAGGTCGAGCTCCTTGAGCTGATTGTCATTGACGAGGAGCGTCTCGATCTCGGGCTGGTTGGCTAGGTCTATCTTGGAGAACTTGTTGTCTCCGAGTGCGAGTGTGTGCAGTCCCGTGAGCATAGATAGGTCTATCTCAGAGAGCTGATTGCTCTGTAGGTCTAAGTAGCCAAGCTTGACACAAGAAGATAGATCAATGCTGGTAAGCTGATTCGCCTTGGCGTCTAGCTTTCGTAGACCTGTGAGCTTAGATAGATCTAGCTTAGAGAGATTGTTTCCGTAGCATAGGAGCGTATCTAGCTGAAGACAGTGAGTGAGGTCGAGCTCGGAGATCTCTGTATAGGCAACATCAAGGAGGATTAGATTAGGACAGTCCTTAAGATCTATGGAGCCGATTGGGTTCATATAGGTGTAGAGTACCTGTAGGTCAGGCTGTACGATCTTGAGACTGGTGAACTCATTGTCCCAAATCCCCTGACCTGGATAGCTCGATAGATCGGCTTCGATGATTGGTCCAGAGACCTTGATATAGTCTCCTAGAGCCTTTCCGTCGAGACGCTTGGTCGTCTGCCCGATGATGTTGCGCTCTGGTATACCGTTACCCCAGTCAATGAGGATCTCAGTGCCCTCCTGCGGAGCTACTAGTGCAAAGGATATATCATGTCCTACCTTGGTGCCCATCTGCATCATAGAGGGCTTGGTGAAGATAGGCTCTACGTTGGTAGGATCTTGGGTGACTACAAATATATGCTCCTTGATAAATGTGCCGTTCACCTTGACTCCGAGGTACTCCTTGCCCTCAGGTATCTCATCAATCTGAACGTAGAGCGGCGTACCTGCGAGTACACTCTCACCGATAGGCTGGAGCGACTGATCTGTGTCTATCATACGCTCTAGGAGTGTGACCTTGCCCTCTGTCTGAGTAAGTATCACAGAGACACTGTCACACTTTGTTTTGCCATCGCCCTCGACATCTGCCTTCCAATTGTCTTTGATAAGACCTGCATCAGAGGTCTCTGCGTTAGACCCTTTGAGTAGTAGATTAAAATTATCGCCATATGGCTTGCGTGGATTATCCCACATAGAGCGTAGCATATAGTTGATGGCACAGGGTGTCATCGTAGGGTTAGAGCGAAT
>QWCK01004104.1_pt1 | contig 14823 bp, 8 predicted proteins | sample 1972571 | NCBI WGS metagenome assembly QWCK01 (sample SAMN09866710, study PRJNA288562) | Human gut metagenome isolate term2_stool, whole genome shotgun sequencing... | isolation source: gut | host: Homo sapiens | place: USA: California
CTCGCGAGTATCCGGATGCACGGCTCCCTGATCATTAACCACGCGCGAGACGGTCTGATAGGAGCACCCAGCTAGACGGGCAACATCATGTAGAGTTGGTCGTCGCTTACTAGATGGAGAAGACATACAAGCAACTCTACTACGAAGCGGTTGCCTGCCATTTTCGTAGGTTGTCCGTTTTTCATCTTGATATCGGTAAATCGTTGGGTTTAAGAACCTGGTATTTTAGCCTAGAGATACCACCAGGCATTATTTTGAAGATGCTGAGCAGACACAATACGGGATGGATAGTTTCCTATGAGCCAATCTTTAGGCGAAACCGCAAATGAACCGGAAGCCCCTCTGCCGGAAGATATCTGGCCAGATGCGAAAGTTAACTTCCCGGTCTTCCTCGGTTCCTCAGTGGGGATCTTAGCCATAGCTCTGTGGGCACTGATTTCACCCACTAGCGCCGCTGAAGTGTTGGGAGTTGCGGTCGGGGCGATCTCGAAATGGTTCGGCTGGTTTTATATTGCACTGGCTGCCATCATTCTAGTTTTCGTATTTTTCTTGGGGTTCTCCCGCTATGGGGAAACCCGCCTAGGACCGCCTAACTCGCGTCCCGAATTTTCTACTTTCTCCTGGGCATCCATGCTGTTTGCTGCCGGGATTGGTACCGATATCCTATTTTTCTCCGTAGCCGGCCCGGCCAGCCAGTATCTGCAGCCGCCCGTGGGCAAAGGGGAAACTATCCAGGCCGCTCGGGAAGCCACGGTTTGGACGCTTTTCCACTACGGCATCACCGGTTGGGGGATGTATGCACTGATGGGGATGGCTTTGGGGTATTTCGCTTATCGTCGGAAGAAACCCTTATCAGTACGCTCTGCCCTCTACCCGATTTTTGGAGACAAACTCAACGGTCCGCTGGGGCACACCGTGGACGGAGCCGCCATCCTGGGTACTATTTTCGGGGTAGCCACCACTCTGGGCATCGGGGTGGTGCAGCTTAATGTGGGGCTTGAAATTCTTTTCGGGATTGAACAGGGGATCCCCGCCCAGGTGGGACTGGTGATCCTCGCGGTAGCCATGGCTACTGCCTCGGCCACCACTGGTATTCATAAAGGAATCCGCTTCCTTAGCCAACTCAACGTGGTATTAGCCCTGTTCCTAGCAGCCTGGGTTTTCATCACCGGGAGAACAGATTTCCTGCTTAACGCCATCGTGATGAATATCGGGGACTTCGTATGGTCATTCCCGCGCCGCGCCCTCGAAACCTTCGCCTTTTCAGACGTAAGTGCCTGGATGTCGGCCTGGACACTGTTTTTCTGGGCCTGGTGGGTAGCTTGGGCGTCCTTCGTGGGAATGTTCCTGGCTCGGATTTCTAGAGGACGCACCCTGCGAGAATTCGTAGTAGGCACTATGCTGATTCCCTTCACCTACGTCCTAATGTGGGTAGCCATCTTTGGTAACTCCGCCATCGACCTGATTCGCAGCGGAGATAAATCCTTCGCTGAGGCTACTCTCAAAGCTCCTGAAATGGGTTTTTACCTGCTTTTACAGCAGTGTCCGGCGGCGGTATTCATTATGGGGCTAGCCACCTTTGTAGGTCTGCTGTTTTACGTAACCTCCGCGGACTCGGGCGCCCTCATCATGGCGAACCTGTCCTCATTTTTGCCAACGGTACGTTCCGATGCCCCTGGATGGCTAAGGATTTTTTGGGCGGGGGTAACCGGGCTACTAACTATCGGCATGTTAATAGTCGGGGGGATCCCGGCGCTCCAAAACGCCACCATTATTATGGGATTACCGTTCTCGCTCGTAATGATCCTAGTGATGATTGGCCTGGCCAGAGCCTTAAAGCAAGATCGGCGTGCCCGGCAGTTGCGGGCGCACTCAGCCCGCAATATTTTGGCGGGAACTGGGTCTATTGCCGGTCGGCTAGAAACTAATTGGCGAGAACGTCTCTCGAAAACATTCGGGCAAGTAACCCCCGTGGAAGCTCAAGCCTATCTGGATCGGGTTGCCGAACCGGCGCTGCGGGACTTTGCCGCAGAACTAAATAAACAGGGGATTCCTGCCGAAGTCGTCCGGGGAGATAATGATCCCCTCGAGCAAGTAGATCTACAAACCCGCATCTATGATCGCCTTAAACTAACTGCCTTCAAAGGTTCTGACCAGTTTGTTTACCGGATTCTGGCGGTAGATACCGCGAATACTATCTACGCGGGTTCTGCCCCGACTAGTCCTCGATCTACTCGTCTGGAAGTGCATTTGCCCGATAATGATCAAGATTATGACGTTATGGGGTATTCACGCAGTGCCATTATCCATGACGCTTTTGACCATTTCGACCGCTACCAGGACTATTGGCGAATCAACGACGGATAAAGCAAAAATAATTGTGGCTGCGGCTTTCGCATTTCCTATCGGGTGGCGGCGTTTTCCGGTAAACTGCAAGTATAGACAGGACTGTGAGCGGCTATTGTTAGCGTTGCAGGCAATAGCGTTCACGGATCGGGCGACTCGTTAACCAGGTCAAAAGTTGCCGAGTCGTCAGTAGCTTAGAGAGGAAAATAGATGACTATCCCGGTGCCCCTGTACAGATTACCGGAGGCTATGGCCTGTTTTAACTCGGCTTCTTTGATTACCTTGCCTTACGGTGCACACGTAAAAGTCCATACTGTAGATCCGATCTTAGAGGACGGGCGACTAAGAATCCGCAATGCCCGGGACTCGGCCTTGCGTAATGGAGCCGCCAACCCAAATGTTACTTTGATTTGGCAAAGCCCCTATCCCCACGGCTGGAGCCTGGTAGTTGAGGGTCAGGCTTGGGCAAACGGTCCAGATTTAATGATCGAGTACGAGTCGGGGATTCTGCATCGTCCTCAGTACCATAACGACGGACCACAGTGGATGTGGCAAGACGGGGAGTGCCCCGCCCAATAGGGCGGTTCGCCGGCCGGCCTGCCTGCCCGGCACAGATCAAACGGGAACCTATTTGGCTTCTACTGGCTGAAAAGACCGTAACCGCAGGCTATTTCCCACCACAAATGCCGAGGAACAAGCCATAGCGGCTCCCGCCAGCATCGGATTAAGTAATCCCAGAGCTGCCAGCGGTATCGCGGCAACATTGTAGGCGAATGCCCAAAATAGATTACCTTTAATGATTTTTAGAGTGCGACGCGAAAGCCGAATCGCATCAACCGCAGCTAAAAGATCCGGGCGCATCAAAGTAATATCAGCGGCTTCAATTGCCACATCGGTGCCGGAGCCCATCGCGATCCCTAAATCCGCTTGCGTAAGGGCAGCCGCATCATTAACCCCATCACCAATCATCGCTACGGTGGCTCCCCGTCCCTGTTTACGGAAAACTGCCACCACTTTATCTTTTGGCTTTACCTGCGCGATTACCTCGTGAATTCCAACTTGCTGACCTACGTGGCGGGCTACATTTTCTGTGTCCCCGGTGAGCAACACCGGAGTTAGCCCTAACTCTTTGAAGAGGGCGATTGCCTGGGCACTGGTTTCTTTTACCTGGTCGGCAACCCCCAGAACTCCTTTCACCTGGCCATCGAGCGCTACCAGCACCAGAGTTTCGCCGCGCCCAGTGTGTTCGGCGATTACGTTCTCGAAAGTGGAAGAAACTGCGACACCTTGCTCGCTAATAAACTTGCGGTTGCCGGCCACTACCAGTTGTCCAGCAACAGTGCCGCGCACCCCGCCTCCGGGATAGCTTTGGAAATCTGTTGGGATCTTATCGCTGGTGAGCGTAATTCCTTTAGCGGTTGCTGCCCGAGTAATCGCCCCGGCGATGGGATGTTCACTGCCGCTCTCTAAGGTAGCGGCCGCCTGTAATACTCCCAGATCATTGGGGGGAAAGATGCTAACCAACTCCATGTTTCCATTGGTAACGGTGCCGGTTTTATCGAGGATAACCGTGTCGACTTGCCGGGTAGATTCCAGTATCTCTGCGCCCTTAATTAGAATCCCCAGCGAAGCCCCTCGTCCGGTTCCTACCAACAAGGCCGTAGGCGTAGCCAGTCCTAGGGCGCAGGGGCAAGCAATAATTAACACCGCAACCGCGCAGGTAAAGGCGGTAACCGGGGTTCCAATGATTAACCAGATCAGCAAAGTAAGCAGTGAAACCGCCAAAACTACCGGCACGAAAACTGCGGAAATCTTATCTGCCAGGCGTTGAATCGGGGCTTTACCTGCCTGCGCCTGCTCCACTAGGCGGGTAATTTGAGCCAGCTGCGTCTGGGAACCCACCCGCGTGGCGCGAACTATCAGGCGGCCATAGGTGTTGATGGTCGCGCCGGTAACCTGGTCACCGGCTCCCACCTCTACCGGTACTGATTCCCCGGTTAGCAAGGAATTATCGACGGCACTGACCCCGGAAACCACCACTCCATCGGTGGCGATTTTTTCTCCCGGCAAGGCAATGAACTCTTCGCCCTCGGCTAGCTCGTTGATGGGAATCTGCACCTGTTGACCTGCCCGTAGCACGGTTACCTCTTTCACCCCCATTTCGGCGAGGGAACGCAGCGCGTCCCCCGCCCGCACTTTGGCGCGTTTCTCAAAATAGCGTCCGCCCAGAATAAACACCGTTACTCCGGAACAAACTTCTAAATAAATATGGCTGGTGGCATCCCCGGGGCGGGCGAGCAGCTGGAAATCGTGGGTCATTCCGACGCGTCCAGCATCCCCTAAGAAGAGGGCGTATAAAGACCAAATAAAGGCAGCTAGAGTACCCAATGAAATCAGGGTGTCCATAGTGGTAGTGGCGCGGCGGGCATTTACGAAGGCTGCGTGGTGGAACGGGTAAGCCCCCCAAAGCACCGCCGGAATCGTCAGCACTAGGGACACCCACTGCCAATAGGGGAACTGCAAAGGCGGAATCATTGCCAAAGTGATTACCGGAGCCGCCAAAAGGGCGCAAATAATCAGGCGCCGGCGAAGCCCGGTCAGTTCCTCCGCGCTGGTATTGGGGCTTTCTTGCCCGTCCTCGTTCCCTAAATCCCCGTCCGCAAACGCGCTATAACCGGCCTTTTCAACGGTTTTTTTAAAATCTTTCGCGCTGAAATCACCGGTTTGGGAAATAGTGGCTTTCTCAGTCGCATAGTTAACGGACGCGCTTACCCCCGGCATTTTATTGAGGGCTTTTTCGACATGCGCCGCACACGCCGCGCAACTCATGCCCCCGATTATCAGTTCTAGGTTCTGAGAATTATCGATACTACTAGTCAACTGCTACCTCCTGCGCTCTATCCTAACTGCTTGGCACGCACCTATTAAGCAACTTTTTCCAGGGCGAAAAGCAAGAAACTGGCAGCACCTTCAGCAAGTTGGGGCTTTGAAAGAATCCCAGTAAGAGGGCGGGAAAACAGAACTAGCTAAGGAAACTAGCCGAGCCGCTAATCGGACTTGAACCGATGACCTACGCTTTACGAGAGCGTTGCTCTACCAACTGAGCTATAGCGGCAAAGTGCCACAGGCACCGTGTCAGTCTATCTAGCCTTCCCCCCGCTTTCCAAACTTTTCGACCAGGTAGAACGGTTATTTTCGCCACGCTCACGACCGCAGCCGTTGAAACGGTAGAGTTTAGCGCGCCCTCCGCTAGCCACCTGGGTAAAGTAACCATCCAAAGGAACCTGGTAAAAACCGGGCCAAGAATAAGAGCGGGGAACTCCCATGTATCTGCTGTCAGGGCGGGCGTAGAAATGGGTGACTTTCAATTTCTCTAGGGACAGGCAAACCTGCCGATCCCGTCCAATATTATTCAGGTGATAAAAGAGGCGGGCACGGTCGGGATCGCTTTCGCTTCTACCCAGAGAAGAAAAAACAACCTTCCGATTAGCAATAGCCTCAAAATAGATGGTGCCAATGGAAGGATCCCCGACAATCACTGCGTCTGCAGGCAAAAAATGGGCAGCTCTTTTTATCAACCTTAGCTCTCCACTATTGGACAGTCCGCCACTTCCGGTCAGCTCCGGATTGAAAACTGATTCTATAGCCCACACTCGACTATCGGAGCCGGCAATTCCCACTGTAAGACAAGTGGCAGCCAGAGTTGCGACAGCGCCTTTGCGAATACGCCCAGGGGCGCCGACAGCGGTAAGAAAACTAGCAGTTAGCACTAGTATAAAATCTAATCCCACTCCCATCAGCAGATTTAAGGGTAGTTGTAGGATTGCCATTAGGCGTCGCGGATCCGAATACCACGGACCGGTCACTATTTTGAGTGGTGAAGCGGGCAGGAAAGAAATCATCACTAGTCCTGCACACAGAGCCCAGGAGGCCAGCAGCCATTTTGGTGCTTGCCCGTAGAAGAGCGCGATTATCCCCATAGTTAGTAACGCAGCCATTAACGCCATGAATAATATGAAAGCTGAGGACGGGAAAAAGAAAGGGGTGGGCAGCAGCGGACGTAAGAATGCTAAATATTCATCCCCCTTGCGCTCAAAAAGAGCGGTAGCCAAGCTGGAAGGATTAAGAAAACCGATTTCGAGGATCAATAGAAGACCAAGAGCCGCACCCAACCAGCCGGCGAGACTCGAAAGTTTTCTTTTTCGGATCCCTTGATATAAGTGAGTACCGATCAACGCTGCTAGAAGTGGGAACAAAAACGCTAACAGGTTAAAAAAGATGGCTGGGTGAACCCATACGGATCCAATCCCTAAGAATAAAGAAGTGAAAAAAGTGGCTAGTACGGCAGGCAAAGTAAGTGACAAATCACTGGAATCGGGTTCGGGAGGCTGGCTGCCAGCAGTAGACGATCCCGATAATTTACGCGCGTATGCTAGCACTTGCCTGCCCAAAACCAGCACTAAAGCGACGGCGCCCGGCAATAATGCAATCCCGGTGCCGTTTGGCCACTGAGCGTAGCGCGCTAAGGAATCGGCGGGGAAAGATAGGGTAAACCCAGAAAGCACAATGGTTATTAGTTGAGCTCGCCGAGATACTCCCAGCAAAGCGACCAGGGCGCTCACTCCCAAAATCCACCAGCAAACCAAAAGTAGAAACATCAGGTTGGCGGCAGGAACTACCGATTTAGAACCGGTGAATAACACGGTGAAAATGTGCCAGCCACTAGGGTAATAGACCCGGGCGCTTTGCGGATACAGCCCAGAAAGGGCGTAAAGAGGGTGGGCATCTTGGGTGCGACGCAGTAAAACTAAGCCGTTGTAGTGAAAGCTAGGATCCCAACGCTGAGCCGGGTTAGCGAAATTAATAGTGTGAACCAGGGGGGCAATGCCGGCAGTGATTCCTGCTAGCACCGCTGCGATTAACGGATAATCTCTGGAACTCTGGTTAGTGAGTTTGCGGCACCTAAATAGCGCGCCGATGGCGACGACAATCGTTAGTAGCCCCACCAGTGGGAATACTAGTACCGGTTTCCATCGCCAAAAACTCCCGCAGAAACCTAGTTTTCCCAGCCAGAGGGCGCTAGTGGGAGATAGTAGGCTTGCCAGCACTAATAGGATGAAAAACGTCAGTGCCGGAGCTACCGCTAACGTCACTCGCTGAGGAAGAGTTGGGATGAGGCAGCGCGCCAAGGTGTATCCGGGCAGCAAAGAAAAGAGGACTATCGCGCAAAAAATGGCGATGAGCTCCATGGTTTTCCCTTCCCGAAAATACGTTATTCCTGAACATGACTTTACCGCCTGTCTGGGGAGTAAAGCATGCAGGGCGCAACGCTAATACCGGCATCCCTGCTGAGAAGGATATGAGGCTGGGTGAGAATTAAAACTAGTTATTTCACCTTTTCGGCTCGCCTGCCGGGATGGGAGGCTACGTCAAGTGGAGTCGCTAGATGTTTCTGGTCGCTAGGAGTATCTGCCTATAGCTGGCGGATTGTTTGTTTAATCATGGCGATCATCCCGGCGCGCACCGATAGCGAATCCACTCCCGCCTGCACCAGCTTTCCTGCCCAAGCCGGATCGGACGCCATATCTCCACATACGCAAACTTCAATCGGTTCTACGGAACTATGAGCGATTTGAGCTATCTGGCGAACCATTTTCACCACTGTTTCCCGTACTTCATCGGCCAGGTCAGCTACCTGAGAATTTCCTCGATCCGCGGCGGCAACATATTGGCAAAGATCATTGGTGCCTATCGATACAAAATCCACGGCTCCACAAAACTCTTCCATGCGTAAAGCAGCAGAGGGAGTTTCCACCATTATTCCCAGTGGTAACGGTATTTGGGCTGGCCGGGCAGCTTCATCAATCCCGTAAGTATCGGCGGTGATTTCTTCTAGGAGGGAACGCACCCAATCCACTTGATGCACGTGATTGACCATAGGTATCATCACTCGCAAAAGCTTACCTAGACCTTCGGATTCTAAAGTTTGGTTAGCGTCGAGAACTGCCCCTAACTGGTCTCGTAACAGGTGCGGGAATTTACGTAGTAAACGCACCCCTCTAACCCCCAAGAAAGGATTATTTTCCGGGGGCTGCTTGGCAAAAGGCAAGGGCTTATCCGCTCCGATATCCCACAGGCGAATCGTGGTTTGCCCGAGGTTGCGCGCTAGCTCAGCGTACACTTCTGCCTGCTGCAGACGGGATGGAGCCCCCTGGTAGCCCGCAAATAGAGTTTCAGTTCGCACCAGACCGCATCCTTCGGCACCTCTAACTGCGCCGGTAGGACCCGAAACATTCACCTGGATAGGTATCTGTTTACCACTGGTGGTAATCGCCGGGGTTTCTAGCTGCTCTAAAGCTTTGGTGGCGGTAGCAACTCGCTCGCGAGCCAGCTCAATCCAGTGGGCAAAGACTCTAGCCTTGGGGTTAACTTCTAAATGTTTAGTTCGCGGATCGAAAACAATGGTGTCCCCGTCATGAACCCCCCATTTCAGACCGGCATAAACCGGGATTCCCCGCGAGGCGGCCACAATCGCACCATGCCCGGTAGTACCGCCACTGCGGGTAACTACCCCTTCGATTTCTGGAGGCAAACTGGCGGCCAGCGGGGCATCAAGTTCTTCAACTACCAGTACCGCTGGGGTGGAATGCTTTTTAATCAGTTCCTCTAGATTATCGAGCTCGCTACCGATCAACGCCTTTTTTAGCAGGCGAGATACCGCAAGTAAATCGGTAGCCCGCTCCGCCAAATAAGGATCATCCAGCTTTTCCATCTTGGCAGCAGCGGCGCTGTAGGCATTGTCTACTGCGGTAAAAGCATTGGTTCCCCCCGCAATTTCATCGGCGATTTCTGCCCGCAGTTCCGGATCGTCCACCAGCGCGATTTGCATTTGAATAATCGAATCCGAACCCAAAGACTCCAGGTAGGCTCTAACGGCTTTACGTGCCTCCTTAAGCGCCTGCCCCTCATTGGGGCTGACCCGATAAAACTCGGCATCCTCGTGCCCCTCCAGCACCAGCGCGTATCCGATAACTATCTGGTCGCCGTTGCGCGCCGGGTCGGTGGGAGTAGAAACTTCTTTAGCTAACTGCTCAGCAATCGCATTAACCGAACTGCCCGCTTTCTCCTCAGAGCCTCCCGCAATTGTAGGAGGATCGGTTTGAGTCAAGGCATGCCGGATAGCAGCAAAAATATCTGGAGCTGCCGGATCCAAAGTGCCTAGCTCTAGAGTCTCACCTTTGGCGATTCCCAAAGAACTCACCTGAGTGAGAGACGCGGCGTTTACTATGCGAAAAGTCCCGGCTTTGCGGGCAAAAACCGGAATTGTTCTCGCTCCAATAGCGCCGGCGAGGGCAGCGGCAGGACGGGCATGCATCCCGTGCGGATCAATAATTTCTAAAGCCATAACTGCGGCCTCGGGAGCGGAAAAGGAATCCTCTCCCGAGGCCGTCTCGGCAGCATTATCGGTAAACTCCCCCTCGCCCTCAGGGTGAGGCTCCTCGGTGTCACTGAGCTGGTCAATCTTGCCCGCCAAGGCTGCTTGAGCCTGATTGGCTACCTCTTTCAAGCTCGCGCCCCCGGCGGCGCTAACTACCGCCGCTACCAGTCCTTCCACCAGGGGACCGGCAGAAATTAGGCAACGATCAGCTAGGTCGGGGTCAACGAACTCTAACGCCATTTGTGAACTGAGCAGGGCGGAACCCAAATCTACCAAAATCAACACCCCATCGGGGTTATCAGCAGCCTCGATAGCTTCGCTGATTTGCTGAGCATCGGTACCCAGTTCTACCTGCTCGCCATCGCTAATTCCCGCTGCCACCAATACTTTGGGGGCGCTGCCGGCGACGGTCATTTGCATCGCGAGCTCTTTAGCGGCAGTAGCTAATGGCAGTGAATGAGACACCACTACCAGGGAGATCATGCCTACTCCTTATAACCGGGGTTATGCCAAAGCCGTGGCGGCCGCTTTGAACAGTAATGCAGAGGAAGTTGCGCCTGGATCAGGAGTGCCCTGAGAGCGTTCCCCCAGATAAGAGGCGCGACCTTTCTTCGCGATCATCGGTTCGGTATCGCTGGCAGCCTTATCAGCGCGTTCGCTGGCTGCCGCCAATGCGGCTTGAAGTCCTCCGGCGGCGGCCTCATCAAAAGCATCCAGAGCGGGATACAGACAGTCAAGCATGGTTTTGTCACCCAGGTTGGCTTTACCCCGTGCCTTTACCCCATCGGCTCCGGCTCGCAGCGCTTTCCCAATCGCGGTAGTATCCGCATCAGGGGTTAGTGCTGCCCCCATTCGCATGAAAAAGGTGCCGTACAGCGGACCAGAAGCGCCTCCCACCTTAGAAACCAGGGTCATGCCGGCTTTCTTCAGTAGCGCGCCGGCATCAGCAAAACTGGTGGGATCCAGCTCTGCCACTGCGCTCATTCCGCGAGCCATATTGGCACCATGATCGGCATCCCCGATGCGTCTATCAAGGTCAGTCAGGTAGTCGGCGTTTTCGACTATTAACTCTTTGTAGGCGGTGAGCCAGGCGAAAAAGTCTTGGGTATCTGCCACTATTAGCACCCCCAACGCAAACCGGTAGTGTTCACCGGAGCATCCCAGAGTTTGAGGAGCTCTTCGCTGCCCTGGGTTAGGGTCAGGGAACAGCCGGCCATATCTAGGGAAGTAATGTAGTTACCTACCAGGCAACGGGCTACTTTAATCCCCTTAGCCTCTAAGATCGCGGCTACTTCGCCGTACGCCAGGTAAAGCTCAATCATGGGGGTGGCACCCATGCCGTTGAGCATCGCAAATACCGGTTCCCCACTAAAATCTAGGTCTGCCAAAATTGGTTCTACCAGTTCCGCAGCAAGCTCATCGGCGGTAACTAAGGGGCGGCGTTCGCGTCCGGGCTCCCCGTGAATACCGATACCTACCTCGATCTCGTCCTCTCCGAGGTCGAACGTGGGTTTACCGGCAGAGGGAACTGTACAAGAAGTGAGGGCAATCCCGTAGGAGCGGGAACGTTCATTTACTTCTTTGGCGATGCGTTCTACCTCGTCCAAGCTGGCTTTAGCTTCAGCGGCGGCTCCAGCCAGTTTTTCTACGAAAACAGTGGCACCCACCCCGCGGCGCCCCGCAGTGTAGAGCGAATCTTGCACCGCTACGTCATCGTTGACCACTACCGAACGCACATCCACCCCGGTTTCGGCGTTTGCCATCTCTGCGGCCATCTCGAAGTTCATCACATCGCCGGTATAGTTTTTGACGATATGGAGGACGCCGGCACCCCCATCTACTTCGCTGGTGGCGGCCATCATCTGGTCAGGTACTGGGGAAGTAAAGACCTCTCCGCAGCAGGCGGCATCTAGCATACCGGGGCCTACGAAACCGGAATGGAGCGGCTCATGTCCGCTGCCTCCTCCCGAAATCAAACCTACTTTGCCTTTAACGGCTCCGCGGCGGGTGTATACCACTTTGTTTTCATGATCGATACGCAGGGTATCCGAATGAGCTAGTTCTAAACCTTTTAACGAATCTGCGACCACATTGTCGGCAGAATTAATTATTTTTTTCATGCCCTCATTGTGTCACGTACCACTTCCGGGCGCTACCGTTTTTCGGGTGTCCGCGGAAGTAGGTTTGCTACTTTGCTTGTTGCTTAGCTTTAAGGGCGGTTAAATCTGTGGACATTTCGTCTATATTTTTACGGATCAATTCCCCTAGCTTGACCGACCCAGTCATACTGGGGTGAGTTTGGTCTACTTGCAGCCATTCGGGATGTTGGGAGACTTCTTTATTCCAGTCCACCAGCTTCACGTTAGCGTACTGACCAGCTATATCAGCTAAAATCTGGTTTGATTTGGGGACGAAAGTGGAAGGTGAATACAGGTTCACCAGTAAAATCATCCGGTCAGACCCTAGTTGAGCGATCACTTGATGTACTAGAGCCGGATCGTAGACTCCCGCATTAGTTCCATAACCGATAACTACCGTCCGCCGAATTTGTCCGGTTGCCAGTCCCTCGGACACTATTTGAGGGGCAACTCCCCATTGCCGGTTGGGGCGGGCTAAAAGGTTAATGCCGGGGATAGCAGAGACTAACCCGCCGCGGGAGGCCGAAAACATGGAATCTCCGATGAAAGTTATTTCTTCCCCGGTGGGATTAGTCGTATTTAGATTTTCCGACAAAATTAGGCGCTTATCTACCGGGGTCGGTTTAGGTTTGGGGGCAACTGGCGTGCTCTGGCGCTTATCGGTTTTCTTTTCTGCTGGTTTATCTAGCTTTTCTGCTGCTTCAATGGCCAATTGGGTCTGTGACTTCGCGGGTGCTTTCGCCATCGCCACCCCAGTAAAGCCAGTAAGCGCCAAGACCACTAATACTGAGATCACTTGGGCGAATCGGTAGAAGATGGGCGCCTGGGGACGCGAGAATGCTTTGCGGAAACCATGTTTGCGCACCGGGGTTTCTAGGAACCGATAGGAAAGCTCACATATCAGCAGGGTTGCTACCATGCACAGGGCAGACCTTACCCAATACTGCAAGGAGTTCACCGCTGCCGGGTAAAGGGCGGTGGCAATTATCAAAATCGGCCAATGCCACAGGTAAAGACCATAAGAGCGGGTACCTAAGTATTTCAGAGGGCGTAGTTCGCCCGCTTTAGCTAGCAGGCTTCCCGGCTTGAGCAGGCACCAAATCAGGATTGCCACTAGCAGGCTGCAGGCGGGAATACCTGCCTTAAAGGTATAGGGCGAGGCGTCAGTAAATAAAAACATAGCGGCGATAAGTCCCGCCAAGCAGATAAATCCGATCAGTTGTGCCAGGATGTTCCGGGATTTACCGTTTGACTTAGCAGACGAATGCGGGGTTTGTACCGGGTCTAACGCGCTCCACAGAAAGGCTACGCAAATCCCGAGAGCCAGACCGAACAGATGGGTGTCAGTTCCAAAATAGACGCGGGTAGTATTTTCCGGATCGAATAGATAGCCCATGAGGAATGCGCTGATCGCGGCCAAGGCTAGCGGGATTAGCACCCGCAGCCACCGCCGTTTAAACAAGGTAACGCAAGCCAGGAAGATTAGCGGCCAAAACAGGTAGAACTGTTCTTCAATCGCTAGCGACCAGAAGTTCTTGAATAAAACCGGGGTGGTGGCAGCAAAATAGGAACTGCCGTGAGCGATCTCCAACCAGTTAGTGGAGAAAGTTAAGGCGCCCAGTACCTGGCGCCCGATACCCACTAATAGCTCGCGGTTAACTACATAGGCAGTGGGTACCACCGTGATTATTAGTACCAATAAGGCGGGCAGGAGGCGGCGGGCACGGCGTAGCCAGAAATGCCCTAGGGATACTTTCCCGGTATTGGATAGTTCCCGCAGCAGCAAAGTGGTTATCAGGAAGCCGGAGAGTACGAAGAAAACATCGACCCCTAAGAAACCGCCGGGAAAGCCACTGGGGAACAGATGATAGGTGATCACCGAGACTACCGCGAGGGCGCGTAAGCCATCTAATCCCAGAATATAGTGAGATTTGGGTTTGCCTGTGGGGTAGTTAGCCCGCGGTTCACCGGCAGGTGATGGGGGCTGATGAACAGGCGGATTCTGGGAAACTCGGGGTTTGCCCGCGGGTAGCGGGGGCTGGTAAGCCGGGGGAATCTGGGTGGTAGCAGTCAGGTGCTCAGTTTTTTCATCACGATGGTTACGTTGAAAAAGAAATAGTGCTGCCACTGATGACAGAATAAGTGAGGCCACAACAGCGGTCTTAGTATTCCTATGCTTGCTGTTAGTTCCCTGTTTAATCAAGATGAGGTACTACCTAGATTCGTAACTTACTTTCCACGCTAGTTGCAGCTAATCTAGCGCTGCCCAGCTTCTTAGCTATCCCGGTTAGCTATCCCGGATGCGAATAGCTGACTTAGCAAACAAGAGTTTCTCTCTAGTTTTTGCTAATAATATCCACTTATTGGGGTTGACGGGGTTTTGTTTTTCTGGATATCGCCCTCCGGTAAATTGCTATCTAGTTCATTGTATTACCGCAGATCAAGTTAATGCAGACCAGTCTTATTTTTGAGGACGCTGCGGGGCTTTTAGAGGCGCCAGTAGCGCGAGCCCGGTTCCCAGCAGCAGGGTGATCCCTAAGACTCCGAAATGCTGAGAGCTAGCTCCTGCCGGCACGAAAAGCTTTCCAATCCACACAAACAGGGCAAACAGAGTGGGCGACAGGAAAGAAACTGCCCTTCCGGTGGTGGCGTAAAGCCCAAAAAGTTCGCCCTCGCGTCCTTTGGGAATAATCCGCGCCAGGAAGGAACGCGAGGCTGACTGGACCGGACCGACGAAAATACACAGCAACAACCCAAAAGACCAGAAGATCTTGGAGCCACCATTGTGGGCAAAAAAGAGGATCAGCCCCAAGCAGGTCATACAGACAAGAGAAAAAACCATTACTTTTTTCGGACCAAAAAAGTCATCAGCGACCCCGCAGGCGATAGTGGCGATTCCCG
>QWCK01006344.1_pt1 | contig 14822 bp, 12 predicted proteins | sample 1972571 | NCBI WGS metagenome assembly QWCK01 (sample SAMN09866710, study PRJNA288562) | Human gut metagenome isolate term2_stool, whole genome shotgun sequencing... | isolation source: gut | host: Homo sapiens | place: USA: California
AGTTATTTCTGATGGCACTTTCTTTAGATAATTTACTCTTACATAGATCAGATCATTCTTAAAGCCTATGTAGATATATATAAGGAAGATTACTAAAGTCGCTATAACTGAAGCAATCGCTGTACCCATGGCTCCCATATGAAAAACAAATATAAATAATGGGTCCAAGACCATGTTTATTGCCAATCCAATTGAGCTTATGATAAATGGTGTTTTACTGTTTCCCATGCTATTGAATGTCGAAGCAAATAATGGGTTTAAGAACATAAATACTAGTCCAAAAGCAATCGCCACCATGTATTCACTTGCAAGCTCTTGAACCGCCGCATCGCCTTCTTTGAATGAGTATAGGCCGATTAGCTCATTATGAAATATTATAAATATGGCTGTGATTGTCATAGCGATTAAAAATCCTAGCCTAAAGCCACCGCCAATATAATTCTTAGTATTTTCTAAATCCGATTTACCAAAGCTTTGTGAAACGCCGACGGATAGACCTACCTGACAAAGTATGATCAGTGAACTTATTAGCCAAAGGTACTGACCGACTATGCCGACAGCTGCAACAGCTTGTGTACCGACTTTGCCGAGCCAAAACATATCCGTGATTTGGTATGACATCTGTAGTAAAGATGTCCCCATATTGGCGATATTTCTCCTTTTGTTAAATCCCTTGTCTCTGTCATCTACACATCTCCTTGATCGGTCGTTATAATCACGCCGTTATCAGTTAATGCTAAGGTGTGTTCAAATTGCACGCACTTGCTGCCGTCCTTAGTTCTAGCAGTCCAGCCATTCTTATCAAGCTTCATCGCTGCTGAGCCCATGCAAATCATTGGCTCTATCGTAAAGGCCATGCCCTTAACAATTCTTGGTCCTTTTACGCCAGCATCGTAGTGAAAAACTTGTGGGTCTTCGTGCATGTTCTTGCCAATGCCGTGACCAATAAATTCTTTTACTATAGAATATCCCTTAGGTCTTGTAAATGCTTCGATGCACTTACCTATCTCGCCTACACGAACATTTTCATCAACTATGCTGATGGCCTTGTACATAGCCTCTCTTGTGTGGTCAAATAGCTTTTGATCCTCTTCAGAAAGTTTTCCAACAGCGTAGGACCAGCAAGAGTCCGCCATCCAGCCTTTGTAATTGACAACCATGTCGATGGAGATGATGTCACCGTCTTTAAGAACTACATCATCGCTTGGAAAACCGTGGCATATCTCGTCATTAACGGACGCGCATATAGCGTAAGGAAAGCCTTCATAACCTTTTTGTTCAGGGTAAGCGCCTTGACTCACTATGAAGTCATCAACAAAGTCGTTTAACTCCATAGTCGTAACGCCCTCTTTAACCTTATCTCTTAGTGCATGATGAACGCTAATAAGTATCTTGCCGGCGTCAATCATCTTATTAATTTGATCTTTTGTCTTTAAATATATCATATAATACTCCTTTTAAGTCTATTCTATTATTATATATATTTTATCCCAATATGTCAAGAAGTTCACAGCATATAGACAATATATCTATTAACTGTGAACTTCTTGTAAAGCTCTTATTAAATTATCTGATTCTTAATGTGTTTATTACTGATAATAGTGTTACGCCTACATCGCCAAAGACCGCTACCCATAGAGGTAATTGTATGAACAAAGCTAGTATGATGATGGCCGCCTTGACAAATTACCTTGTTCTTTCTCGAAGAATTTTATCTTGTCTTCAGGAAACAGTTCTGCCTCGAATGAATCAATGCCTAAATCGCGAGCGACTTTCTCAGCATATATCTTCGTATCGCCTGTAAGCATAACTGGCTTAACATTTCTTTCCTTTAATTCGCGAACAAGATTCTTTGTCTCGTCCTTTATTTCATCTTCTATATATAGATGCGCGATTAGCTTATCGTCAAGATAAGTGTCAAGAACTTTGTATTCACTTTCTTTTTCGCTCGTAATAACCTTAACGCTGCCAAATTTTGTTTCAGCTGCAACACCATTCTTAAGGCTTGTGTAAGAAATTATCTCTTCTTTGTTTATAGCCTCTCTATCATCAAGTATAGCGCTTGCTATAGGATGCTTTGAATGATACTCAGCAAGTCTTGCTAAGTGCAGAGCCTCTTTCTCATCCATGCCAATGGCTTCAACGCGAACTAGCTTAAACTTGCCGCTAGTTAGTGTGCCCGTCTTGTCAAAACAGAATGTCTTTATATTTCTAAATTGATCTAAGAATTTTGTTCCTTTAAAAAGAATACCGTTCTTGCTCATCTTGCCTATACCTGAGAAATATGCTAGTGGCACTGAGATGATGATTGCGCATGGGCACGATACTATAAGAAAGGCGAAGCATGTGTGAAGAGCTTCCTTAAGCGGCATTATATTTAGTACTGGTGCTAATAATGCAATCATTGCCGCGATAACAACGACGATAGGTGTATAGATCCTAGCAAATCTCGAAACGCCTGTCTCAAGATTAGCCTTGTCACTTTGTGAGCTTCTAACAAGCTCTTGTATTCTAGCTGCTGTTGAGTTCTTCGCAAGTTTAGTAGTCTCAATAATTAAGTAGCCTTCCTTGACTATAGCGCCTGAGTAAACCTCACTATTGATATCAACATAAACTGGTTCTGACTCGCCGCTTATGTGAGCGTTATCGACCTTTGCGCTTCCTTCAATAACTACGCCGTCTATGGCGATGGACTCGCCTTCACGAACTATTATCTTAGAACCAATAGCAACGTCTGCTGGTTCAGATTGAATTTCTTTGCCATTGTCCAAAACTGTTGCAAAAACTGGTGACTTAACTATAAGCTCCTTAATCTTGTCTTTTGACTTATCAACTGCTATGTCACTAATTATTTCTCCGATTTGATATAAAAGTGATACCAAAACTGCTTCTAGATACTCGCCTATGAATATGGCGCCTATGGTAGCGACACTCATTAAAAACTCTTCAGCAAGTACACCATGAAAAGCGCCTTTAACGCCGTTGATGATGATGTCGTATGAGATGACGATGTATGCTATGGCGAAGAAGACCATCTTGTATGGGCTGTCTATGAATAAAAACGCTGCTAAGGCAAGTAGCGATACTGCTATCCTTAGTAAAAAGACTTTTGAAAAGCCCTCTTCCTCTTCTTCTTCGCTCTCTTCTTCACCGCGTGTAACTAAGACGTCTGGCTCTAAGTCATTAATGTATTTAGTAATCTCTCTTAAAGCTGCCTCGCTATCTGCTCCCTCTTTGATTTCAATACTAAGAGTAGTATTTATAAAGTCTAGACTTGCGCTTTCGACCGATGCATGATCATTTGCAAAGCGCTCTATCTTTTGCGCGCAATTGGCGCAAGTAAGTCCATTTAAAAATAATTTTTCCATTGCTGCCTCCTAATCTATGTCTTTTAAATTTATATAAATGCAATATTTATATGTATGAACACATAAACATATATTTATATATCAATACTAATATAACACATATATAATCAAAATGCAAGAGTTTTTTAAAAATTTTTTAATTCTTTTAACAGTTTTGTATATATTTAATACGCGCTATATGTTATAATCAAGATATGTAGTAAAGGAGGAAACATGCAAGAAATTATCGAACTGAAAAATTTAAAGAAAGCATTTAAGATCGGTAAAGAAAGTCTTCTTGTACTTAAAGGCATAGACCTTACTCTATATAAGGAGCAAGCGATATGCATTGTTGGACCATCTGGTTCAGGTAAATCTACTCTTTTAAATATGATGGCTGGACTTGAAAAGCCAACGTCTGGGGAGATAGTTGTCGGCGGTATACACATAGAGAATCTTAACGAGGATGACCTAACTAAGTTTAGGCAACTCAATGTAGGCTTCGTGTTTCAATCGTATAACCTCATCCCTACCCTAACAGCACTTGAAAATGTTGGATTGGGTTTGATATTTAAAGGCATACCTAAGAAAGAAAGAGATGAGCGTAGCGCGTATCTACTAGAGAAGGTTGGTTTGAAAGATAGAATGAAGCACAAACCAAGTGAGATGAGTGGTGGTCAGCAGCAAAGAGTAAGTATAGCGAGAGCTTTTGTTAATAAACCGAAGATAGTCTTTGCGGACGAACCAACAGGTAACCTTGATACTAAAACAAGTGTCGAGATTATGGAACTGATGACTACTATGACGAAGAAGGATAAACAGACGCTTATCATAGTAACTCATGACTTAGAAACAGCAGTCTACTCAGACAGAATCGTTCACGTGCGTGACGGTCTGATTGAGAAAGACGAAGTAAACAGAAATAAAAAGGAGGCACAATTAAGTGAAGAAGATATTTAGCATTTTATTAATAGCTGTAATGATGATAAGCACCTTGAGTGTAAATATATTTGCCAAAAACGGCGGCAGTACACCGCCTAAACAAAATGAACAAACACAACCTGGTGGTCAAACACCGCCGGGTGGACAAACTACACCTACTCCAATAGTTGATGATGATTTATTTTTAGTATCAACATCTACTGAAGAAGTAAAACCTGGTGATGAAACTACAATTTATTTTGAACAAGATAATCCTGGTTACCGTAGGTATTATAATTTTGCTGGCGATTATGAAATTTACTCAGTAAGAGCGACTAGCGATAGTCCAAATAACTGCTACGTTATTAACTCATACGGCGGATTCAATGGTGCTGAAGTAAGAATTAGAATACCTGAAAATGCAGAAGCAGGTACTTATAGAATCAGCCTTGTAGGTAAAGCAAAGCGTAGAGGCGACGAAAATGCTGTGCCTGTTAAAGTTGAAGGTGAAGCTTATGTAAGAGTTAAAGAAGGCAGTCAAAGAAAAGCAGAACTAAAAATCACTAGAGTCGATGTCCTTCCAGAAGCAAATATTGTACCTGGTTCATATGTAGCCTTTGGCTATGAAATCGAAAACATTTCCGATGTATTAGCAAAGAACATTGAATTAAACATCTCTGGCCTTGCTGAAGCAGGTCTATCTGTTAGAGGCGGTACTACTACTCAAAAAGTTAAAGCCATCGAGCCCGGTAAAAAAACATACGTTTACTATGAGATTCACAAAACTCACAATTAATAATACAAGACCTAAAGTTCCCAGCAGCAACACTTGGAGTAAACAAAACATTCGATGTAAGCTTTAAAATCAGAAATCAAGGTCAATCCGTTGCTAAAAGCATCAGAGCAAGTGCTAAGAGCGATGACCCATCAGGCGTTGTATCAAGAACAGTCTCCGACATACTTGTAAGAGACCTAGCTCCTGGCGAAGAAGAAACAGTTAGCTACAAATTCTTTACAACAAAGGGCGGCTCGACTAAGAACTACCCTATCAATATTAAGATAGAATATCTTGATGATTTTACTGATTCAAAAGAGCCAAAGACAGTTGAACAAATCGTCGGCGTTTTCCTTAACAATCCAGAAAGCATTGGCGATGGTAAAGACGCGAAGAAATCAACACCTAAACTTATTATAGACAGATATGAGTTCACTCCAAAGCTTCCACTTGCTGGAAATGAGTTCGAAATGAATCTATCATTCTATAATACAAACGCGAAAAAAGCAGTTAAAAACATTAAGATAGACTTAACAAGTCAAGACACTACAGATAGTAACTCAAACACATCAGGCTCATCAGTCTTCACTCCAGTTGATAGCTCAAATACCTTCTACATTGGTAGAATAGCTCCAAATGGCAAAGTTGAAAAAACTATCAGAATGTTTGTTGTGCCAGACGCTACAGCAAAGACATATACTATCACAGCTAATTTTGAATATGAAGACGACGAAAACAACGAGTACAAATCAAGTGAAAATATTGGCGTGCCAGTTTATCAAGAGTCAAAACTTGACATTGACCCAATAAATTATCAAACAAATGCCTTTGTTGGTGACAACATCCCTATCACAGCAAACTTCTACAACACAGGTAAAGTTACTCTATATAACTTCAAGGTGACTTTAACAGCTGATAACGCCACTATAAATAACGGCACATACTATATCGGTAACTTTAACTCCGGTGGACAAGACATATATGAAGGCTCAATCATGCCAAACGAACCAGGTGAAGTCAAAGCTCAATTAAAATTCACATATGAGGACTCAACTGGTGAAGTCAAAGAACAAGTAGAAGATATTAATATAACAGTTGATGAAGCTCCACCTATGGACCCAGAGCTTGGACCAGATGGCATGCCAATGCCAGACGGCAATATGGCTGTAGACGTGCCATGGTATAAGAATCCGCTATTTTATATACCAACTGCTCTAGTCTTATTAGGAGCAATCGGCTTTGTAATATTTAAAAAGATTAAAAATAAAAATAAAGAAAAGGATTTGAAGATAGATGAAGACTAAAGATCTAATATTGATGAGTTTGAGAAATCTTAATCGTCGTAAATTAAGAACATTCTTAACAGTATTAGGTGTAGTTATTGGCTCAATATCCATCATCATGATGATATCCTTAGGCTTCGGTATGACAGACTCGACTAAAAAGCAGCTTGCATCAGCCGGCTCCTTAACTCAGATCGACATCTACCCTGCCAATAGATATGGCGGCATGGATGAGGAAGATGGCAAGAAGAAAAAAACTGACAAGGTGGCTAAGCTTGACGACGCAACTGTTGAAAAGCTAAAAAAGATTCCGCATGTAGAAGCAGTTCTTGCAACTGAGCAGTTCGAAGCGCAAATCAATGTCAAGAACCTACAAGGCTACGCGAGCATCGTAGGCGTTGACCCAGTTGAATACGCGAAGTTCGATATAAGGCTTGACAGCGGTAGAATGCTTCAAGAAGGCGATGTGAATCAAGTGGTAATGGGCCGAGACGTGCTTAGATGGTTAAGCAACCCGCAAAGGCCTCGCATGGGAGCCTCACAGCAAGAAGAAAGAGACCCTCTTACAACGAAGATGTTTTTAACGCTTAATCAAGCTGGTGGCTACGACCCAGATGGTAAGAGCAATGAGGCTAATAAGCCTAAGCAAAAATATCAAATAGAAGCAGTCGGCGTATTTAGAGATGATGACTACGAAAATAATTATTATATCGTTATGCCGATAGATTATCTTAGAAAGATGAAAAAGGATGCCAAAAAATTACAAGCAGGCAATAGGCAAAATGGCTACAATGACTATATGTTTGGCGGACGTCAAGATAAGGAAAATAAATACAATAACATCAAAGTTAAAGTAGATAATGTTGACAACGTTCAAAAAGTTCAAGAGCAAATCGAAGCTATGGGTCTTAAGCCGCACTCGCTAAACGATATCCTAGTCGAAATCAATAACTCATCTAAAACACAAAGACTAATACTTGGCGGTATCGGCGCCGTATCCTTACTTGTCGCAGCCATCGGTATCTCGAATACCATGGTCATGAGTATATATGAAAGAACTAAAGAGATCGGCGTTATGAAAGTTATAGGTGCGAGCGTCTCCGATATTAAAAAGATGTTCCTTACTGAATCAGCTTTCATCGGTCTACTTGGCGGCCTCATCGGTATAGTCCTCAGCTACGCGATAAGCGCCCTCATCAATTACTTGGGCGTGAAATATGGCTTTGCCGCGAATATGTCTGGAGGCGGATTCTCGCCAGACTTTGATCCATCTCAGCTAAAGATGTCAATCATACCAGCTTGGTTAGCACTAGCGTCCTTAGTATTCTCAGCACTTATAGGTATAGTGTCAGGTTACTTCCCTGCTAAGAAAGCAACTAAGCTAAGTGCACTTGAAGCGATGAGACAAAACTAAATAGATAAAGGCAAAAGAGTGAGCAAATTAATCTGCCCACTCTTTTTTCGCATAAAATGGCGATGGACTCATCCATCGCCTATATTTATCTTTATAAACTATTTCTTCTTCTCTGGCTTTACATCTTGTACTAAAAATACTGTGTTAAGCGCTCTGCCTGCATTTCTATAGTACTTGCCGTTCGCATACATAGCGCTCGATGCACCACCATCAAGGTTAAAGGCGTCAGTGCAGCCAATGTCTTGCATTATACCTGTGACTTGCGCCATGGTGCCCGAAGTAGTCACCATGACTAATTGATTTGACTTATTGATACCAATCAAGGTTCTTGCGCCTGCGCCAGTCGTCATCTTTGCTTCCATACCCTTTACATAAGTTTCATAAACGCTCTTAGAGTTTTCTATTAATAATGGTCCTGCTGAGATTATCTCACTTACCTTTGTATATGGAATTTTTTCTCCATTGTAATCAAAATCAGTTTCAGTCACGAAGCCGTCCTTAGTCTTCTTTGATAATACTAGTTCAAGCTCAACAGTTCTTCCAATTTTAAATCTATCATCAATATATTTATCGTCGCAAGCCTCTTTGCCATAGTAAATAATGTAGCCATTCTTCGGTAGAACCATGTTTTCAGATGATTTATATACTTTACTTACTTTATTATCAACGACTTCTATAACAGTTCCGCCGCCAAACTTAGTAGGAGCGTTTCTATATGAATTATATACGTATGCAGTCTTTTCGCTTGTTAAATTGCCATTGACATTCCAGATTTCAAAAGTGTTTGCTTTATTTGGTATATTCCAATCATTCTCCCTTAATCCATCAAGAAAGCCATTGTAGCGAAGAAAGCCTTGTACTATCTTAAATTTATTTTTATCAAAAACAAGTAGACTCGCGTGATCGCCAGACATGTTTATCATCGTGCCCTCAGTCATTTGTGTGCCATATGGGTAGTAGCCACCCTTGTATGCTTCAAAATAATTTGCGTTTATCGCTGCTCTTGGCTTGTACGACGCAATATAGTTTTTGAAATTCGTAACGCCGACTTGCTTCATATTTGGCTTAACCACCTTAAAAGCAGTAGTATCATCAGCTGTAACAGTAATTACATTGCAGCTTCTGTTTCTAAGCTTCACTTGTTTTACTTCAGTCTTTGCGAGTAAATTCACTTGACTTGCAAGCATCATTATGGCCATGACTAGCGCCAATATTTTCTTCTTCATAATCTTACCTCTCTTCGTTTACTTTATTCTATTATATAAGAAATGAAATATAATTGCAAGAGAAAAGCTGAAGTATTTCTACCTCAGCTCTTAATCTTATTTAGCTAGTTAATCTTATTTATCGTAAACAAAAGTTTTTAAGTTAACGTTTAGCCAATTTTCTTCAATTGTTCCTTGTCTAGTGTAGTCATGACCATTGCATGCTTCGACAATATCGTAGAATGCCCAGTGAGTAGGAGTATCAGTAAACCAAAGTATTGCTGATCTATGTTTAGTAATAAAATCTTTGTCAGCACGTCTTGTAAGCATTCTATTTGTGATACTAACTACTTCAGCTCTTGTAATTTTGTTTTCAGGCTTAAATGTGCCATCAGGGTAACCACTTACCCAACCAGCGCTTGCTGCCTTAGCTATAACATCATTAGCCCAGTGAGTGTATGGAACGTCAACAAAACCTTGAAGTCCGCCGCCAAATAGATTAGCAAATCTAGTTGCCATAGCTGCAAACTCAGCCCTTGTTATACTCTTTTCTGGTTTAAAAGTTCCATCAGGATAACCCTTGATTAAACCAAGTTCATTCATGTAGCTAATAGCTGTCGCAGACCATCTAGTATTTGATAAGTCTTTGAAATTATGATTGTAAATGTGTCCCTTTATTGGTCTTCTTACCATAAGTCTTGAGAACATTACAGCAACTTCTTCCCTAGTCATGTTGTTATTTGGTCTGAAAGTTGCGTCCTTATATCCGACCATGTATTGATAGTGATCGTTAATGTTTAGCATTGGCTCTTCATCAGCTTTTTCACGCTCATCATCATATCTTCTGTCTTTCTTGTAAATAGCGTAAACAGTCATGTCTTCATAAACTACAGTGTCGCCAGTAAATGTCATGCCGCTTCCGTCAGGCATAGTGTTCCACTCTATAAACTTGTATCCTCTCTTTTCTGGATCTCTTGGCATATAGCTGTTTTGATTTATGGATGTGCCTTCATAAACTTCTCTTTCATCATAGAATCTGTCGTCGTTAATGAATGTAACAACAGGATTGTGACTTGCTTTTCTTTCTTCAACATTAAAAGTATAAGAAATTAAATTTGGTTTGTTTCTATCAGCAGCTTCATCTCTGCCTGCGTCAGATTGTTTTGCTGCAAAAACAACAAATCTTCTAATTCCATCTGTTGTTTTATTAAATTTTAAATTATCTAAAACACTTTTATTTTTTGATAAAATAATATCATACATGCCTGCGATAGAAGCTGTTATAGTATAATTTTTATTATTTTTAATTGAATTATTAAACTTTATACCCTTAATCTTCAAAGTCACATTTGGATTCCACTTATTAAGAGTGTTATAAAACTCAATATATTCCTTTGTAGTGTTGATATCGTCTTTATCTGCATAAATAATAATTTTCTTTCTGTCACTTTCATTGCTTCTTAACTCTTCATATTTTAAATTATATCCTTCTAAGCCTTCTATTTCAAATTGAGTATCTTTATCAATTATAACTTCTTTTGGAAAATCTAAAGTAAATGCAAATTTATCATCTTCTCTTGCATATCCATTTCCTTTTTTGCCTATTTCACTTTGATGTCCATCTGAAATGCCCATTACTAATCCATAAGTGTTCTCGGCTTTAACTAGTGTAGATAAATCAACTGTTAAAGCTAAATCCATACTTGCATTATTTTTATAAGTATCTATTGAAGAAGAGTCTCCACTATTAATTTTATACATATCACCATAAATGTAAAAATCATTTACGTTCATTATTGTATCTTTATTTATATCAATGTTAAACTCATTCCAGTCATTGTAATGTTTATTATTAGCTTTAAAAGCATTATAGTCTTGATTAAGTAATCTCCTAAAATCATCAACTATCTTCTGCCCATCAGCCATAATTGTACCATCATCACCAAAATAATCAAATAATGCAGCTCTATCAGTTCTAATTCCAGTGTTTAGCCATGGATAATACAATTCATCTACTTTTATATCTGTACCTAATTTAGATTCTTTACTAGGATTTACACCTATAGGAACTGCATTTAGTCCATCTTTTTCAAGATTAACCCAATAATTATTATTTATCCATCCATCAACATCATCTTCTGTTACAATCGGACCGAATTGTGCATAAGAATTTAATGGTATTACGGATAATATTAATCCTAGTAAAAGAAAAAGCGAAATAATTTTTTTCTTCATTTATATTTGCTCCTTTATCTTACAATGCTTATTTTATGTTCTTTTAACTCAACATTAACTAATTGTTTTCCACTAAATTTGTTTCCACCTTTAAATAAAGCGCAAACACCTTCAGAACTAACATTTCCTAAATTATCTTGATTATTATTTGTGATATCTACAGAGTATGGAATACTTATTTCAATCTTGTGTCCTGTTTCACCTTTAATTTTTTCATACATAGCAAAAAATTCTTGATAGTCATTCCAATTACCTAAATAAAATCTTAACTTAAAATTTGTTCTTTTTTCAGCTTTAACATTGGCAAAATCTTCTACTTCAATTTTACTTACAAGTGATGTATTTGAATTAAGTTCAATATTGTCATAATCAATATTAAAATTGTTAGGGAATGTTACAGTTAGATCAACTGTAGGAAATTTATCTCCTTTATTAAACATAACAAAATTTTCAGCTTTACCAAACCAATAAACGTGACCTTTATAATCTTGTTCATATTTATTGTATGCTCCTTCGAATAAATCAGTTGCTTCTGCTGAACCTACAATATTGCCTTTGTAAATAGTTTTTCCGCTGGCATCTGTAAATTCTTTTCCTCTAACATTGTTTACTACATTTGATAAATCAACCCAACCATCAATTGTCCATCCATCTTCTTTGTATCCGCTTTCAATTTGACTTTCAGCAAATACACTTACACTACCTACAATAACTGTAAGCAACATTACTAGAGCTAATGCTAAGCTCATAATCTTTTTTGTCATTTTCATTTTTCTTCCTCCTTATATTTTAATTTTTGTATAAAAAAAAGTTGACAAAGGCCCTACCACTTACGATAAGTACCTTTATCAACTTCAAAAATTACACGAAAATAAGACAGAAAACTAGCTAGCTGTCTGTCTGTCTGTCTGTCTAACGATTTTCTCAAATCAAACATTATTTGTCAACCCTTTTTCGTAATTTATATCTTAATTATACAACATTTTTTAAAGTAATTCAATATATTTTATTCTTTATTATAATAATATTTTGTATTATAAAATTTTTCTATACATAGGTATTATTCTTTAAATTTTCTCTATACTTTAATAAAATTTCATATATTTCATCAAAGTCTTTGCTCTCGCAGATGGCATTCTTCACTTTTGCAGCGTTCCTTAAGCCTTTGATGTATTGCAAGAGCTGCTTCTTCATATTGTTTTTTAATAGCTCCTTGGGATATAGTTCTAGATCTAGGTCCATGTGCCTTAGTGCGACGTCTATCTTTTGGTATTCTTCCGAAATATACTCTTCGCCTTTTAAGTAACTATCTATCTCTTTAAATAAGAATGGATTTGCAAGCGCTCCTCTTCCTATAGCAACGCCACTTGCCCCTGTCACTTCAAGTATTTTTTTATAATCATCAAGGCTCGCCACATCGCCATTGGCAATGACGGGTATATCGACTGCATCTACAATCTTTTTGATGTAGTCCCAATTGGCACGACCTGTGTAGAAGGCCTCTCTAGTCCTTCCATGAACAGTGATAGCGTCTGCTCCTGCCTCTTCTATCGCCTTAGCATTCTCTACGCCATTTAAGTGCTCATCGTCCCAGCCGATGCGTATCTTTACGGTGACGGGCTTCTCTGAAGCGCTCTTTACAGCTTTTACTACGCTATATACTTTCTCTGTGTCTTTTAAAAGCGCGCTGCCATCGCCATTCTTCGTAATCTTTGGCATAGGACAGCCCATGTTAATGTCTATGATGTCGATGTCCATAGCGTTTAAGTGATCCTCAATCGCTCTTTTGTAGTCGTCCTCATCGCTTCCAAAGATTTGAACCGCGTAGATGGCTTCGTCCTTTATTCTTTTAGTTAGATCCAAAGTTTTTTTGTCATCATGAACAAGGCCCTTGACGTTAACCATCTCGGAGACCGTCATACCAGCGCCTAGCTCACAGGCTATGTGCCTAAAGGCGTAGTCGGTAAAGCCTGCCATCGGCGCCAAGACTAGTGAATTTTTTATCTCAAAATTCGATATTTTAAGCATGATTCATCTTGTATATTTCGTAAAGGCCTAATAATGTTAGATTTGGCTCGATTAGATTAACATATTCGCTATGAACTGCGACTTTTTCAGCAAGTCCGCCTGTTGCAACGATTAAAACCTCATCCTTAGTCTTTCCTATCTCTTGTAAAATCTTCTTTATGATGTAGTCCATCTCCCCAATCTTTGAGTTCATAATACCACTTTTGATGCTCTCAACAGTGTTTTTGCCAAGAACGTGCTCAGGCATTTCAAGCTCAACGCGTGGAAGCTTTGATGTTCTCTCAGATAGAGCGTCCATCGATATCTTAAAGCCCGGTGTGATTATGCCGCCTAGGTAGTCACCTTTTTCATTTAAGTAATGATAAGTATTTGCTGTACCTAAGTCTATGACTATAGCGGGCTTATTTGTGATGGCTCTAACGGCTACTGAGTTTACAATATTGTCCGAGCCGACTTCCTTTGGATTCTCCATGACGATGTTGATCTTCGTCTTAAGGTTTTTGCCGACAAGCTCTGCGTCGACCCCAAAATACTTTTTAATTGCATCAATAAGTGGTCCTGTCACAGGCGGCACAACCGATGAAATGATGGCAGCATTTATATCTTTCGCATCGACTTTTGCAAAATCTAAAAAGTCATGAAAGATGATGCCGTATTCATCCAAAGTTTTATCCTTATCAGTCGATAGCCTAAAGCTTTCTTTCATATTATTATCGTCGAACAAGCCTAAAACTATGTTAGTATTGCCGACATCCATTGCTAATAGCATAATTATCTCCTCTCAATTGTTAGTACTCTTGAAGCAATAACAGTCACCGCTACTATGGCTATGATGAGTTCAGGGATCGCGTTTGTTGTTGCAATCGCTAGTATATAGCCCTTCGACGCTCCTGCTTCTAGTCCAAGCGCTCCCTCTATAAACGTGCCATAGATTAAATACATAAATGAAAGTACAAGTCCAGTGTTTACAAGCGTTCCAACGAAAGTCGGCACGACTATGTCAAGTCTGTACTTTTTTGAGCCTTTGATGATAAATGCAAGTATCATAAGTGTAAGCAGCAAGAATACTGCGTTTACCACTTTGATTATGGTCTTGATCTCAGGACTTCCTATGTATAGGATGACCCATCTTAAGTAGTAGATGAAGATCAGCGTAAACACTGTTAGAGTGATCGCTTTGTTAGTTTTTCCATCTCTTTTACTCATAAATTTAAATACAAGACCCGATAGTAGTCCTATCAAAACTCTTGGCACAACCGCTATAATCGGGTTTAAAAATACTAGGGATATAGGATTTGGCTTGATGATAGCATTGATTATGCTTGTGATGCCAAAAACAAATCCGACTATGACCCCAATAAGTGGACCTTCTAGTATACCCGCCAAGATGACTGGTATATGTAGTGTCGTTGCATTAGTTAGGCCAACTGGCACGAAGCCTATCGGCGTAAATGCGAATAGTAGTACGATAGCTATGTATATAGCTGTGTACGCAACTCTTTTTGAGTTCTTGCTCATGTTCATAAAATTACCTCCATTCCGGTTCGCTAAGGATACCGTTTGTTTTACGATAAATATTATAGCACAAAAAGCATCACCATTGCAATGATTAAA
>QWCK01004427.1_pt1 | contig 14789 bp, 22 predicted proteins | sample 1972571 | NCBI WGS metagenome assembly QWCK01 (sample SAMN09866710, study PRJNA288562) | Human gut metagenome isolate term2_stool, whole genome shotgun sequencing... | isolation source: gut | host: Homo sapiens | place: USA: California
TAATCAGCCAAACTATAACACCGCCTATTGCTGCAAAAACCCATATAACAGGCCCTCCAGCAGTAACTATAAACATCAAGCCTTGACCTAGGATGCCAGCTGTACTAGCTAATAATCCTACGCCTTGGAGCAAGAATCCACCGATTGTAACAATCTTACCTACTACACCGATTATAGTACCAAATATAGCAATTAAAGGCCCTGCCGCGACAAGCAACAATCCCCACTGAACTATGGTAGACTTAGTCCCATCATCAAGACCTTTGAACCAGTCTGACAATTCGCCTATCTTATCTCCTAAAATCTCAAGATAAGGCACAGCCTGACCGCCTAAATCGATTAAATTATTTTTAATCTTATTAGATACCCTAGCAAGTTTTTCTCCAGGTCCTAGCATCTTTTCAAAGTTTTTATCTACAGAGCCTGTAGCATTATTCATTTCCGCAAGCATTTCTTGGAAAGCCTCAGGTCCTCCCTGAAATAGTGATTGTGCTGCGTTTATAGCACTTACATTGCCGAACATATCGCCTAAAGACCTTCCAGTTGCTAAAGCTTCTTCATTTAAGATATTTAATACATCTCCTAGATTGCTTCCACCAGCCATTAATTCACTAAATGATTTATTTGTTTTTTGTCTCAATACCTTATCAGCAGTCGAACCAGTCTTACTTAATTCTGCCAACATAGACCTTAAATAGGTTGTAGACTCATTAGCACCATTACCTTGTGCAGTAAGTATAGCATAACCAGCACTCAATTGATCCAAATTAACATTAGCAGATGCAGCTATAGGGATTACCCTACCCATAGATTGAGCCAATTCATTAACCGTGATTTTACCTTTATCCTGAGTCTTAACCATCATATCGTGTATCTTAGATACTTCGTAAGCCTTATCACCATAAGCATTTAAAACGGTGGTAGTGGCATCTATCGCTGTTGGCATATCGGTAAATCCAGATTTTACCAGCTTGATATTAGACTCAACGAAATCAACAACCTTTGTAGGGTCAACACTAGCAGATAAAGCGTCATACATAGACTCAGCAACTTCTTTAGATGCAATACCCGACATATCAGATATTCTTCTAGTTTCTTCCCTGATTTTTTCAACAGGCAATATATCTCCACTTAGGGTAGACACCTTCCTGATTGAATTATCCAAATCAAGAAACATTTTAGTACCACCAGCAAGAGCCGCCATAAGTGGCAATGTAGCCTTAGAAAGTCCAGTCCCAAATTTCTTAACTTTACCACCTAAAGCACTAATCTTGCCCCCTAAAGCCTGTAAGCCCTTACCAGCTCCAGCCAAAGAAAAAAGGGACTTCCTAGCCCCATCAGTTTCCTTCTTAAATCCTCTAGTGGACTTTTTAGCCCCTTTTATGGACTTATCTATATCCTTTATATCCTTGGAGGCCTTGCTGGCGTCTTTTGTCCTTATACCTATAATTAATTCTCTAGAATTAGCCATTTTCAGCCTTCCTTTTCGCTTCTTCCTCTAGTCTTTCATACTCTTCGTCTTCCTCCTCACGAAGCAAGCTATAAGCATAAAAGACCTCTCTAAACTCATCATCAGTGAGTTTTTTAAGTTCTCCATAGGTTAGAAACCCGTCCCTTAAAAGCATCATAGCAGGCTTGTAATATGATTCATACAAACCTGCTACCCCTTCTTCAAGGGCTTTTACTTGGACTTTCCCATAAAGTTATACTCTAGACACTCCATACATAAGTCAGTCAAATCTTCTAGATTTTCAAAGTCGTTAATCTTTTTCTTAGGTGATATTACAAAGTTATCAAGGCAAGCCTGATACATCTTTATATCGTCAATCCCTTCAGGCTTATTTTTATCAAGCCAGCTTTGTTTAATCTTTAAAGCCTCTAAAAGTGGGTATTTTTGAATAACATATTCTTCCCCACCTGCTTCTACTTTTTTATTATTATATTTGCTTTCAGTCATCTAATCCTCCTACTTCCATTCAGGTATAAAAACTTCAAATTCAACGGCTTCTGCCTGTTTTTTAGTTACTTTATTAGGTCTTTTTATAATCCTACAATCATCACAAACAATATTTTCAGAATCGTCATTCATATCGATAATTGATAATGGGAAAGACTCCTTATTTTTAGCCAATTCATAAATTCTTGGTAAACAAGGACTAGAAGTCATCAAAGCTATCTTAGCCTTTGCAGTCCTATCAGCATTTTCACTATAAGTAACATCCCCACCTATACCGACAGTAGTATAAACGTCATCTTCATTTTTTTCAGTCTCAACTTTGGTATCTTCAGCATGACCTGTAAGAAACATAGCCCCCAATGAAATTAAAACTTTATCAGGATCGTAAGTTCTAACCATTATTCACCCTCCTTATTCACTAAATCATAGGTAAGTACCCCAGAAATCTGTCCGCTATGGATAGCCCCTTGGAGCATAGCAGTCCAAACAATGTAGTCATACTTTCTCAAAGCAACATCATTACTTGGAACATCTTCTCTCTTTCTGTAGTCCACCTTATATTGTCCAGCCTCGATAATCTCCATATCAACAGCTTGATTAAGGACTTGTTCAGCTACAGAAACAAGCATACCAATACCTCGATTAGTATAAGGTATCTTATCTTGAGTCATAGCAAGCCTTTGCATCCTCTCTTCCATCCTAAACCTAATCCAGTATTCGCCTAGGACAATATCAATATATTCACCCGAAAGCATCTTGCCTTCAGTAGTTTGAAGTACTCCAAGCTTTTTAATATAGGTAAATATATTTTTCTTTTCAAGCTCTTTTAGGTCAGTCAGGCTAATATGAGCCTCATCAACCCCTTGAATTTGCTTGAATTTAGCAGTCTTGCCCCCTATTTTATAAGACATAACCACAGCCAAACCCTCAGCAAGATAAGACTCAGGGTCATTGTGGAAACCTACAAAAGTATTATCTCCTACACCCTGTAAAGCCTTTGCTTGGTCTAGGTCATTTACAGTAACCGCATAAACCTTATTATTTACTTGGCATTGATTAGATAAAGCCTCGATAGCTTCAGCCGAATTATCAGTACAAACAACAAAAAAGAAGTCGCTATTGACTTCTAATGCTCCTTTGAAAGCTTCCTCCGCACTTCCGACCTTACCAAAAATTGCCACCTCTTGTGGTTGTGGTTTCTGCATAAAAAGTCTTTGTGCTAAATTATGAGCTTTTCCTTTTCCTAATTTCTCAATCCCTTCAGGGCTTAAGACTTCATATTTTCTCTCTGTTTCAGTATCAAGGATTAGGATTGTACCAAATCCACGCTCAGATACTGCCACAGTTTTTCTAGTTATATTAACTGGAAAATCTAATATCATTTATTATTTCCTTTCTTAAATTTATATGTTTCTATAGTAGGTCTTATCCTCTCGATCTCATGCAAGAATCTCAATTCTACATCAAATCCATACCTATACTCGTACCTATCACCAAAAACGATAGTCCTATCTGATATATCCTCGACCCTTACAACTACAATATTTTCAAGGGCTAGCAAATCATTGCCTCCGTGCTTAAAGTAGTCCCAAGCTTGATAGATTTTATCCATACACTCAGCTATATCATCAGAATAGCAATTAAAACTAATCACAACTTGAGGTTGGAGTTCTACCTTCTCCCTATAATCGTGCTTAAATTCACTTTTAAGCGACTTTGGGAAGTCAGCCGAGTAATTACCCTCCCCATTAGCATTAGTCTTTATAGACGTGATTTTATAGCTAAAAAAGGGCTTATTAGGACGTCTAAAGTTATTATCAGTATCAACTACCCTTAGACCAGTATAAGCATGTAGACCCTTAACAATTTCCTCTTTAAGTTTCCCAATCATCTTTATCAGCCCTTTCTAAAATATAGATAAAAAGACCTTTGTCATAATCAGAATAATCAGACTCAGCCATAATCCTATACCTAGCCTTGGTCTTATCTTCCTGTACGTTGTAGATATAGACCCCTTTTTCAAGTCTTTTATAGCAATATAGCTTTCTATTATCCGATGAGTAAAAGCCCCCTTTATCAAGCCTTAAATCGTCCTTAGATAAAGGCACAATTGCAGCAGGTTTCAAGACGATAGCCTTTTTCTCGCCCTCGATATACTTTCCAGCTTGGTCTTGGTCATAGTAGCCTTCGCTTTCTATGATAGCCACGACCTGACCCTTGGAGTACTTCTCAATCAAATTTTTAAAATTAAACATCAAGCCCTCCTCACTTCATAATCAATAGCATTTGCAAGCCTACCCTCATGTACAAGCGGATTAGATGAGTCTTTATTTCTTATTGTTAGCCCTGAGTTAGGAGGGGTATTCACTTCCTTGATTAGAAAATCCCTAATCCTATCAGCTCCTTTTTGACCAATAATTGTATAGAAATCTTTGGCGGGTATATCCCCATTGATAACTTGATTTAATAAATCTTCATAGTTTGCAAACTCTTGATGATATTTATCAAACCCCGACCTGATAAAAGACCTTTCAGGGATTTTTATAACCTTAGTATCTTTCTTAAGATGGACATCAAAATTATAAGCAAAAAAGCCCCTCATCTTGTCAGTAACGGGAATATCGCATCCGTACTCGTGGACGTTTGCAATCATAATCAGCTTGCTATCATTTTTAGCAGTTATACCGATTACAACATAGTATCTTTCCAACTCTTCAAGGTTTTTTATAACCTCATCAAGTCCAGAATTATCTATCAAATCAATCTCTAACATAAGGCTTTTTCCTTTTATCAGACACTAAAAAAGGCCTCCTATAAGGCTCTAACCAAGCAAGGATATATAAAGGTATACCTCCACCAGCTCCACCTCCAGAAGAGCCTCCTCCATAAGTTATAGACATATCAGAAAGCTTTTCAGACGATATATTAAAACTCTTAGGGTCAGTCTTCACCAACTCATCAAGTGCCATATTGACAGAAGCAGGGATTTTCCCATCTTCAAAAGTCACATTGCAATAATCCTCTATCCACTCCTTATAAAGTGGTCTTAATCTTGCAAATTCTTCTTCGATATTTTTATTTGCCAAAGCCTTATCGACTAATTCATTGTCAAGGTCTCGCTCGTACCTCATATCAGGCGTCAAATTCTCCATAGACACCTCCTATCCTTCGATTAGCTCGATTAATTTCTCTTTCTTATCATTCCCCTTATAAGGAATATTTCTCTCGTCTAAAAGGTTTTTAAGCTCTTTTACCGTCATATCCTCATAAGTTTTTTCATCATCAGTATTTTCCTTTTTGGAAACATCTTCCTCATCAACTTCTTGCTTTTCCTCTTTTTCCTCTACAATTGGTTCTTCCTCATCTAAAAGGACATACCCTCTAGACTCATAGAGAACCCTATAAGTCTTAGAGGTAACCTCGATTATATCCCCTTTAGGACCTTTTGCCTTATAAAACATATTAAGCCTCAGCCCCAGCTTTTGCCTTAGGTTTAAGTGCAGCAAAGGCATCAGCTTTTACAGTTAAGAAAGCAACATACATTGTAGCCTTAAGTGCAATTAAATCTCTTTCAAATAAGTTTATAGGTAGGTTATTTTCTCCGATTATAGAAGTAAGGGTAGCATCTTCAGAAATTGAATACTCAATACCTTGAGGTATACCGTAACGTAAGTTATCGAAATCACCGACAATTGCTACAGCCTTTTCTCTATCCCAAGACTTGCCATCTCCATATGCAACAGGCATACCTAAAACATCAGGAGTAACACCTTCCCTAGGGCCATTAAAGATTGGTAAACCTCTAGTATCCATAGCTCCTCTTAAGTCTTTGTTATATCTTCTAGTAGTAGCTAAAGCTTGTGGTTCAAGGTCAGCATCTTCAATTAAAGCCATTAAGTCGTTAATATCTTTATATGGACTATCAGTTTGAGTAACGATATTACCTTCAGTAGTTGCTCTTTCAAAAACGGATGTACCTTTAGGGAATGGAGACCCTTCTCCACCAAATAAAACCGACTTATCAAATTTCACTTGGAAAGCATCTTGAATTTCTTTTTTGTGCAGATTGAAGAAATCAGTAACTGAGTATTTTAATGACTCTTTTGAAACAGGGATTATAACACCTAGTTTATGAGCCTTCATCTCGATTGTTAACCATTTTGATTTAGAAGTTTTAATTACTTCACCTTCATTAACCCAGTAGGCACCAGGACCCTCTGCAAGATAGGTAAATTTCTTTATCAAAGCATTCATAGGTTCATACTGTGCTAATTTAGTTACTAGTGATTGGTCTACTACTTTTTTAAGTATTATCTCCGCTTGTTCTGAAGGAACATCTCCTGTCTTCATATCTGATAACAAAACAGTATCTGGATTGAATTTTGCATTAGTTTCTAATTTTGGCATAATTTATTTCTCCTTAAATAATTCTTGATTTTTGTGCATACTCGCTTATATCTTCAGCACTTAGCACATCTTTCTTAGTTCTTAAGTTATTAGTCCCTTGTGGACTTTTTCCTCTTACTCTCTCATCTACAGCTTGATTAACAGCCTTATCAAATAGCGGTTTAAACCTTTTTATCTTTTCCAAAGTTTTTTCCGCATCATCTGCTATAACAAATTCAAGAAAATCAGAATCCAATTCCTGCTCTTTTAGCTCCTTGATCGTATCGTCCTCAAGGTCTTTCATGGCTAACTTAGCTCTTAGTTCCTCAATCTCTTGTTTATCTAGCTTGGCCTGCTCCTCAGCTCTTTCTTTTTCAGAAAGCTTTGATAACCTCTCGGCTTCTTCTGCCTTCTTCCTTTCCTTGGCTATGGTCTTAGCAATGATTTCTTCAACCTTTTCTTGACTCACATAGCCCTTTTTTGCCTCGCTTACAGCCTTATCTAAATCTTCTTGGCTATAAGTCTTTGCTTCTTCCTGACCTTCATCTTGACCTTGATTAACATCTTGGTCTTGGTCCTGACCTGCATCTTGTCCTTCATCGGCGAATCTTTGCAAGTCGATATCTCTAATTAATAAATCTTCCATACATCCTCCCGTTTAAGGTTCGTCAACCATATAATCCCTAGCTTCTTTAACGTCTAACCAGTCAAAGACAATAAAAAAGACGGCTTTTACACCGTCTTGATTCCTTTTAAATTTCTTCTTTATCCTTAATCTTTGTTACATACTCAACATAGCACCTGCAATTTATATCCTCCTCGGGATAACCAGTAGTCTTAGGATATAAGCAAGTCGCCCCACTTGGTAGGGTAAATTCTTCATCCATCTTGACCTTTACTCCTTCCATAGCTTGGTGGCTACTTCTCACCCTTTCATCACTCATAGTATGCCAAATCTTGTAAACCTCGATTTTAGGATTTTTCGCTATCTCTTCAAAGGTAGAAAACTTGGAATCTTCAACTACCCTAGACCCCTCAGTTCTAACTAGGCGGTTGATACTAGCATTATCTTTTGCAAGCTTGCCCTTAAGGTCTCTGGCAATTTGAGTATAAGAATCTCCACGCTCCATACCAGCACGAATTAAAGAATTTACATCATAATTAGCATTGGATGCCTTATGCTCGACTCTCTCGACCCAAACACGACCTCCTACCCTCTTTCTTACTATGTCCTTAGCATTATATTGCTTATCTATGACAGGAATTCCCTCATCCATAGCCTTTATTGACTCGACCCTAGTCTTATCAGCTATATCATAAAGGATTTTTTCAATCAAGGCTTCATTATCTTTAAACATCGATACTACAATCTGACTAGTCAAGGCATCCAATCTTTCTAACTCCTTAAATCTCCTTAAGTCGTCAATCGACAATTGCCCTTCAACTTCGTACTCATCATATAGTCGCCTTAATTCACGTCTTATTCGCTTGTAGGAGCGATTATAATTCTGATTGATACCCTTACACCTTTTCTTAATTAATTTCTCAATAGCACGTGAAATACGCTCAAATTTAGCCTTCATCTTCTACATCTTCATCTTGATTTCTATCAGCTAGAAAAGAATCCGCATAATCTTGATAAGCTTCCTCTTTTTCTTGTCTCTGTCTTTCTAATTCTTCACCGACATCATCGATGCCCTTAAGTTTAGAAAAGGCAAATTGTTTAGAAGTACCTGCATCTAATAATTGTTTCACAGTCTGTGCATTTTTCAGCTCATCATAAGGTTTATTGTCTTGGAAATTAATTGCAATATTCCTATAATCAAGTTCTACACCATGCTTAAGCCTTATATACTCACATATAAGGTCTAATCTTTGACTTAGGGCTGTATGGTACTTTCTTTGTTTTAATTCAATCACTTGATCCGTAGCAAATACTTTGTATTTCTGACTCTCTCCAGATGCAGTCCCAGAAAACTTTTCATCAGAAACATTAGGAGCCTTAGAAAACTTATGGATAGCCTCATCTAAATTCTTTATAAGATTTTGTATAGAATCATCGTTTATATCTCTAGTGATAAACTTGGCATCTTGTTTGCCTGCTGCTTGACTAGTAGCAAGTAAGACTCCATCTTCTTTTAGTTTTTTAAAGTCTTCAGAATCGGTATTTACCATTCCCCATAGGATAAGTAAGGCGTTGACCTGCTCTTCAAAGTTATTAACATTATCTGAGTAAATCAGATTTATAGCATCGATTAAGGATAAAACTCTTTCAAAATCTCCTATAAATTCATCGTTATTTGCCCACTCTATAACAGGGAATTTATGCAGGACATTCTCATACTCATATACCAATACATAGCCATCATTGCCCGTCTTATACTCTTGTATGCTATCCACCATATAAGCCGTAACTGCCTGACTCTTTTCATCAGCAGTTAGATTTTCAAGGCTAATCTCATCTCTTACATAAAGGGCTAGCCAAGGCTTAGGATTAATCTTTTCATCATAAATGTATATAATATTTTGTGGATTAATTTCATTAAATTTATAATTTCCTTCTTCATCTACATAATTTATCTCATAGCCTAGGCCGTTAATCCCGCTCATCTTAGCAAGGGCTGTGTTCTCGTCCTGCTCTCGGTTTGAGTCTAATATGTCTTGGATAATAGCAAATTTTTCTCTATCCTCAACACTAACCCCATATATAACAGGTCTGCCAACTGCCATACCTTGGAGGATATCAACTATATAAGAAGCATAATCAAGGCTCATCTTATTATTAGATTTATGAGGCTCTTTCTTCCTCTCGTCAATCTTTGCCCTACCCTCATAATATCCTTGTAGAGTCAAATACCTCTGATTATCCTGATTTTTAATTTCAATTAATGTTTTAATCAAAGAAGGAGTTACCTCTGTATCTGCTGGCAAGCAAATCCTTTCTGGCAACTCCATCTTTTCTGTTATATAACTTTCAACTTTCAATATTCTCTCCTACTCGATCTCACCGTTTATATATTCATATTCTTCTTTGTCTAGCTCATACTCTAATAAGTGGTATCCATACCTAGACATATCAGGCCAATAATCTTCTTCATCATCCCATTCTTCTACATCTTCAAAGTCATCTTTCATAGTCCCGTCTTCATTTAACCCAGTTTCTTTTTCATCGATAAATTCTTGGGCCTTTTCCTTATCCAAAGATGCAAAAATCAAACCAGTAGAAGAACCAAAATCACCTTCTGTACCAAAATTAGTAACAAAAACTAAATAAACTTTCATATTTTATCTCCTAAATTCCAAAGACACTCTTCTTAATCGTCTTAATACCACCGTCAGCCTTATCAGTATAAAGGGCATACCTAATAGCATCCTGCACATCGTCAAATTCTTCTTTAACCTTATCTGCCCCCGCTGTATCAGCCCAAACATAAGAATATATCTCCTCGCTAAACCTTTTAGCTACAGGCTTATAAATATAAAGCTTATTAGTCTTATAAAGGGTAGCTACATACTCAATGCCAGGTATAACCGACTTATTAGCAAGATAAGCCTTTAAGCCCTCATTGATAAACCTATCTATATGCTCCACTCTGGCAGAATCGCAATAAAAAGGGATATTGCCGTATCTCTTCTTGATACCTTTAGCAATATCCACCCAATAATCAATTTCTTCACCTGTCTTAGCATGTTCTTCAATCATGATATACTTACCATCATCAGTTACTCCAAAGACAACAATAGCTCCAAAGTGACCATATCCCCAGTCAACACCAGCTATGTATTTTTTAAATCTATAATCAGAAATATCTTCGATGAAATGTTTATCTCCATCAAAATCCTTATAAACCATCCCATCGCCAGAAACCCAGTTTCCGTAAATGTTACGCTCAGTAAACATCCCAGCAGGCGTGGTCTTTATAGTATCTTGCATATATCTTTCATCAAGAAAATTATTATCAAAAATAGTAAACTTATAAGATATAATTCTGTCTGTAGGATTATCAAGATATTTTTTCTTTAGCCAATGTTCAGGATTGTCAGGGTTAGTGTCACACAAAACCCTAGCCCCTTTACCCGAACACCTCGACCTAATCTCATCAAAGACCTGTTCGTTAGCTAATGATGCCTCGTTGACATAAGCACCATAGGCTGTCATACCTCTAATACGACCTAATCCATCAACCTTACCATGTCCGACCTGCACAACATAAACACCGCACAAAGTAAAATTGCCTAGCTTATCAAACTTAAAATCTATACCGTACTTAGAAGAAAGCTCAATTAAGACGTTCTGATAAATAGTAGACTTAGAAAATCCAGCCAATATATATTGAGGAATCTCCACCCCCTCCATATCAGCAATCTTTCTAACCCTTATAAGCTCCTTTAAAAATAAATCATTATTTAATTGAGTCTTACCTGACCTTTTCGCTCCATGGAGTATAAGCATAAACCAATCTTTTTTGCCAATTTCTGCATATATTTCCTGCTGCTTTTTAGTCAGTAACTTATTGATTTTCTTCTTCATCGCCTATCAACTCATCATCTAATAACTCAATATAACGCATAATAGCCTTATCATCGTTAACCACTTCCTCAACTGCTTTTCTATCCTTCCAGTTATCTGGGTCTCGATTTTTAAGCCAAAAAATAAGGGCAGTCACATTAGAGGGTATCCACCTTTTACGCTTCCTAACCCTCTTAATCTCCTCCCCATTTCTTATGGTTATATCCGTATAAACTTCTTCAATGTAATATCCTATCCCTGCTTGGTGAAGTGCTTGGACACTCTCAGCATCAAAAACTTTCTTGCCCCTTTTTAAGGCGTCACTTATGGGGTCATACTTCTTTTTCCACTCATAAAGAGTTTTTCTATTAATCCCAATCTGTTCTGCTATCTGCTCATCAGTAAGACCATCAATAGCCCAAGACTTCAACAATGTTAAATTTTCTTCCTCCAGCCACTCTTGGTACTTACCCTTAGCCAACTAATCACCTACGATCTAAAATTCTTCTCATACTCCGATACCTTAAGCATCAAAGCCCTAGATAAAGGTAAAATTAATACTTCATACCCAACCTTAAGAAACGCTTGAGTAAATACCATCTTAATCATCACATCAAATGGCATAGCCCCATAAAAAACAATAGGTATAAAAATAAGGCTATCCCCAATCTCGCCAACTAGACTAGATAAGATTGCCCTTTGTGAATAATTATCGTGAGTATCTTTATATTTCTTCTTCATCAACCTAAAAACATTATCATTTAAAAAATCCCCAATCCATAAACCAAGAGTAGAAGCAATCAAAATCTTAGGTGTAGACCCTAGAATTGTTTTAAAAGCTTCTTGGTTCTCATAAAAAACTGGAGCTGGTATTTTAATAGCAATAGCAAAGGCTATAACTGCAAGCAAATTCATAATCAAGCCCATATAGTTCGTTGCCCTCGACCAAGCATATCCATAAACCTCACTAAATATATCAGATAAAATATAAGTTATAGGAAAAATAATAACAGCACCTGGCATCACTAAATTAAAGGGCAACTGAATCTGTTTGCTAGCTATGATATTACTAATAATCAGACAAGTAACGAAGATAACCGTTAATGCCAATTGTCCAAAACTATATTTTTCTTTTTTTAATTCTTTAATAAATTTCTCCATCTTTTTCCTCCAAATAATCATCAATCCTTTCTATATCAAAATCATATAACGGTGTCCGCCTATCCTTTATGATAGGATTATAAAATATACCTAATTTAATAATATGAATAATACATAAACATAAATTTAAAAAAGCCGTCGAATAAGTCTTTGTTATCAATCCATAACAAACAAATAAGACAGCTCCTAAAATATTGATTTTTCTAATCTTTTTCTCGTCATTTTGAATAAACGATAATAAGACAAAAACCGTCCCTAGTAATCCTATAAATTCATACTTCATAAATACATCTCCGCATATTGACTGAATTTTACCCACTCAACAAAATTATTAATTGCAGTAGCCTTATTTTTTACTCTTTGCCCTGCTTCTTTATCAATCTTGATCATAGTAGAACCATTAAATTTATAAACAGCTCCAAACCTATTTCCAGATAACCAAGAGGTACTGTCAACAGAATCAAACCTATATTTTCTTAATCCGTTAAGATTGGTAAATCCTAGACCATGCACCTTACAATTTTCAATATGTGCTTCTTTTATAAGTTGGGTAAATATAGGGTATTGCTTAGGTCTGATTTCCTTAGTTACAATCCCACCAATGGCGACATAATCGTACTCTTTAATCATCTTTAACCAATAAGCATGCCCCCTTGATACGTGCCAAACAGGAATAGCTTTTTTGTCAGTCAATTTTTCTAACTTATGCCTTAACCTTTCCACCTCATAAATACCTACTATAGAATCAATGTCTAACTCGAAAAATAAATCAATATCAAGCTTATTAATAAAATCGGCATATTCTTCTATGTAGGCATCCCAATCTATGTCGTGGTTTTTACTTTGGTTCATAAAGGTAAAAGCTCCAGAGTCTAAAAGAAAGTTCTTAAACTCTTTGATTAAAGGGAACATCCATTCCTGAGTCTTTAAGTAATAAAAACTTTCGAGGATATTTAAGTCATGAGTCCTAATCTTAAACCTATCTTTTCTGTTTCCCTCATTGCCTGCCAAGAAGATATTCAAATCCTCATCGTCGTTATATACTACCTTCTTTTCTTCAAATAAAAAATAATTGATAATTTTATCAAGTATATTCTTTTTCATGCTTAAAGATGCCAAATAAACATCCATAATCCTTTTCCAATCACCATTTAAATTGCCGGATATACCACCTGCAAGGTAAATAATCATTTTTCAAAGGTTTTTCCGCAATGTGGACAAGTTATAAGTTTAGGTTCTGAATGGTGTTCTCCCGCATCTTCAAAAAATTGATCAACATCGACTGCTGAAGTAAGACTGTTAATTTCAAATTCATCAAAGCCAGTAAATAAGTCACTACCTTTGAGTTCTTCAAGCTCTAATTCTAAAGCTTCAAAATCCCAATCTGCAAGTTCAGAAACCTTATTATCTGCAAGCCTAAAAGCCTTAACCTCAGCCTCTGATAAATCATCAGCAATAATAACAGGGACTTTCTCCATACCAAGCTTTTTTGCAGCTAAGAGCCTTGTATGACCCGTAACAATTTCATTGCCCCTATCAATTACAATAGGCACTTTAAAACCGAAATTCTTAATACTAGATGCCACAGCATCAACTGCACCGCTATTATCCCTAGGATTATTAACATAAGGTATAAGCTCCTCAATATCCTTATAGACTATATTAATTTCTTTTTTATCCATAAAATCCTCCTTTAATTTAAGCCTATCAGCCAGACCATCCACCAACAATTAGCATTAGAAAACATCAAGAGAAACCACTCTCTTATAAGCGGGGAAAGAACGAAAACCCACTACCCGAATACTATATAAAAATCAAAGGAGGTGCTAAAAGTTAAGCTTTTGTGTCGCAATATCGTCGCATTTTTGTCGCAAAACTGTCGCTTTTTTTAAATCCTACCTTACATCGATCTCACCCCCTTCAATTAGATACAAGTTCTCGAAAATCTCAAGCAAAGCCGAATTACTTCTCCTTTTAACCGTATCCTTCGACATCTTTAAGTGCTCGCCGCATTTTCTATAAGATAACCTATCCTTTACAGGCATAATCCACATATGATTAATAATAAACTTTTCATCCTCATCAAGTTCTCTAATGGCAATAGTCAATGCCCTATTTTCAATCTCAGCAACCTTAATATTCCTACAACATTCATCAATTTTATCAATTAACTTTATCTGTCTATCTTCTTGACTAGTCCCTCCACCTTTCACCGCCTCAGAAGACGACCAAGACGCTCCAATCGACATCCTACTTCTATAAATTTCAATCTTCGTCTTTTCCGCCTCAATCCTCCTCATATCCTTACCATAACAATCCAATCTCTCCCTTATGGTATTCATCCTAGCCTTACTTCTATCTTCTTTTCTCTCTCTATCAAAATCCATCAGGCCTCCCTCTTAATCAAAAACTTTTTTGCCTTATAATACAACTCCCTACGTTTTAAACGAGGCAACGAATTATAAGCCTTCTCAATCACAAAGCGATAAGCAGTACGATCAATCACCATAAGTAAATTTAAAGACCTATCATAAACTTCCCGCTTATCCTCCGAATCCTTAACCATAACCCAATCACCCAGATTATGGTCAGAATCCTTAAGAAAAACCCCATTCATAGGTTATAAATCCTCTTCCTTGACAAAGCATCCATTAATAGTCTTTCCAGACCTATTTTTAATCTTCTCATAAGCCATAGACAAACACTCCTCTGGATCAATCCCAATCTGCTCACAAAGGATAATCAAAGTAACAAAGATATCCCCCATTTCAAGCC
>QWCK01004116.1_pt1 | contig 14786 bp, 14 predicted proteins | sample 1972571 | NCBI WGS metagenome assembly QWCK01 (sample SAMN09866710, study PRJNA288562) | Human gut metagenome isolate term2_stool, whole genome shotgun sequencing... | isolation source: gut | host: Homo sapiens | place: USA: California
ATAATAATGTATAATATATTGAAGCGTTTTATACCTAAAACAATGGAAGCACTTATAGGTGGAAGATAAAATTTCCTCTAATAATATGACAGATTTAAATACAACAAATACATTAAGTAATCCGCTCAACCGCTGGATAACATACGGTATATGGTTAATGATAACCCTAATTTATATACCTATTCCTGCAGTTCCTGGTACGCTTATTACATTTACGCTATTTATACTTTCATTATACTCAATGAATAATGAAACTAGAGGTTTTGCTCTTATGTGTTTTGCTGCCCCTGTGTTAGGTGCTTTATTCTTTGTTTTGCATATTCCTTTAACGGCTTATTTTATATGTTTATTCTTAGGATTGGTATTTCTAAGGAATTATATAAAATCCAGCCTGAATATAAATGAAGAGTTTATCTATTTTGGATTACTAGTGATTATTTTCCTAATTGCATACCTATATGGACCACAGCATTCTTACAGCAATTTTAAACTGATTTATATCATTTCGATTGGATTTTGTTCTATTATATACTGGAAAGTTTATTGCCAATCACCAAAACTACAATCTTTAGCACTTGCTCAGTTTTTATGCCTGATAAGTTTACTGTTTATATATATTGCTTTTGACTTTTATCCGTTTAAACATCCTGCACATATTTTTGATTTGGATTTCTTTAGGAGTTCATTTTCTTTTATAAAGAAAAGCACAGATATGGTTTTGACTTACCATTCTGTTGGAATACCTGCAATGATGGGGATTGCTTTGATTTTAAGTTCTTTTGAACTATCTAAACTACGAAAAAGGAATGTTGTAACACTATTGCTACCTCTTATAATTTTATTATTGATAGCACAAGCACGGCAGGCAATATTTGGAACTTTCATAATCTTGTTTATCCGCTTGATTATAGATACCAGAATATCACTTGATAAAAAAATTTGGTTTTCTGTAATATTGGCTTTTGCTTCTTTACTTATTCTTACAAATCTAAAGTCTAAAGCTATTGAGGGTTCTATGAATGCAACTACGCTTAGCCAAAGTCTTAATAGAGACTATGATAATGCTTTCAAGATATTAGAGACAGACTTCATTTTAGGAAAAGGGTTGGGTGGCTTTAGTACAAACGGAGCCAGAGCATATCCACATAATCTGTTTCTGGAATTATTTTGCGAATTGGGTATGGTTGGAACTCTTTTGATTGTTATGATTGTATTTGTGCCATTAGTGGTAAAACCAGATCGATTTCGTTTATTGACTATATCCAACTTTTATGCTCTTCCTTTAATAGTAGCCATATTTATTAGGTCGATGATGAGTTCTGATCTAATTGACAGTATCACTCTCATTACAGCGATTATAGTAATATCAAAAACTCAAACAAACTAATTATGATGAAAAAGCTAATCTATATAGCAGGTGGAAATGTTTCTGTTTTGGAGTCCCAAGTATTGGAACTGCTTAAGTTTTATCACATCAAAGGTATTCCTTTGGCATTGATAATGGGATATCGTAATACCAACGAAAAAGGGGAAATTGAAAAGAAACTATCCAATTATTCATTTTTGGATGTCGTATGGTTTAAATCATATCCTACATATCAAATATTCGAATTTCTGACTATCCGAAATATTTTTTCGGCTGTAAAGAAAGTAAAAGATTGGGAAAATTCATTTTTTCATGTAAGAAGCGAGCATCTTGGCTACCTTATAAAAAAAATGGTTATAGATCAAAGACTTAATAATCGAATTTTAATCGATATCAGGGGGGTAGTTTATCGGGAAATCGAATTTAAGTATATGCGGTGTTCCGGTATTCGCAAGTTATTGCTGAAAGTTCAAGCTAATTATTATCAATTTTTCTACAAAAGACTGTTTGACAGTAGAATCGTTAGCCAAATTGTCATTTCTTCAGTTTCAACACCAATCAATGAGTATATCCGGAAAAACTATTCAAATTGTAAATACAGATTATGTGTTCACCCCAATATTGCAGGAAAAGTGATGGAATTCTCTGTTTCCTATAGAAATGAAATAAGGAACAGATATGATATTAAAGATAATGAATTGCTTGCAATTTGCCTAAGTGGAGGAGATTCGCTTTGGCAACAAGATAAAAGCAACATCGACACCCTAATATCTAAAGGCATTAGGGTTATCTCCTTATCTAAAAAGGTTTTTGACAATGAGAAGTGCATTAGCCTTTTCGTGCCATTCCAAGACGTTCCAAAATATCTTTCCGCAGCTGACATAGGAATACTTTGGAGAGATAGAACATTTATAAATTATTCTGCCTCACCATCTAAATTAAGTGAATTCGCTGCTTCCGGATTATTTATAATCCATAACGGAAGTGTCAATATTGCAGAAGAATATATTGAAAAATATGGCGCAGGGGTGATTATAGAAGATATGAGTAATTTAAATACCAATCAAATAGAACTGATCAAACAGCAAAACAGAATCAAAAATGCAATATCAGGGCAAAATATGTTTGGTGTAAATGCTATAGGAAACTCATACATCAACCTTTATAAAACTTTTTAAAAATCAAGAATAATGATTCGTCCATTATATTTTCACAATCCAAATCAGGAAGGGTTTGAGGCAATTATTAAACATTTACATTCAAAGAACTATAAATTCATCAGTATTGAAGAACTTTATAGCCGATTGGAAAAGAATGATACCAAAGGAAAATTGGCATATATATCATTCGATGATGGCTGGCAAGGTAATTTAAAGTTGATTCCAATTATAGAGAAGTACAATGTTCATATAACAATATTTATTGCCGTTAATCCGATAATGTCAGGCAACTTTTGGTGGGAATTCGTTGCAAAAAAAGTTGGTTATACACAAATGCAAAATTTTAAAAATCTTCCCCACGATGAGTTTGAAAGTCAACTTAAAAAAATAAAAACAGAAGTTGCTGATTTACAACGATCAGCAATGACGATTGATGAGCTTGAGACGATTACAAAACACCCTTTGATATCAATTCAGTCACATACTATAAATCATCCGATTCTTACCAAATTGCCAGATGATCTGTTGGATTTTGAACTTAGTGAATCTCAAAAACAATTAGAAAAAATCACGGGTAAGAGCATTTTCGCTTTTAGCTATCCCAACGGGTCCATTTCTCATAGAGAAATCAACGCTGCAAAAAAATATTATAAAATTGCATTTTCAACAAAGCCGAATAATATCTCGGCAAGTGCAGATTTGTATACCTTACCACGCTATGCACTGACAGGTGATTATATGCGTGATTTGCTTAAGATGTATGGCATCTGGAAATATATAAAGGGATGTTGTGAAAAAATCACAAGAACTTTCAAAGCTTAAATTATAACATATACATACCAAGCAATGAAAATTTTAGTCAATACTCCCAGTTTGAAATTAATGGGAGGAATTGCGAATCATTACAAAGGATTGCGTGCTTTTTGGACGGAAAATGTAATATACAATACTATAGGGAACCGCCTAGTGACGGGTTTTGAACTATACGTCAAAATTGGACACTAATGAATATACGGGCTTTAAAAAACAAGACTAAAACTTATCTTGCCGGAGACTGGTCTGGTGATAAGGCTGCCATTGATAAATTGCACGAATGGAATGAGGGAAATCGTTGGAGTCTTCATTTCATTGATGTACACAACTTGACACAATCTAGAGATAACAGTAACAACTGCAATATAAAAGCTTCACTGAGAATGAGAATGGGAATTTCAAAGACTTTCGTTCTTATTATTGGTGAACATACTAAATCTCTGAGGAGTGGTGCTTGTTATTTATGTAAATGGTATAGGGAAAATTCTTGTTTGTTGAGACATTCTGTAGATAATCGTAGTTATGTGGACTATGAGTGCGATATGGCGATTAAAGAAAATGCTAAGATTGTGATACTTTATAATTCTATCATTGTAGACCGAAACAAATGTCCAGAAGTGCTACGGAACAAAGGAATCCATAAGCCTATGAAGAAATTTAACTTTAATACTTGGAATGTGGAGTGGGATTATCAGACTGTGAAATCTGCAATCAATGATTAATGATATGCTTAATAATGTAAAAATATTTATGCTGAGTAACTACAATTTCTTTCTTAAGCAAGTAGCGTTGGCAATGGGTACCATTTCTTGTATCCTGACAATCTTTATCGGTATATGGCCACGATTTAATTGCAGTTGTATGTGGGGGTGTTGCCTATTTGCTTCTATTGCTTGGGGCTTCAGTTCAATAATACCAGGAAAAGAAATTAGGATAGATTTTATTCGCAGACGTAGAATTCGTGTGAAGGTGGGTGATCTATTTGATACAGAACGTGGAAGTATCGTGGTCATTCCGGTGAATAACTATTTGGACACTCAGTTGCAACATGATGTGATAGGTCCGCATACTGTTCATGGACTGTTTATACAGCATTATCGTGATAAATATCCGAGAAAGAATTTAGATGATGAAATAACCAATGCAATATCAAGAGATGGTATCCTCTCATCGGGAAGCGTTGCGTCTCGTAGAAATGTAAGTGGCAAACTTGATAAATATCCGTTAGGAACAGTTGTCCGTTTGTTTGAGGAAGACAAACAGTACTATCTTGTGGTGGCGACAGAGTTTGATGAAAACAACCATGTAATTTATCAGCCAGAGAAATATACTTATATGCTGCTTACTATGATGGAGAAGATAAACACCTATAATAGCGGTCATCCTATCTATATGCCTATTATTGGTTCCGGACAGACCGGGCTAAATCTTTCCAAACAAAAAACATTATGTCATATTTTGCAATGTTTCAGTTTGGTGGACCATTATGTAACTATGGGTGGAACTACCATTGTAGTTCATAAAAGTGATACGAAATTTATATCCTTAAATAAGGTAAAGTATGAGTTTAACAATTTAGGAACATAAAATATGGGAACTTATAGAAATGGCACATACGTGGCCTTTGATGGACAGGGAGAAGTAAATCCTGTCAATAGCGACTTGCATAATTTTGAATTGCTAAAAGCATGGCAAACAAATGACAATGTTCGTTTTAATTTTGTAAATAGTCATGAGAAAACTTATAGTGTGAGAGACTCAAGTAGTTTGGAAACATTGAAAGCGAAATTGAAAGAACGAATGGCTAATTCTAAGAATATGTTGGTTATAGTTTCTTCTCAAACAAATAAAAACAGAGGGTTGTTGAATTGGGAGATACAGCAAGCTGTTGAAGTTTATAAATTACCGATTATCGTGGCGTATGTAGATTTACAGTCTTTAAATAGTTTTAGTCTAAACCTTTACTATAACTGGTTACCTTCTAAGTTGCGTGAGTACGTTAATAACAACACTGCAAAAGTGGCACATACCCCCTTTACACAATTCAAGATTGGAGGAGCAATTAATTACTATTCTGTAGTAACTCCAACGATGCCTATAAATAGCATGGAGATATATTGATATAAACATTCTGTTTGTCATGAAAATTCTAATAAATACACCCTCCTTAAAATTAATGGGCGGAGTTGCAAGTCATTACAAAGGATTGCGTGCTTTTTGGACGGAAAATGTAATGTATAATACTATCGGAAAACGTAATGCAACAAAATGTGGCAGTGGAAAATATTGGTTACTTTGGGACTGTTTGAAATTTATATTCCGGTTGTTGACATTTCGTCCGGATGTCGTATTAGTTAATCCATCTTTAGGAACTTCTGCATTAAAACGTGATTTTTTTTTCTTAAATGTTGCTCATGCCCTTGGCTTTAAGGTAGTCGTGTTTATTCATGGTTTTAATTGGGATTATGCGAAGACTATCAATAAGAAATGGGTGGTACGTCATTTTAATAAAGCCTCACTGATTTTTGTGTTGGCAAATGCCTTTAAAGAGGAAATGAAGTCATGGGGGGTTACTTCGCCAATAAGTCTTACAACAACTAAAGTTGATGATGCCTTGCTCGAAAATTTCAACCCTATGAAGGATAAGACTTTCAGCAACAAAAACATCTTGTTCTTGTCAAGAATAGAAAAAGCAAAAGGAGTTTATGAAGCGGTAGATGCCTTTGCCATTTTAAAACAAAAGTACAGCGACTTGACTCTGACTTTCGTTGGTGATGGATCGGAACTTAAACCTCTGAAAAAATATGTTGCTGACAAAGATTTGTCTGATGTAATATTTACGGGCAGATTGGCAGGTGAAGCCCTTAAGAATGAGTATAAAAACGCATTATTATTATTATTAACGACTCATGGAGAAGGAATGCCAACGGTAGTTCTTGAAGCAATGGCTTTCGGCTTGCCGATCTTGACAAGGAATGTCGGCGGTCTTGTTGACTTTTTCAAAAACGACAAAATGGGATTTATAACGGACTCCCTTGAACCGAAAGATTTTGCCGACGCAATGGTTCCGTACATAAAGGACAAGGAGTTGGCACGAAAGGTCGGCGCATATAACGCACAATACGCCAAAGAACATTTTATGGCGTCAAGCGTTGCAAGGCAAATTGAAAACACAATAAAAGAAACTATAAAACTATGAAACTGTCAAGAATTAAGAAACTTATCTTCCTTCATTTGCAGCATTTGCCAATGAAGTCAAGAGGTTGGAGACCAACGCTTTGCAAATGGGGGGGGGGTAAACATCAAATGCCCTAAAAAGACCTTCATCGGAGAGGACGTTATTTTCGACACAAATTATCCTGAGGATATTGTCATTGAAGAGGGCGTGCGTCTGACTGTCGGCGTCCGGATTGTAACGCATTTCATGAACCCGAAGACAGGCAGTTATGACCGCGGTCAAGTGCATGTTGGCAAAGGAGCCTACATTGGCATGGGAACAATGGTTGTCAAGCCGGTCACTATCGGAGAAGGGGCAATCGTAGGCGCCGGGGCAATAGTGACAAAAGATATACCGCCAAACGAAGTATGGGCAGGAAACCCCGCCCGCTTTATCAGAAAACGATAAAATTATGCCAAACGCAATATTTTTTTACAGAATACAGAGGTGGTTATACTTACACCACATTCCATTTTTATCCTAAATTAATTCAACTATTAATTTTTCTGATTTACAACACTAAAATTACTGCTGATTCAAAAATCGGTAAAGGAACTTTATTTTGTTTGTAAAGGAATTAGCACTGTACTAATCCCAGGAACGGAAATTGGAGAAAACTGCGTATTAGGTTTACGATTCTCAACAGTAAGAAAATTTCCATATAAAAACACGTTCCTAAAATTGGCAATAACGTTTTTATCGGTCCAAACGTTGTAATCTGTGGACCAGTAGAAATTGGTGATAACTGTATTGTTACAGCTAATTCGTTTGTTGACAAATCATTAAGGGAAGGTGTAATTGTTGCAGGCTCTCCTGCTAAAATAATCGGATATACTAAAGACTTAAACTATAATATTCCTTCAAATCAATAAGAATTAGATGGAATAGCACCATATCTGTAGCCAAAAGAGTAAATCAAAAGTTGCAATCGGATATGGTTTTAAAAGGACAAAACTATGTTGAATGCAATCTATTTTTATCGGGTATCAAGATGGCTGTACTTGCACCACATTCCTGTACTGCCAAAATTGATAACATTGCTTATTTTCCTAATCTACAACAGCAAGATTCCATACCAGGCAAAGATTGGCAGAGAGTCAACTTTTGGATACGGAGGTATGGGTGTTGTTATCCATTCTAAATCAATTATAGGGGAAAACTGTACTATATGTCAGCAAGTTACCATAGGGGGGGGGGAGGTAATTCAAGATTTCCAGGAGTACCAGTGATAGGTAATAATGTTTATATTGCGAAAGGTTCTATCGTTATGGGTGGTATAACAATCGGAAACAATGTTACAATAGGAGCAAACGCAGTCGTAACCAAACCAGTTCCCGATAATGCTATCGTTGCAGGCGTACCCGCCAAAATTCTAAGGATTAAAGAATAACATAATATGCATAAAGTTATCAACTCTTTTCGCTTGCTGAAGGAGTATTGCGAGAATGAGGGGTTCAAGGGTTGGGATCCCTATGACGGACTTAACTCGAAGGTTTTTCAGGCGTTGCCGTTCCTGAAGAAGTCGGCAATCTGCCGCCTAGTTGTTATCCAAGGATTTAAGCGCTGCCCAGTCAATCTCCGCAGGCTTGCGCTTGTCCCCAAGGAATATAATGCCAAGGGCATCGGGCTTTTCCTTTCCGGTTACTGCAACCTATATAATGCGGTTAAGGCAAACCCCAAACTTGCGGAAAGCCTCGGCTCTCCCGATTCCCTGAAATCACGGATTAACGAACTGGCTGAACTGTTGATCTCTCTACAATCAAAAGGTTACAGCGGTGCTTGCTGGGGATATAACTTTGACTGGCAGGCTCGCAGACTTTTCCTTTTCCCAAAGTTTACTCCAACCGTTGTTGCGAGCAATTTCTGTGCAACCGCTCTTATGGAAGCATACGAAATTACCAGAGAGAAAAGGTTTCTTGAAATCGCTCTCAGTGCGGCACATTTCGTTATCAACGACCTTCACCGCACGGAATATAAGGACGGATTCCTATTCTCTTACAGCCCGTTGCAGGGAAACGACACTGTCTTTAACGCCTCACTGCTCGGCTCAAGGCTGCTTAGTTTTTGCTACAAGTACACAGGCAACGAGGAATACTGCGAACTTGCAGAGCAAAGCATAAAGGCATGCTGCTCAGGTCAAAAGCCAAACGGTGCATGGGTATATGGCATGCTACCCGTTCAGAGTTGGGTTGACAGTTTTCATACAGGCTATAACCTTGATGCGCTTATTGCATATCAGGAGCTGACAGGCGACAATAAGTATCGCAAATATATTGAGAAGGGCTTTGAATATTATATTCAAAACTTCTTTGAAGCCAACGGAATGCCAAAATACTACGACAACCGCACTTATCCCATCGACATTCACTGCCCGGGGCAATTGCTCGTAACGCTCGCAAGGTTGCACAAGATCGAAGAATACAAGGAAATTGCAGAAAAGGTCATTGATTGGACTATCCGCAATATGCAAGACCGGAAAGGCTATTTCTACTACCAGTTAAAGCCGGGGATAAGTTCAAAAATATCATATATGCGTTGGAGCAATGCGTTTATGTTTAATGCTATGAGCCATTATTTACTTGCCGAATAATATTTTAATCTTATGGATAAAGTTTCATTAAACGGGGTCGAAATATTCCCTTTCGACTCCGAACAGCAACTATTGCATTATGTGGACACGCATAAGGGCATATTGGTAGCGATCAATGCAGAAAAGATATTGCATGCCACGGAACAGACACGTGCCATTATCAATCGAAATATTGGGTATTGTGATGGAGCCGGTGCACAAATGGCTTTAAAGCAGAAAGGTTATAAAGATGCCTGTAAGATTCCCGGATGTGAACTATGGCTAAAGATTATTACTCGCTTTTACAAGGAAAAGACATTCTATCTGGTTGGTGGAAAACCGCAAATCGTAAATGAGACCGTAGAGAAACTGTGTTCTGAATATCAGGATATCCGAATAGTGGGTTATCGTAACGGCTATATCAAGACGGATGAAGAGAAACGACGATTGATAGACGATATTGTGGAGAAGAAACCGGATGTGGTATTCGTGGCTATGGGGTCGCCAAAGCAGGAATTGCTGATGGAGGAGATACAGCAACGGCATCGCGCTATCTTCCAAGGCTTGGGTGGCAGTTTCGATGTCTATACAGGTCATGTGCAGCGCGCACCGAAATGGTGGGTGGAGCATAACCTGGAATTTGCTTATCGCTTGATAAAAGAACCCAAAAGAATTAAACGTCAGATCCACTTGGTGAAATATGCTTGGTGGCTGATGAAGAAAAAATTATAAACAGAGGATATATGAAGAAAGTGATGTTGGTCTTCGGCACCCGTCCGGAGGCAATCAAGATGGCTCCGCTGGTGAAAGAATTCCAGAAACAGCCAAAACGGGTAGAGACTGTGGTGTGCGTAACCGGACAGCATCGGGAAATGCTGGATCAGGTGTTGAAGATATTCGACATCAAACCGGATTATGATTTGAATATCATGAAGCAGGGACAGGATCTGTACGATGTGACCGCTCGTGTGCTGACCGGTATGCGTGATGTACTGAAAGAGGTAAAGCCCGATGTGGTATTGGTACATGGGGATACTACCACTTCTACAGCTGCAGCTTTGGCTGCTTTTTATCAACAGATACCGGTGGGACATGTGGAAGCTGGTTTGCGTACACATAATATTTATAGCCCATGGCCGGAGGAGATGAATCGGTTGTTGACGGGGCGTCTGGCGACCTATCATTTTTCTCCCACTCCGTTAAGTCGTAATAATCTGATTAAAGAGAGCGTTGATGACCGCAATATCATTATAACTGGTAACACAGTGATTGATGCACTTTATTGGGTAGTGGATAAAATCAAGAACAACAAGGAGCTAGATAATGAATTGGAAGATATATTGAGCAAAGCGGGTTATGATGTAAACCGCTTGAACAATGGCAAGAAGCTGGTATTGATTACGGGGCATCGTCGTGAGAATTTTGGTGACGGATTTATCAATATGTGTACAGCTATTAAAGATTTGACGGTTAAATATCCAGATTTGGATTTTGTTTATCCTATGCACTTGAATCCTAATGTACGCAAGCCGATTCATGAGGTGTTCGGGGAGAATCTGTCCGGCTTAAAAAATATGTTCTTCATTGAACCATTGGAGTATTTGAGTTTTGTGTATCTAATGGAGAAGAGCAGCATCGTATTGACAGATAGCGGTGGCATTCAAGAGGAAGCTCCGGGACTGGGTAAACCGGTATTGGTGATGCGTGATACCACGGAGCGACCAGAAGCATTAGATGCCGGAACGGTGAAACTGGTAGGTACGGACTATAATAAGATTGTAAACGAAGTATCATCTTTGATTGATGATAAAGCAGCTTATGAAAAAATGAGTAAGGCTGTAAATCCGTACGGTGACGGATTAGCCTGCGGACGTATTGTAAATGCATTGTTATATAGGATATAAGCTGAGCTATGAAGTTGATGCTGAAAAAAATATTTTTACAAATCGAAATACTTGTTATTACTTATGGTTTGCATTACCAAGAGCTAATAAACTTAAAGTGAAAGTTTTTTCTGGAGTTGAACTTCATTATCGGGACTTGTTTCATGGTAAGATATACGAATTGTTGCAAAACCTAACATCGGGTATAAAATGAAGAATGATAAACGAAAAAAGGAAATTTTTCGGTGGATATTCCTCGGAGGACTTTTGTTGTTTGTGACTTTTCCTGTTTTTACGCAGTAAATACAAGAATGAGTGGATTGATTTATGTGCCGAGCACGGACATAGATGATGGAGGAAAAACTCGCATAGGTGGTCACTTTTTCAGAAAAGAGTTCCTGCCCGATGTCAGCTTGAATTCGTTAGGAAAGTGGATGTATCATACAGGCAATCATTTTTTGAGCATCATTCCTTTTTCATAGATTGAGCTGGAATTATTTGTACTATACAGAAAAAATTAAAAGACAGCAATATAGATAATATGGATTTTGATCACAAGAATTGATATTTATCTAAAAGAATCAGGCCTATCAAAGAAAACGAATGATGATCATGTATTGCTATTGGAAGTAATGATCACATTACGACGAGTGACAAGGTGAAAAGAGATGATTGGCCGGATAGTAGAAGAACCATATTGGGGAACTATTATGTTGCTGCCACTAAATATACGAAAAAAAACATATCATAGGTTTCTATGTCACCTACCGAAAATGAAAACGTGATTACAATTAAATGGAATGGAGTGGCAGACTGTATGACTTATCAGTCCTCTTTGCAAAACGGGAAATATTCTTCGGAAGGTATATGCTTTTACATCAACCTACTGTAAAATACTAATCAAGAAAATAATAAGGATGCCTACAGTCGTTGTCCGTTTTGAGACTTGTAAGAAAGTCATAGGGTACGGTACGGTTTATTACCGTATCTACAAAGGACATAACCGACGTATGGAATTTTCTTCCCACCTTCACCTACCAACTTCTTCTTGGGATGAAACCACAAAGACAATCCGGGGAGAGCATCCCAAAGCCTGTCTCTTTCGTGCTCAGATGGAAGCGGATCTTCGGCTTTTGAACCGGATTATAACGGAAGATGTTACCGGTCGGCTGACAATGGGCGATATGATAGCCCTCTTTAAACATCAAAGGACAATAATCAAATGAACTTTTGACTTGTAAGTAAATAGGATGGTACCGTCTTTGACAGATTGCTATCACCGTCTAGGTTTTCAGGTAACAGAATCCGAAGATGGATTACGGATAGGCTTCAAACCGGGAATGGCACATGCTATCGTGAAGGAGATTTGGAACGAGCAGCCTTTGACCCGTTCGGATGTTGAAAGGTTTTATGAAAAGCTTTCTTCACTGAACAAAGGATATCGAAATCTCTATTTCAGGATCGTGGCGCACGGTGGATTCCTGCCGGAGGCATTGGACTTTGAACTGCACGGGCTGACCGTTTCGGATGAAAGCTATATTGAAAGCCTCTTGTCCGGAAGACATGTGGAGCTTTATCCGCATAACGAAGCGGCTTACAGGGCGATCATGCGGGGATTCAAACAACACCGTATCGGTGCGGTCGTGCAGGCTACCGGAACAGGGAAATCCTATTTGCTGGCACGCTATATTGCAGATCATGCAAAGGAAAATATATTGGTCTTTGCTCCGAACATCACGATTCTGGATGAGATCCGGAAAGCCGTCGGATTCTCCATTCCGCAAGTGACGTACCGGACATTCCAGTCACTGATTCGTAACCGGGAGGACAATGGGTTGTTACGGGCAGATCATATTCTTATTGATGAATTCCATCATTTCGGGGCGGAAATTTGGGGAAGTGCCTTGCAGGAAGTGATAGAAAACAATCCCTGTGCCTATGTTCTGGGAACATCGGCAACGCCAATCCGTCCGGAAGGAATGATCGATACGGTGGATCTTTATTTCGAAGGAAATTTGTTTTATGAACTTACCTTGCCGCAAGCTTGGTATTACAATATCTTACCAGTGCCGATCCTGGTACAAAGTGCTTACGGGCTGGACAACGAACTGGATCGGCTGCAAAGAAAACTGGAACGCAGCGGTTGTTCAGTCCGCCGGAGAGAGCGCATCCAAAAGAAACTGGACCTGGCGCGGGTCGATTTCAAAGGTGCTTTGGGCGCGTCGTCGGTGATCCGGAAGTTCCTACCCGAAAGCGTACGCAAACTGCTGGTTTTCTGTCGCGACCTGGCCGATCTCAGACAGATGGTGCCGGAAGTGTGCGACTGGCTCACACAGGCAGGCCGATCGATTACGCCATTTGAAATCCATCATGCGCAAAGCGAGCAGGAGAATCAGCGGCTGTTGGCCGCTTTCCGAGAAGAGTCGGACCGGTTACACGTACTCTTTTCCGTCAATATGCTGATCGAAGGATTGCATGTCGAGGGAGTGGATGCCGTCTTGTTCCTGCGGCGCACCGAATCTTACATTGTCACCCTGCAACAGCTGGGGCGCTGTCTGGATGCCGGAAGCGGGAAACAGCCGGTCGTCTTGGATTTCGTGAATAACCTGTCGGGTAAATCGGTCTACGACGTGATGGCGTGCCACTGGGAGCGACTCTCTTATCTTCCATCGCCCCACGGATTTGAAGGAACAACCTCGTTCCTCGCTACCGGCTATTTGTCGGATATCCGGCTCCGCATCGAAGAGATTCTGGCCGAGTTGGAACCGTGGCAGATTATGTACGAGCGGCTGGTCGAGTTCCACCGGGAAGAGAACGACTGGCCTTCAGTGACGGAAGGGAAACTGGGCCTTTGGTGCAACACGCAACGCATCGCCTACAAACGAGGCTGTCTTGCCAAGGAACGGTGCGACCAGCTTGATGCAATCGGTTTTGAGTGGAATCAGCTCGACTCCAAATGGATGAGGGAATACCATGCATTGAAAGTCTTCTTTGATACCTGCGGACACTGGCCCAAACGTGAAGACGGCCCGCTTGCGACCTGGTGTTATACCCAGCGGGAAAGACGGAAGGATGGACGTTTGAGCAAAGAGCGCATCCGGGCTTTGAATGAGATCGGCTTTGTCTGGAATCAGAACCTCCAAGGGGAATGGATGAAGAACTACGAGGAACTGAAGTCTTTTGTCAGAAAATATCGGCGTTTCCCTAAATCGACGGAAGGGAACTTGGGCGGATGGTGCCATACACAACGGAAAATGCGTAAACAGGGAAAGTTACCCAATGACCGCCGGCTCCTGTTGGATAAAATAGGATTTGTCTGGTCGGCGGAACAGGTCTGGCAAGGCAACTTCGAACAATTGTGCCTGTTCCATAACCTGCAAGGACGATGGCCGGGATGCCGTGAAGGAGCATTGGGACGCTGGTGTACCATTCAAAGACGGGATTACCGCAAGGGGAACATGTCAGATGAGCGAAAAGCACAATTGGAAAGAATCGGTTTCCCTCTTGCCTGATATGGAATATATTCGATTCTATCCGTTATGAAAGTTGTCTATTCAATTATAATCAACATTGGAACAGTGTCTGTCATTACCCGGACTTGGAACTGCCAGCATACGGGTGGAACCAACTGATAAAACCGGAATAAGACCAATCTCATAAAGTAAATCGTTATTGATTCATCCCAATATGGAAGCCCTTGTCTGAAGCCGGTTATCGGAGAAGACAGGGGCTTCTTCTATATTTTATAAATGAATTATAGATAACTATTACACTGGCT